>Ga0180430_10002571_pt1 | contig 16306 bp, 12 predicted proteins | sample SS_ome_9_FD_132999 | JGI IMG/M metagenome (GOLD analysis project Ga0180430, IMG submission 132999) | Hypersaline lake sediment archaeal communities from the Salton Sea, California, USA - SS_1_S_2 metaG | ecosystem: Environmental > Aquatic > Non-marine Saline and Alkaline > Hypersaline >... | reverse complement strand
TACTGTGACGACCAGATCGCCGGCGGCAATATCACAGTAGGTGACCTTTTGATAGCCATAGTCAAGATACTGCTCGGCCGCGCCATTGATATATTCCCAAAGAGATTCCGTGTTACAGGAATCTATTTCACTCGCTACTTGCCATCCGTCGATTTTCAGAAAGTCAGCCTGAGCGCCACAGACAGTGACCAGAAGCGCAAGGCAGGTGACGAGTAATGTGTTCTTTATCATCGGAAATCTCCCTGCTATCCAGGTGAAGTCGTTGGCTACTCGTCTAGGTTAGCTAAACGATTACGGATTGGCAACAGGCCTTTCGTGTGACTGATCGATCGAGTTGGCGGAGACTTTCTCCGGTGTCGCGCGAAATGGTCTGAGGAAATCCTCCAACAGCAGATACAGTGTAGGCACTAGCACCAAGGTGATACCGGTTGCGAAGATGACTCCAAACCCAAGGCTTAGAGCCATTGGCACGAGAAACCGCGCCTGGATGGAGGTTTCCAAGATCATGGGCATCAAGCCGAGAAATGTAGTGACCGAGGTCATGATAATCGGACGAAAGCGCCTGACTCCGGAGATCATCACAGCTTCTTGGAAGGATGTTCCACGGTTTCTTTCACGGTTGATAAAATCGATCATGACCAATGAGTCATTCACCACAACGCCGGTTAGGGCGATCATGCCGAAAAACGAGACCATGCTTAGATTGAAGCCGAATAACAGGTGACCGATAACAGCACCAACAAGACCGAAGGGGATCACGCTCATGACGATCAGTGGTTGCATGAAACTGCGGAAGGGAATGGCCAGCATAGAGAAGATAAGGAAGAGGCCAAACATCATGGCGGTTTTCATGCTGGCCATACTTTCCTGTTGATCGCGACTGGTTCCCTCTAGGTCGTAAGTTAGCCCGGGGTAATCGGCGGTGATATCTCCTAAAACGCCGGCCTTAAGTTCAGATATAATTTCGGAGGCATTGGCAGATTCTCGATTCACCTGGGCACTGACCACGATTGTTCGGCGGCGATTGGTGCGAGTGATTGAGCTGTATCCACGGCTGTCATCAACATAAGCCGCCTGCGAGAAAGGCACTTCCTGCCCGGCTGCCGTCCGAATTCGCATCCGTTCGATGGTGGCTAGAGAACGACGGTCGGCCTCTGGATAGCGAACCATCACCTTGACCTCATTCTCCTCCCGCTGAATTCTCATTGCTTCGGCGCCATAGAATGCTGAGCGAACCTGTATCGCTAGATCCCTTTCCGTGATGCCGAGGGTTGCCGCTTCAGGGCGCAGTCTAAGCTGCAGTTCCCGTTTTCCCTCTACGTATGTGTCAGCTACTTCCCGGACTCCGGCGAAGGAGGCGAGCTCGCTTTTGAGCCGCTCCACTCCTGTCTGTAGAATGTCATAATCAGAATGCGAAAGCTCAATTTGGATATCGGCGCCGCGCTGAATCAGGTCGGCTCTAAAGCTAAGTTTATCAGCGCCTGGTATTTCACCGACCAGTCGGCGCCACTCGGCCGCAAAGCTGCTGGTGCTGATCGAGCGTTGATCGGCGCTGTTGAGCAAAAACCTGATTTGGGCGAGGTTAGAACTAAAGGTGGTTGAGTTTCCAGCTGGGCCGCCTTGCACAAGTTGCTGGCCCAAAAGAATCAATTTATGCTTGAGATTGCTTTGACCATCTGATCTATCGCTATCGTATTTTCGAATCAGATCTTCGCCAATGGTTTTGATTCTTTCGGCATTTTCTTGAGTCGTCGCAAAGGGTGTTCCCGGGGGCATACTCAAAGAGATGACGATTTCATCGGCTTCAACCTGAGGCATGAATGTTAACTTAATGAAACCACCTCGAAAGACACCGATTGTAGCCAGCAGAACGGCTATGGCAATGGTTAGCGTAGTGAGTCTGTTGTGGCTGGCCCAGGCGAGGAGCGGCTGATAGGCGTGCTTAATCACCCATTCAGTTACTTTGTCGAATCTTTTTCGCTTATTTTCAAGTGTGACCCAAAAGGAGGCTTTGCTGCTGGTGATACCCCCCGATAGGTGGGCGGGGAGAATAAACAGAGCTTCGATGACTGATATTGCCAGTACGGTTAGCACGATTTTGGGAATTACGCCCATGAAGTTACCCATGAATCCGCCGATAAAGAGCAAGGCGCCAAAGGCACAGGTAGTAGTCAGAGCAGCAAAAATGACGGCGGTGGAGATTTCACGACTACCGTCGATTGCGGCCTGTAACAGCGGCTTTCCTCGTTTGGCGTGAACATAGATGTTTTCTCCAACGACAATGGCATCATCTACAACAACACCGAGAATGGTAATGAAAGCGAAAAGAGAGATCATGTTGATCGAAACGTCCATGGCCGGCAAAAAGATCATCGCGCCGAGAAAAGAGATGATTATTCCCATGGCGACCCAGAGTGCAAGACGGATCTCCAGAAAGAAGGATAGTGTGATTAGTACTAAAATGAGGCCGATAGCGCCATTTCTCATCAGCAGGTTAATCCGCTGTGAGAGCAGATCAGCCATGTCCTGATAGACGGCGAACTTGAGACTGGCCGGCTGTTCACTGTTCTGTGTGTCTATATATTCATGTACGGTCTTGGCGATATCTGTCGGTTGCTGATTACCGACCCGGAATACACGAATCATGATTGCTGGTTTGCCATCTAGGTAGAGCGCTTGATCCAATTCGGCGAAACCATCTTTGATTTCGGCGATATCAGATAACCGTACCTGGCGGCCATCTGCGTGAGTGAAAATCGTCACCGAGGAAAAATCTTCTTGATTGTATCGCTTAGCGGTGGTGCGAATCAGCACTTCGCCGCCGTCGGATTTAATAGAGCCGCCCGCCAGATCGAGAGAACCACGCTGAATCAGCGCGGCGACTTGGCTTAGAGTCAGGTTATACATGCGAAGTTTGTCTTCAGAGATTTCGATAGAGATTTCATAGGGTGGGGCGCCGCCTAGATTGACCTGGGTAATATTCGGCTTGGCCAGCAAATCATCGCGAACTCGCTCCGCCTGTTCACGGAGGTTCCGCTCAGAGATGTCACCTGAAACCAGGAGCGAAATCACTTCGCGAGCGTTGGTTGTTTTCGATGTGACTGGCTTCTCCGCCTCTTCGGGGAAGGTGAGAATTCGATCCACTTCAGATTTGATGTCTTGAGTGACTTGATCGACGTCGGCGCCTTCGATTACTTCCACCACAACGGTGCCGATATTCTCTACCGCGGTGCCGCGAATGCGTTTGATGTTATCTATCCCGCTGACGGCCAGCTCGATGGGCCGCACAATCGCGTCCTCGATTTCCGACGGCGTGGCGCCGGGGTAGGCCATCGAAATCTGAACCGAGTCGAGTTCAAATTCTGGGAACACTTCCTGTTTAACGGTTCGTCCGATGATAATACCGCCGACAATTAGTACGAGCATGAGGATATTGGCAGCCACGTGGTTGCTTGCCATGTATGCGATCGGGCCCTTAAGCTTGATCTTGCCTGCCATTACTTATCTCCTGAGGTCATGGATATCGGACGCAGGCGCATGCCAGGCGCGGCACCGCTGATTTGGGTCAATATCAGATGCTCATCTTGATTCAGCCCACTGGTGACATAGGCTTCAGTGCTTGACATCCGCGCTAATTGAACTCTTCTGATATCCAGCGTGCTGTCAGGGTTTGCGATCCAAACCGTTCTATTTTCATGAAGAGCGCTGCGCGGGATCGGAAATACCTGGTTGATGGGGCGGCCTTCAATTTGAACCGTCACAAAGCTTCCGATGGCTAGCTCAGGCGCCGTGGAGGCCTGTTGTTGGAAGGGTTCCTTGACTCGAACCACGACACGGGCAAGGCGGCTGATTTCCTCAATGACTCCGACTGAGCGGTCTACCGAGCCGGTCCAAACTGTTTGATCACCTCCGGCCTCGAGGGTGATCTTGGCCGGAGCGCCCGGTATTTCAAGCCAGGCCAGGTCGCTGAGGGGCAGACCGATTTCAATTTCAACCAGATCGGTATTAAAGAGAACCGCCAATTGTGAAGCTGGACCAACCAGCTGGCCAGGAGAGATCGACTGGCGGCGGACACGGCAATTAAAAGGAGCGCGAAGCACTGTGCGCGATAAGTTCAATTCGGCAGACGCGAGGGCTGCCTTGGCTGAAGTCAGATTGGCTTCGGCTTGGCGCAACTGCGGCATATGTAAGACGAGTGGATCAGGAGAGGCCGGCAAGGATGAGTCTCCATCATCTCCGGCTTTAGCTCCCGAGGTAACAAGATCCCATTCGCGCTGGGCGACAGAGGCATTAGCGCGAGAGATGGAAAGTTGATACTCGGCCTGGGCAACCTGTGCCAAAGCCTGCTCGACGGCAAGTTCATAATCAACCGGTTCAATGCGAGCCAGTTCGTCACCGGCGGCAAATTCTCCGCCCGCAACTAGATTCGGATCAACCGATAGAACCATGCCGGAGACTTGAGGCTGGAGGATGATTTCATGACGCGGGGCGACAGTGCCGTTGCCCTCTACGACAGCCCGGCGATCACTGCTCTGGACAGCCATTACTTCAACCAGCGGACCGAGAGAGACCGCGCGACTACGAGTCGGTGGCTGACGGTTCTTAGCCAATAAGGCCATGATCAAAACACCGATCAAGATGATGAATAGTGGCGCTAGCCGAAGTAATATACTGCGAGTTCTGTTTGTCATTGGTAACCCTTCCTCTGTCTATTCTCTTCGCTGAGGTTTCAGCGATTCCAATTTCTGTCATAGCGTTGCGATACTCGATCAGAGTCGATTAGGACTTGATCGGTCCAAGATCCTCCGAGGGCTGTTACAAGAGAGACATAGGCGTCAACTTCGCCCCGCTGTGCCGTGATGTGATTGCTGGCGGCGTTGTAGAATGATGTTTGAGCGTAGATCACCTGGAGATAATTAGAGGCGCCCTTCAGGTATTGGTCTCTGGCCAAGCGTAGCGTCGCAGCGGCGGCAGTGGCTTGGGCAGACAACTGTTCGCGGTAGACCTGCTGGCTGTTACCGGCGACCAGCGCGTCTTCCACTTCCCGCACCGCCGTTAGAAGCGTCTCGCCAAAGAGCGCTTGATTAGCCAGCCAAGCGGATTCTGCTTGCTTAGCGTTTGCTTTGCGCCTGCCAGCGTCGAAAATCGGCATCACGATGTTTCCAATTGCGTTCCAGATCAGATTGTCTGGATTAATCGTTTCTGGGAAATCATCATCGCTTCCGCTAAGTGAACCGCTAAGGGTGAAGGAGGGAAAGCGAGCGGCGACTGCTTCAGCGGACCGGAAATCAGCAGCCATCAGCTGTAAGAAGGCTGCCTTGACATCAGGCCTGCGTTCAAGGAGCTGACTAGGCAGCCCGGGTGGTACTTGAGGTAGCGAATCGGGGAGCGCCGTGAGTTTGATTTCGATCTCATCACCTGGGTAGCGGCCTAAGAGAACAGCGAGTGCGTGCTTCGTGACCTGCAGCTCTCCGGAAATTAGAGCCGCACTAGCGCGGGCACCGGCCAAAGCGGTTTCAGCCTGATAGACATCCAGAGATGGTGATAAACCGCTGTGATAGCGGGCTTCCACCAGGTCATAGGAGTTTTGATATGAGACAAGTGTTTGGTCGAGGAGGTCGCGCTGAGCCTTCAACTCGATGATTCGATAGTAGGCGCGTGCGACCTGGGCTGAAAGCGCTATGGTTAAGGCGTGTAGATTTTCCTGACTGACGAGGAGATCAGCATAAGCGGCTTTGCGCCCCGCATGTAATTTTCCGAAGAGGTCGACTTCATAGGAAGTGGCGAGTGAAGTTGAAAAACGAGGTGTCTCGAAACTAAACGGGCTGACCGGTTCATTCGGTTTATCCTTCAGATCATCGCTTTCATTGATTGTGGCTGTGGCGGTCAGGCTCGGCAATCGATTCGACCGATTCATCGAAAATAGTGCGGATGACTGATCGAGACGGTGAGCGGCTTGAGCGAAAGTGAGATTGCTGCCAAAGGCTTCTTCCATTAGGTGATTGAGCGTGGCATCTCCGAGCTGGGGCCACCAGGGATTGTCTTGAAACTGGCCGCTGATCGCGCTGTTTTGATAGGACAGGGGTAGGTCGACTGCCGGTTGGCGGGGGGCGCGCCAACCCAGGCATCCACCAAGGGCGACCGCCATCCAAACAATGAATAGGGCCCTAGCACAAATTCGAAGGCACCTGAATTGTCCATCAGATCCTTTTGCTGAAGTGCGCAGATATTGGGTTGTTTCCGCGAGTTGATGTTTCACACCAAAGTACTCCATCAGTTGGAATAGGTTATTTGTCTTTGAGTCGATCTATTTGGTCTTGGCAATCGCATGGACAGCAATGATCCTTACCCGTAAGAAAGGATGTGGGGCAGCCGCCAAGATTCGCGGTCATTTTCCTTAGACCGGTTAGAATAATCTCGATTTCAGACTCCTCCAGATTCGCGGTTGCCTTGGCATTTACTTCTTGCAAGATATCCTTCAATTTTGGCGCAACTGCTTGCCCCTTTGCCGTCAGCTGAATTATTTTTTTCCGCCTGTCTTCCGGGTGAGGCAAACGCTCGGCGAAACCGTCATTTTCAAGCTCATCAAGATGCCGGAGGACGGAAGGGTGGGTATGCTCGGTCAGGCGGGAGAGCTCAACCAAGGAGCTGGGACCAAACTCCGAGAGAAGATGAATCAGTAAAGAGGCAGAGCCGGTCAGTCCGATATGTTGAGCTCCCTCGTGTAGTCCCTGCCTATAACCGCTAAAAACATGCTTGCACCAATAACCGATGCTTTGCTCTTTTTTCATAACCATCTTTGCCTTCCAAAGTGTACTCAGCTAATGTGTATCACGCTACATATTAGCAAAGCACAATGAATCTTACAACAGGTTTTTTTGTACCCCTAATTATAAGATGCAGATGGGGTTAGCCGATTTCGACCGAGGATCTCAATCTTAGGTGAGGGTGCACTATCTGTGCCAATTTGCTTGAATCATCTTTCTATCGCTTGATCCCATAGCGTTTGATTTTGTCATAAAGGGTTGAGCGATCGATCCCGAGGACTGTGGCGGTCTCTTTGATATTGCCATCACAACGCTTGAGAGTGGATTCGATCGCCAGCCTCTCGATTGCGCTGAGGGTCATGTTGCCTGGCAAAGACCAGCTGGTTCGATCCTCATCCTGAGGGATCAGAAAGGCGAATGATTCCGCGGCAAGCACCGTCTCGCGGCAACTGACAATGGCGCGTTCGATTGCGTTTTCCAGCTCTCTGATATTGCCCGGCCAATCGCGATCGATCAGGCATTTGATGGCGTTGTTCGAGATGCCGGTGACATTTTTTCCTAGTTCGAGCGCAATCCGTTCGATGAAATGATTGGCGAGAAGCGGGATATCCTCACGCCGATCGCGCAGGGGAGGAATCTGGATATTGATTACGTTGAGCCGATAGAACAGGTCTTCGCGGAAATCACCTTTATAGGTTGCTTCCTGCAGGTTTTTGTTTGTAGCGGCGATTACTCTTACATCAACCTTAACCTCCTCGGATCCACCAACCCGATAGAAGGTCCGCTCCTGAAGGACGCGGAGAAGTTCGATCTGCAGCTTAGGTGTGATATCTCCGATCTCATCGAGGAAAAGAGTTCCGCCTGAGGCCAGCTCAAACTTTCCCGGTTTACGATCAGTAGCGCCGGTGAAAGCGCCCTTTTCATGACCAAAAAGCTCTGATTCAAGTAGGGTTTCAGCCAGAGCGGCACAGGATACGGCAATAAAGGGAGCTTCCCGGCGACTACCCGCTTGGTGGATAGCCCGGGCGATCATCTCCTTACCGGTTCCGCTTTCTCCCTGAATCAGAACGGTGCTCGGTAAATTGGTGATATCCTTAATCAGATCGAATATCTCCGCCATCTTCTGATTCTTGCTAATAATGTCATGGAAGTCGTATTGTTTGAGCAGTCTCTTGCGCAGGAGTTGATTTTCCCGCTCGAGGGTTTTAATCTTGATGATCCGCTGAACGAGTATCGAGATCTCCTGTGGATTGCAGGGCTTGACGATATATTCCTGAGCGCCCTCTTTCATTGCGGTGATTGCTGTATCGACGGTGGCGTAGGCGGTGATGATAATCGCGGAGATCTCGGGCTGGATTTTCAGGATCTCCATCATCGCCTCAATGCCGTCGATACCGGGCATTTTGAGATCGATGAAGCAGATCGCAAACTGATTGTTTTTGACGAGTTCGATTGCCTCATGACCAGACTCGGCGGTTTCAACCAGATAACCGTCTTCCATGAGCCAGGCGGCCATCGATTCACGCATAATCAGCTCATCGTCAACAACCAGGATTTTCCATTGACTGTTCACTGCTCTTCCTCCACATCAGGCATATATTGACCGATTGCGTCGATTCGCTCCAGTAAAACCGTCCGGCAGGACCGGCAGAAATCATCTCTTTTTACATCGACCTGCTCGATACTGGTCGATAGGGACATGACACAGCGGATATCAAGACAATGGATCAGGCCGAAGGTGTGGCCTAATTCATGAACCGCTTCCTTGCAGATCCGATCGGCCAGGAGGATCGGATTGGGGGGTAGCGAGTAAAAAGTTTGCTGTAATCTGGCCAGTGAGATAAGCGCTGCCTGGCCGCTGAGCTGGGCTTGACCAAAGATGAAACTGAGCATTGGGATAAAGATATCCTTTGTCGTGATTCCCAGGATTCGAGTGGCGTCGGGCTCGATCAGTTCGGTGACCTGATGCAAAATTGCCACCGAGCTATATTGTTCTCTTTTGTGGTCGTAAGCTTCGTCGGCTTCTAAGAAAGGCGCCGTCTGTTTGATTGGAAAGCCAAAAACCTCCCGCAAGCGGCGATGCAGTATTTCGGTCACCTCACTATCGATATGGAGCCCGGGAGCGAGGTAGATAGCACTCATGCGTCAGAATCCGAACTGTTGACCGGCGGATTTATAATATGTTCCGGTCGCCGGGCATGGAAGGGGATTTTGTCTCTGCTGATACGCTCGGTGCCCAGGTCGGCCGATATCGGGAGGCTGACTATGAAAACAGCTCCTTTGTCGGGTCCGCTGGTGACATCGATCGTACCGCCATGGGCATCGATGATACCGTAGACCACTGCCAGTCCCAAACCGACGCCTTTGCCTTCCTCCTTAGTTGTGAAAAACGGATCAAAGATCTTGCTGAGGATATGCGGCGGAATGCCGGGGCCGGAATCCTCCACTTCTAATATTAAGCAATCCCGAGACCGATTCAATCGGGTCCGAATCGACAACCTGCCACCAGAGCCGATTGCCTCAGCTCCATTCATCACCAGATTGATCACTACTTGTTGCATTTGAGAGCGATCGCATGGAATCGATGGGAGATCTTTATCCAGCCAGAGATCGAGATGTACGTCGGCCATTTCCAGTTTATGGGAAATGAGGGATATAGTCTTACCGACAATCTGATTCAGATCGGCGTTGGCGCGCTGGGGGGAGGATCGCCGGGAAAAAGACAGCAGATCGGAGACAATATGACCCACCCGGGCTGTTTCGGTGGAGATCGAATGAAGGTACTTGCGGAAATCGTCAATACGGCCTGATGGGACACCGTCATCATTGATGATTCTCTGCATCAACATCGAAAGGTTAAGCACGCCCGAGATCGGGTTGTTGATTTCATGCGCAACGCTGGCGGCTAGCTGACCGAGCGAGGCGAGTTTATCGCTTTGAATCAACTTCGATTCGGCCAAGCCCAGCTGCTTAGTTCTTTCCTCAACTTTCTCCTCCAGATCATGGGTTAGATCGTTGAGTGTTTTAAGTGCTTCCTTCAACCGGATTCGCATGATGTCAAAAGAGGCGGCCAACTCGCCGAGCTCTCCGCTGCTGTGAGTGTCGAAGGGTTGGTCGAGGTTCATAGTGCTGATCGTTTTGGCGCCACTGATTAGATTACGGATTGGCGTATCCACAAATCGCTTTGTAAAAATAACGATCAGGATGCCGATCAGGATGATTTGGATCAATGTCATGAGCAAGGTGCGGTTTCGAATGTCGGAGACCTCGCCATCAATGCGTGCCAGCCCCATGGTGATATCGAGTACTCCGAGCACATGCAGATCAGCTGGGTGGGCATGGCAAGAGGCATTGCTGCAGGCGGCTTCATTGTAGATAGGCCGAATCATGCCCATCTGTCGCTCACCTTCGCTGTTGGTGAATATTCTCGATCGGGAGGGCATATCGATGTGAACCCGAGCCTCTTCGCCAGAGTGACACATGATACAGGCGCCGGAATTTTTGGCGACCTGCTTGGTGGTGATGGGATCGGTGGAGAAGGCAACAACACCTTCGCAGTTGAATATTCTTAGGTTTGTGATTGCGGGATCGGCAGCGATTGTTTCCATGATGCGGTACGTTGCTTCGGGTTGATCAGCGAGCATTGTGTGCCAGGTAGCACTTGTGATTGATCCGGTAAGTTGATTGGCGCCGATCTTCATTTCGTCGAGTAGTTGTTTTTCCTGGATGTGAACGTTGATCTGTCCTAATAAGCCTGCGACGAGTGCGACCAGGATCGTTAAAGCCATGATCAGGCGGAAGGTCAAACCTTTGGGCGCCAAAAGCATTCATCTACCTCGCTTCATATTCTAAGGCAATCCTGATTCGTGAATCAGATCGCATGCTATGAAATGGACAGATTCAAATCATAGAATAAAATAGCTGTTATTTCCATTTGCTTCCATGACAAAACTGGTTAAACTAACTGATGCTTGGCCGCAGATATATCTTGAGACCTCTCGGTCTCATTCAACTTCATTGAGAAATGGTGAGGTTACAGATGCGTAAGGGCTTGTTGATTGATTTTACGCGATGTATCGGCTGTGGCGCCTGTATGGGCGGTTGTCGTGAGGCCAATGGGTTGCCACGACCAGAGCCTGACGACGAACCTCCTCTCACACTTGACTCAAATAACTACACCGTTGTGCGAAGCGAGCAAGGAGATCAAGGCTCGGAGGTCTTTGTTCGTCGTTTATGTATGCATTGTGAAGAGCCTGCCTGTGTTTCTGTATGCCCCGTCGCAGCGATGACTAAGCGGAAAGATGGCCCTGTCGTCTATGATGGCGGCCGGTGCATCGGCTGCCGATACTGCATGATGGCCTGCCCGTTTGGTGTACCAACCTATAATTGGGATTCCCTGGCGCCGGTCGTGCACAAGTGCATTCTTTGTTATCATCGCCTTGATAAGGGGCAAGTGCCTGCTTGCGCGGCCTCATGTCCCACTGGCGCAACGCGGTTTGGTTCACGCGAGGTGCTGCTAAGTCTGGCGCGGGAGAGGATCACGGCGTTTCCCGATTTATACATCAATCATATCTATGGCGAACATGAGGCGGGTGGCACCGATGTGCTGATGTTGGCACCGGCCTCCTTTGCTTCGCTCGGCTTCCCTGTCGACATGCCCCTTCACCCCCTACCTGAGTTGACCTGGATGATTCAGGAAAAGATTCCAAACATTGCAGTGACTGCTGGGTTCTTTGTGGGGGGCTTGTATTGGTTGGTCAGCCGCCGAATGGATCTGGCTAAGAAAAATGCCAATGACCGGAATCTGGAGGGATGATGTTATACGCTGATCTGCTGAAGGTAGAGCTAAAAAAGCGCCTGACACCCGGTTGGTTATTGGTTTGGGTGATTCTTGCCGGCGGCTTGATTCTAACTATTCGACGCTTCGCCTGGGGTATTGGCGCTACAACCAATTTGTCGGACCAGGCTCCATGGGGCATGTGGATAGGCTTCGATGTGGTATCCGGTGTCGCCCTGGCATCGGGTGGTTTCACGATGGCGTTTATTGTTCATATAGTTGGCGATAAGATGTATAAGCCTTTGGTTCGTCCGGCTATTTTAACCGCTTTTATTGGCTATCTTCTGGTGATTGTGGGGCTGATGTATGATCTTGGCCTGCCTTGGAATATTTGGCATGCCATTATCTACTGGAACCCGCATTCTGTAATGTTTGAAGTGGCCTGGTGTGTCATCTTATACACGACTGTACTGTTCCTAGAGTTCTTGCCTGTTGTATTCGAAGGACTTAACGCTGAAGAGCCGCTGCGGATTCTCAAGCGGATCAAAATACCACTCTATATTACAGGTATTATTCTTTCGACTTTGCATCAGTCATCACTCGGCTCTCTGTTTTTGATTGTTCCGAACAAGTTACACGCTCTTTGGTATACACCGATCTTGCCGGCGCTGTTCTTTCTTTCAGCGATGACTGTTGGTGTGGCAATGGTTATTGTGGAGGCTTATATCAGCTCTAAACTGATGCGGCGTGGTCTTGAGTTGTCATTGCTTGCTAAGCTCGGGCTTTACCTCGCTTTTCTGGACCTGTTCTACTTGGCCGTTAAGGTGCAGGACTTGACAAAGAGAGGTGTTTGGGGCGAGGCGTTTAGTGGGAGCTATGAGTCGATTGCCTTTGGCATTGAGATGCTTCTATATGTCCTGCCGTTATTCATTTTGTTTAATGCAAGGCTGCGCGTGAGGCGAGCACTCTTATTCGCCGCCGGACTGATGGTTGTTGTAGGTCTGATTGTGAATCGGATTAATGTCACATTGGTCGGGATGAGTCGCTGGACGCCTGAAACATATTTCCCCAACTGGCAAGAGTTTTGGGTGTCGATTTTTATTGTGACGATTGGTGGTCTGTTGTTCGGACTCGCGGCGCGATTCTTGCCCGTATTCACTGCTGAGGAAGAGGGCCACGCCTAGGGGCGCCTGGATAGCTGGAGGCTGTAGATGAGGATCAAATTTCTGAGTATCGTTGTCCTCGCTGTTTTCGTGACAGTTGGTGCGGCCCTGATCTCTCGCGCAGGGGAGACGGTTTCGATCGAGGAGATGCTGGCTACCGATCTGGCGCTTGAATTCGATACCGACCAGGAGATGGTTATGCCGGAGATGGTGGATTACTCTGTTTGGTTTATGGGTGGCACTACAGTTCATTTTGACCACGCCCTCCATGCCGAGGATGCGACCGGATGTGGTAGGTGCCACCATACAGAGAGCTGTAGCGGATGTCATCGTGCTGAGGAGAATTCGGTTCCGGTTATTAATAAACGAATCGCTTTTCATGAAGCCTGTTTCCGCTGCCATGAACAGGAGCCTGGGGGTGGCGGTTGTGCCGATTGTCATGTGCAATCTCCAGAGGGAACAGCTCACACTGGTGTGGCCGATTCAGATGCGCTTGGCACGATGGGCCAGGACAAATTGATATCTGTGCTCGAAGCGGCGCTACCCGAAATGGATTTGATTTCTGAAAAACGGCGTGTTGACCGAGAAGCCTCAATGCCGGACGTAAGAAGGTACCTAACGAAATATGAAGGGACAACGATGGTTGTCTTTTCGCATCAAGAGCATATAGAGGAGTATGAACTTAGCTGCGGGGCTTGCCATCATATTCAGGAGTGCAAATTGTGCCACGTTGGTTTCAGGCGGCAGTTGAGGCCAGATGCGAGAGAAGATGCTATCCACGCCAACTGTCAAGGGTGTCATGAGGAGATTGGCGCACCGACTGAATGCGATGAATGCCACCGGCCCATTGAGGCTAGATAGGGCACGTTTGAACGCCAAAAAAGTAAAATCAGCGCGCCACGGTAAGCCGCCGCTGGGAGCGCATCTATCTATCGCCGGTGGTGTTGACAAAGCTCTGGAACGGGCACTGGCGCTGGATTGCGGAGCTGTGCAGATTTTTACAGCGAGTAACACTCAGTGGCGGATGCCAATGCCCGATGAGAGTATTGTTGCCAGATTCCGCGAGCTCCATGAAGAGACTGGTTTTATCGATTTATTAGCTCATGCAAAGTATCTGATTAATCTTGCATCGCCGAATAGTGAGCTGCGCGAGCGTTCTATTGAGACTCTGATTAAAGAACTTGAGTGCTGTGAAATATTAGGTGTACCCAGCTTGATTCTACATCCTGGTTCCCATATGGGTGCAGGAGAGGCGATGGGTATCCGGCGAATATCTGGTGCGCTGAAGCGCGTGCGCCGAGCGACAGCTGGTTTTACCGCGACGGTCGTTCTGGAGATTACCGCGGGACAGGGGACGGGATTGGGTCACACGATTGAGCAGCTGGCCCGAATTATCGATCGGGCAAATGGCGCTGATCATTTGGGGATCTGTATTGATACCGCACACGCCTTTGCAGCTGGATACGATTTGCGTAGCGCTAAACTCTCAAAGTTGTTCTGGGAAGAGATAGAAAGTCAAATCGGATTGGAGAGGGTTGCCGCTTTTCACTTGAATGATTCCGCCAAGGCTCTCGGTTCCCGCGTCGACCGGCATGCGCATATTGGGCAGGGACTGATTGGTGAGGGGGCTTTCAGGAGAATTATGCGAGATAAGCGATTTGTTAAGATTCCGAAAGTGCTGGAGACTCCAAAAACAGATGACATGGATCGCGTCAATCTCTCACTACTGCTGAGTTTTATGGGAAAGAGCTAGCTATTCGCATTGGTTGAACTGCGCCATTTGGATGAAACGGCACGGGCGCGAGCTTCAGTTTAAGGTCCATCATCTCTGAGTCGATTATTAACAATGTAAATATAGATATCGGGAAGATCTGATCTGTATCGGCCTCAGCCCTAGCCATGGTTCTCAACTAAAAAGTACTAGAGATAAGGATGCCTAGCTTTCGTTTGTTTTTGCTGAATCCGATCGCGAAATACAGGAAGTAGTTATCGTTGGTCCGAGACAACTTCCATGATGATAGGTCGACCCGCTGACTGGTAAACCATGGGGGAAGCGATGAAAGGCATCATCAACAAGGGAATCCAAGATCTCGTCGAGTCTAAGTTCGGCAGCGAAACGTGGGATAAGGTGAAAGAAGTTGCTGGTTGTAATGAACCTTTCTTCGCAGCCGGCAAGGACTATCCAGACGAGTTGACAGTGTCGCTTGTGGAAGTTGTTTCTGAGACAACCGGACTTTCGATCGAGGATGTTATGGTCGAGTTTGGCAAGTTCTGGGTTCCCAATACCGGCTGCAAATCCTATCCCTCGTATTTCCAGATTGCGGGAACTTCCTCCCGCGAATTTTTAATGAACATGGACAAGGTTCACACGCTTGTGACGCGAAGCCTACCCAACGCGGCGCCGCCGAGGTTCGAATATGAGGAACTAGAAGATGGACGTTTACTCATGCATTACAAATCCAGCCGCAGGCTGTGTCCCGTCCTGCGTGGCTTGATCCTGGGTGTCGGTATCCACCATGATGAGGAGTTGCAGGTTGAAGAAATTGCGTGCTCCCTACGGGGAGATCCGCACTGCATCATGGAGGTTACTTTTCCATGAAAGAATGGGGCCTTATAAGCGGTGTAGATTTTGGGCACCTTCGGGGAGCGATGCCTTTCATGATCGCCATCGATCGCAATCTGGTGATTACATTTGCTACCCCCGCAGTCTTGAGATGGAATGAGAGCGCGGTCGGCCGCAATGTTTCAGAAGTTATCGAAACAAGCGAGCCTCGGCAGAAGATTTCAGTAGAATCGATCACGGCCAAGCTGGGTGCGCCCTTCAGGCCGACTCTTCTGGGGGGGCAGCGACCAATTCTGTTAGTTGGCCGTTGGGTGTCGATGGATGATGGTTTTATTCTTTTGGCGTCTCCAGATATTCGCACCAATGAGAACCTCATCGGTTTAAGTATGGATGATTCCCCCGATGACTATTCGGCCCTGGGCTTCTTGGCCTCTCAAGATGAGCTCGCCGTCTCGCTTGGCGACGCCACGGCGGCAATAGAGGGATTGAAGCGCAAAAACAAAGAACTCGAAGCTGCAAAAATAAAACTCGAATGTTCCCAAGATCGCTTGCAGACAGAGATTGTCGAACGCAAGAGTGCCGAGGCCGCAAGTCGTGCCAAGAGCGAGTTTCTGGCAAACATGAGCCATGAGATTCGCACTCCAATGAACGGGATCATCGGGATGACGGAGCTAGCCCTTGATTCGCTTTCCCCTCCAGAACAGAAGCGATTCTTGACAACCGTGAGGGCTTGTGCGATTTCGCTCTTGGATCTTCTGAATGATATTCTCGACTTTTCCAAGATCGAAGCCGGGCAACTAGAGTTTGAGTCGGTTAGCTTTGATCTACGAGACATCATTGGCGACTCCATGAAGATGGTGAGCATGCGGGCTCAGGAGAATGGCTTAGAGCTTGCATATCGTGTGCACCCGGAAGTGCCCAACACGCTTATTGGTGATCCTTGTCGTATTCGCCAGATCATTATCAATCTAATCGGTAACGCCATCAAATTTACCAATGAGGGCTCGGTTGTACTGGATATCGCAGTGGAACAACT
>Ga0180430_10002568_pt1 | contig 16309 bp, 17 predicted proteins | sample SS_ome_9_FD_132999 | JGI IMG/M metagenome (GOLD analysis project Ga0180430, IMG submission 132999) | Hypersaline lake sediment archaeal communities from the Salton Sea, California, USA - SS_1_S_2 metaG | ecosystem: Environmental > Aquatic > Non-marine Saline and Alkaline > Hypersaline >... | reverse complement strand
TATCAAGACCTGGTACAAGTTCCTTGACCAGCGCTACAGCTTCCTGTACCGATTTATTCATCTTCCAATTTCCCGCAACACAAGCTCTCCGCATTACTCCTCCATACTGATTACTATAAATTATTCTGGCAGCAGTCTTAACTCTTCTCGAATCCAATCCGGTAAATTCTCAAACCTTTCCAATTCTAAAAGCAAGTCCCGGGCCTCTTCATACCTTTCCTGGGCAAAAAGAACATCTGATTTTAGCAAATATGCTTCCAGTAGATCCGGGCGATTGACCATCACCTGATCAACCAAACGTTCTGCAACATCAACTTTTCCCTTGATCAAATTCATTCGGACTTGAATCAATTGGAGCAATTCAGGGTCGATCTCAAACTCCTGATTATCGGCAAATACACCCCAGGCAATCTCTTCATAGGCCGCTCTATAGAGGGCTTCCCTGATCTTGTCTTGCAGCTGTTCTTCCGTGATGCTGGGGGGCAATCCAAGCTGCTCAACCTTCATAAAACTATAGGCTGCATAGGTCCAGATATTGATATCCGTTAATCCATTGCCAAAATCCAGGATCCTTTGAGAATCCCCTTCTGCAAACCGGTAAGCATTTAAAAATGCTTCCTTGGCTAATCTCGGTTTATCCGCCTCAAGGTAGGCCACACCCAGAGCATAATGCAGGAATGAATCCTCCGGATTTTCCTGAAGCTGTTCATTCAAAGATCTGATCTCGCTCAATGTCGGAGCATCTCGGAATTCAGATTCTTGGGTCAAAGTCTCGGATGTTATCAGGTCCGGGCTGGGTACCTCAAGAGCTTTTTGGTAAATATTGAAACCCAGGCAGAAAATAACCAGAGCCGGGGCTGCCATCCACCAAACCCATCCGGGGATGCCCTTTTTCTTTTCCTTTTCTCCTTCGGCTTTTGTTTCTACAGCTTTTGTATCGGTTATTTCCTTTTCTGCTTTGACCCGTTCAAGGGTCTTCTTTCGAGCATCCTCATGAAGAGCCAGGGTTGGCGCTTCACCATCTGATGGATGATCTTTGATCAAGAGATCAAATGCCTTTAAGAAAACAGCCATCATCTCTGACACTGAGGCATACCTGTCCTCGCGTTTCTTGGCCAGGGCTTTCAAAATCGCTCGCTCCATTTCCTCATTAAGGTCCGGGTTCATATCCCGGGGTAATGGAAGCGGGCTGTAGATATGATCGTGGATTACAGAGAAAGGTGTATCTGCCTGGAAGGGAACCTCTCCAACCAGGAGTTCATACATCATCACTCCCATAGAGTAAATATCCGTTCCACTATCAAGATTTCCTAATCCTTTGGCCTGTTCAGGAGAGATATAATGCGGTGTGCCCATCATCATCTGCCCAGAAAGGGTCGTCTGGCTTGTTTCTGCAATTCTTGCCAGCCCAAAATCAGCCAGGTATACACCACCTGTCTTGTCTAGAAGTACGTTAGAAGGTTTAACATCCCTGTGAAGGACCCCTTCCTGGTGAGCATAAGCCAGCGCAGATGAAATTACCCGGAAAATATGCCGGGTTTCTTTATAAGTGAGTTTGTTCTTTTCCAGGCGGGCTTTTAAGGTTTCCCCCTGTACGTATTTCAATACCAGGTATGGGCGATCCTCATGTTCAGAAAAATCATAGATAGGAACGATATTTGGATGTTCCAGTTTCGCAACTACTTTAGCTTCCCTCTCAAAACGATCCAGGAATCCAGGATGCTCCATAAAGGCAGGATGCAGGGCTTTGATTGCAACGTATCTATCCAAACTTGGATGGTAGGCTTTAAATACTGTTGCCATGCCACCTTTTCCAAGTTTCTCAATCAAACGATAGGGACCTACATTCTCACCTATGATAAACGGCATTTTCCATGCTCCTTAAAATCCTTCCTGATTATACCTTATCGGACTCCCTGCCCTTGATCAATCATGAAGCATTTCTTCGATTGTAAACTATCCCTGACTACCTGAAAGGCATATCTAACAAAACAGTAAAGGATTTCCAAATAAAAAAAGCGAAACCTCAATTCACATATGAAGTTTCGCTTTTGAAATATCAGTTCATGATCATTCAGATCCGTCTGAATCTCCAATGCCATAAATACCAGCTTTGAGCACCTTTAACGGAAGTAAAGCGCATTTGAGTCGTACAGGCCCAAGTTCTATCCCCAGATTTTCCAGGATATCCTCTTTGGATATTTCCTTGATCTCATCAACGCTTTTCCCTATGATCGACTCCAGTAATAGATCAGCTGAAGCCTGGGAGATGGCACAGCCTTCTCCGCTGAATAAGGCTTCTGTTACTATACCCTTTTCATCCAAACGAACATCGATCTGAATATGATCTCCACAAGACGGGTTATCATCTTCATAAGATATATCATTGGGATTCAGCTCTCCCCGGTAATGAGGGGATTTATAGCGTTCAATGATCAATTCCCTGTAAAAGTCTTCCATTGGTCCTTCCTAATAAACTAATCAGGCAAATATCTCTTTTACTTTTTGGATCCCGTCCACCAGCCGGTCAACTTCTTCCCTTGTATTATACAAGTACAAACTGGCCCGGGAAGTTGCTGGTAAATTATATTTCGTATGCAGTGGTTGGGCACAGTGATGCCCGGCCCGAACGGCAATTCCTTTACTATCCAGGATCTGAGCTACATCGTGCGCATGGATATCTTCAATAAAGAAAGAGACAACGCCGCCTTTCTCTTCGATATCAGGCCCGAGAATATGCAGATCAGAAATCTGGGTGAGTTTTTCTATGGCATATCCAGTCAGGCTTCGTTCATGTCTCTCTATTTGGTCCATACCCAGATTGGATAAGTAATCTACTGCTGCTCCAAAACCTACAGCTTCTGCAATTGCCGGTGTTCCCGCTTCAAATTTATGCGGCAGATCTGCGGTTTTAAAGGAGTGGAGCTCAACACGTTTGATCATTTCCCCTCCCCCCAAGAACGGCGGCATTTTTTCGAGCAGCTCTTTCCTGCCAAATAATGCACCAATACCGGTTGGCCCACACATCTTGTGGGAAGAAAATGCATAGAAATCAGCAGCCAGGTTTGATAGATCGACACGGAAGTGCGGAACAGATTGAGCGCCATCCACAAGGGTAACTGCTCCTGCGGATTTTGCATCCTGGAGGATCTTTTCCAGAGGATTCACTGTTCCCAGAACATTGGACATATGAGTGATGCCTACCAGTTTTGGCTCCCGTTTCAGGAGATCATGATAGACATCTAGATCCAATAGTCCTTCTGGAGTAATTGGGATGAAATCCAATTCGAGATTTAGCTCATTTGCTAATATTTGCCAGGGAACCAGGTTTGAATGATGCTCCATTTCTGTCAGCAGGATTAAATCATCAGCTTTTAAAAATGTCCTTCCCCAGGAATGAGCCACCAGGTTAATCGATTCAGTTGTGTTGCGGGTGAATATCAGTTCTTCTGTAGAAGGAGCATTAACAAATGCCGCAATTCGCTCACGAGCGTTCTCATAAGCATATGTAGCTTCTTCAGCCAATTTATGGATACCTCGGTGAATATTTGCATTGGTATCCTGATAATAAGCAGTCATAGCCTCAATGACTGAATTTGGTTTTTGGCTGGTCGCTGCTGAATCGAGATAGGTAAGAGCAACCCCTGGATGGATCTCCCGTGTTAAAACAGGAAAATCCTTTCTGACCTTATTTACGTCATATCCTGTAGCTAATTTGGCAGCCATGGATCTTTGCTCCCGTTAGATTTTCAGATCTAGTTGGAATTATTAGGACTTAGTCCGGCGTCTTTTCATTGGTCTGCGAATATTCTGAGAACCGAGGGCACACCATAAAACTCGATCAGGGACCATCCACCCATCGGTTAGATACACATTCTTATGAAACTGAATTGCTACTTTCTTGTGTCCTTTTTTTACAACGACACCTTCTAACCAATCACGAACGCGATCATCTTCAAAATCATGATCACACAACACTTCTACGTGATCGCCAATCTCGAAGTCTTTATCGTTTGCGGGCGGCGTAGAAAATGGAACTGATGACAAGAGTACCTCCATCTTTGTAATTAACAAGACAATTCTATCAGGCTTCTCCAAAATGTGAATAGCAGAGCCTGTTTTTCTCTAAAAACTACTCCAAAAGCCTGGATCTAATCGTTTCCCAAACCGCTTCTCCCACTTCAGGGAGAGAGAATCGGGATAGGACATCTCCAAAGAACCCCTGTATCACTAACTGCTCGGCTTCCTCTCTGGGAATACCCCGTGATAATAAGTAAAACAACTGGTCTTGATCGATCTTGCCAACAGTGGATCCATGAGTACAACGAACATCATTATTAAGGATCTCGAGACCTGGGATCGAATCTGATCTCGCGGCTGGATCCAGAACCAGGTTCCTGTTCGCCTGATAACCATCAATATGCTGTGCACCAGGAGCTACATAAATCATTCCCCTCCATACAGATCGGCTTTTCTCATTCAGGGCGCCTTTGAAAAGAAGGTCACTTGTGGTCCTGGGCGCGAGGTGACGCTGCAATGTGTTATAAGACAGGTGCTGAGATCGATCTGCATAGAACATACCAGACACCCTGCCTTCCGCTCCTTTTCCTACTAAATCCAGGGACACAAAATGCTTACAGAGAGCTGCTCCAAGAGCAGCAATTTCCCATTCCAGATTTCCATCCCTCTCAACCTTGGCTTTCTTATGCCCAAAACTCCAAACACCGGCACCATAATTCTGCAGCTCAGTGATTTGCAGATTTGCATTCGGGCCAACGAATATTTCCAAATTCTCTCCAGCCAGGGATGTATCAGTTTGGTCACCCGCAGTAAGGGTTTCCTGGATGTAATTAAGCGAAGATCCCTCTTCAAGATAAATCAGGGTCTGGAAGAAATGAGCAGTTCCCTGTCCAGGAGCTTTGCTGATACCAAAAATCGGTTCATCTATCTGGACACCTTTAGGAATATAAATGAATATGCCAAACTTTGAGAGTGCGCCAACGACAGCTGCGAATTTTCCGTCCTGAGGAGAAACTACTTTACCCAGTATTTTCTCTACCAAATCAGGATGAGCGGATGCCGCGTCGCTCAGACTGTTCAGGATCACACCCTTCTCCTGGAGATTGGCAGACTCTTTTATCGTTACACCAGAACCATCAAGTTGTATATAGGATTTACCGGACAGGAATTCTTCCTGAAGAACGCCAGAAGCAACCGCTGTTTCCTTTGTATCCTTGATCTGTCCGTTGGGAAGCTGAATGGACCCAAAATCGAAATCCCTCAATGAGGTTCTGCGCCAGGCTTCATCCTTGATTGTCGGAAATGGCAGCTCCTGATAAGCATCCCAAGCGCTGTTCTTGAATTTTTTTAGAACAGGTGCCAGATCCTTGGAATCATGGATCATATCTCGTGTAAATGTAAATCCCTTCTCTGTTTGTTTTCTTGCCATAAGAATCCTTCTTCAGCCGATCGATCCTTCCATTTGGAGTTGGATCAAACGGTTCATTTCAATTGCATACTCCATGGGCAGCTCTTTAACCAAAGGTTCAATGAAACCTGATACAACCATACTGGTTGCTTCTTCTTCACTCAATCCCCTGCTCATTAAATAGAAGAGCTGTTCTTCTTCCACTTTAGACACTGAAGCTTCGTGTCCAATATTCACGTCCTGTTCATCCACTTCAATATAAGGATAGGTATCTGACCGGGAATGATCATCCAAAAGCAATGCATCGCAAACAACATTCGACTTGACGTTTGGATTACCCTTATTAACGCGCATCAGACCGCGGTAGGAAGCTCGTCCGCCATCTTTACTGATCGATTTAGATATGATCTTGCTGCTAGTATCAGGAGCCAGATGGATCATCTTTCCGCCAGTATCATGATGCTGGCCCTTTCCTGAAAAAGCAATCGAAAGAATTTCCCCATGAGCACCTTTGCCCATTAACATACAGGAGGGATATTTCATTGTGACTTTGGATCCTAAATTCGCATCCACCCATTCCATGGTGCCATTTTCACCAACTCGCGCCCGCTGGGTCACAAGATTGTAAACATTATTGGACCAGTTCTGAATGGTGGAGTATCGTACCCGGGCGTCTTTTTTAACGATGATCTCGATCACACCTGAGTGGAAAGAATCAGTCGTATATTGCGGCGCGGTGCAACCTTCAACATAGTGGACCTGAGAACCTTCATCCGCAATGATCAACGTTCTCTCAAATTGTCCGATATTGGCAACATTCAAACGGAAATATGCCTGAAGGGGAAGATCCACTTTCAATCCGGGCGGGATATAGACAAATGATCCGCCGGACCAGACTGCGCTATTCAAAGCCGCATATTTGTTATCTGTGAAAGGAATGACTTTCCCAAAATGTTCTTTGAATAGTTCTGGATGTTCCTTTAACCCGTTCTCTATACTCTTGAAAATAACACCCTGCTCTGCCAGCTGCTCATGAATACTGTGGTAAACCATTTCAGATTCATACTGAGCACCAACACCAGCAAGGAACTTCTGTTCTGCTTCTGGTATACCAAGCTTTTCAAAGGTATCTTTGATCGATTCCGGGATATCATCCCAGGTTTTTCCCTCTCCCTCAGTGGGCTTGACATAATAATAAAGATCTTCTAGATCCAGAACAGAAAGATCTGGCCCCCAGGTTGGCACTGGCCGGGCCTGAAAATGCTCCAAAGCCTTCAAACGGAAATTGAGCATCCATTCTGGCTCTTCTTTCATTTCCGAGATTTGCCTGACAATATCCTCATCTAATCCTTTTCTGCTTTTAAATACATGCACTTCAGGATCTTTGAATCCGTATTTATAATCGCCAATACTATTAATTAATTTCTCGTCTGTTGACATGAGAAAAACTCCTGAACAAATAACTTAGGAAATACAGTAATGAAACCTATCAGGCAGTGTTTTTTTCCCGAAGCCACTCATACCCTTCATCTTCGAGTTTGAGTGCCAATTCAGGTCCACCAGATCGCGCGATTTTGCCGTCCAGCATCACATGGACAAAATCAGGTTTGATATAGTTGAGGATCCGCTGATAGTGAGTGATCACCAGAACACCATGGTTCTCACTGCTGATCGCATTTACTCCGTCAGCCACGATCTTTAGCGCATCAATATCCAATCCAGAATCAGTTTCATCAAGAATGGAGAATTTTGGCTCTAGCGTGGCCATTTGCAAAATCTCAACCCTTTTCTTCTCACCTCCGGAGAAACCATCATTCAGGTACCTCCCAGCAAAGGATTCATCCATTTTCAACAGAGCCATTTTTTCTTTCAGCTTCTTTCTGAAATCGGGGATAGAGATGCCTTTGTTTTCCGGGTCCTTGGATTTCAAATGAGCGTTTATCGCTGTACGCAGGAAATTAGCCACGGATACTCCAGGTACTGCTACAGGATATTGGAAAGCTAGGAATAGGCCCAGACTTGAGCGTTCATTGGGATCAAGGGCCAATAGATCTTCCCCATCCAGGGTAGCTTCCCCATCCATAATAGAATATTTCGGATGTCCCATCAAGGCATACGCCAGGGTTGATTTTCCTGTTCCGTTAGGACCCATTACTGCATGGATTTCCCCTGATTTGATAGTAAGGTCAACCCCCTTCAATATCTCTGTATCTTCCACGCTGACATGAAGATTCTTGATAACTAGTTCAGACATAATAACTTGGCTCCAATTCAGTTTTTTTTACTGATTTTTTGACAGGGAAAATTGTAGCATAGATGGCTTTATAAGTCAATATTTTAGATAATTATCATATAAATTATTGACATTCAAGGGCTTCAATGATAGACTTTTTGAGGAAGGCAGACAAAAAAAGGCATTTTATGAGCAATTCCACCAGGGATCGAGTACTGCATTCGCTGCTCCTCAACCAAAAGAGATCTGTAAATGAGTTGGCGGAATCAGTGGATATCAACCCAATATCAGTGCGCCATCATCTCACAAAACTGGAGGCTGAGGGACTGATCGAATCTGAAGAAGAAAAGCACGGGGTCGGCCGTCCCCGCCTGGTTTTCAGCCTGACCCCAAAGGGAATGGAAGAATTTCCCCAGCGATATTTACAGCTGACCAATAGGTTGTTGGATCAGATGAAATCCAATCTACCCGAAAAGGTACTCGGAACGATATTCAAAGAAGTCGCAGAAGGAATTGCTGACGACCTGACGCAAAATATCAACCTGGAAGACCTTGACCTCAAAGAGCGACTGGAACTGCTTCGGGAAATTCTGACCGCCGAAGGTTTCACGGTTGAGATCGAGGAAGAAGAAGGAAATATCTATATCGTCGAAGCCAGCTGCCCCTATCATCATGTGGGAGAAGATCACCCGGAGATATGTGTAGTAGACCAGGAATTAATCGCACATATTATTTCCACCGAACCAACACGAGTTGAGTGCATCCTTGATGGGGATAAACAGTGTAAATACCTGATCAAAGAGAATAATGACAAGGCATAATATATGATCGTAGATCAATGGGATTTAGGAAAAGAAGATCGCGGATTAGCGGAAGAGCTCCACATTGGCCTTCAGGATGTAATGGACCCGGAACTGGGGATGAATATCGTCCAGTTAGGTTTAGTCCGGAACGTTTCGATCAAGGAAGATAATGCCCTGGTAACCATGATCCTGACAACGCCCTTCTGCCCCTATGCCCCTCAGCTCATGGAAGAATGCCGCAGCAAAACAGAAGAGGTCCTGGGGATTCCGACAGAGATAGAAATGGGACGTGAGTTTTGGGATCGGTCGATGATGGAGGATGATTCTCTGGACTGGGGTCTATATTAGCCCAGAAGCAGACCAAGCTCTGTTATTCTTAAAAGAAATACCTCACCCCTTCCAGAAATCAAGGATGGGGTTTCCCTTAAACTGGAAAAACCAAACATGAAGCCCTCACTGAGAGTTTTATCTTCAAAAGAAGAAAAAAGGATCATCCAGGAAGCTATTCAAGTCCTGGAAAAATCCGGTATTGCCCTTTCCAACACTGAAGGACTCGATCTATTATCACATGCGGGTGCCAAAGTAGACCGGAATTCTAACTCTATCTCTATTCCGGAAGATCTCATTCGGAGCGCGCTGGAAAGCTGCCCGGCTGAATTTCCCTTATACAACCTTGAAGGAGATCCAACTATCCTTTATGGTAGCGATACAACCTTCTATACACCTGGGTCCTCAACCCTATATATATTGGATTCAGCAACCCAGAAACTACGGCTTGTCACAACGAAGGACTTTATTCAATTTGTGCAGTTGGTTGAAACCTTGCCCGATATTGATGCACAGAGCACGGCCATGGTTCCCAACGATGTCCCCGAGGCTATCAAAGACCTCTACCGCTTATATCTTGCGCTCTGCTATATGACGAAACCAATCATCACGGGCATCTTCCACAAACAAAGCTGGGAAGTAATGGTGGAATTAATGGCAACAGCTGCCGGCGGGAAAGAAAACCTCCAAAACAAACCTCTGGGGATATTTGATATCTGCCCTACATCTCCTCTGACATGGAGTGACACTAGCTGCCAGAATCTAATTGACAATGCCCGAACAGGGATTCCAATCCAGATTGTTGCTATGCCCATGGCAGGAGCAACCTCCCCTGTTACCCTGGCAGGTACGTTGGTTCAGCATACAGCGGAATGTCTGAGTGGTATCGTCATCGCACAATTGGCAAATAAAGGTGCTAAAGTCGTTTGGGGGGGATCGGCCGCGGTATTTGACATGAAACACAGCACCGCACCTATGGGTGCTCCCGGGACCTGGCTGATCGCCAACGCCTATACGCAGATTGGGGGATCCCTTGGGCTCCCGACCCAAGCCTATCTGGGAATTTCGGATGCAAAGATCGTAGACGCCCAGGCTGGAATGGAATCCGCTGCAGCGGCACTACTCGGCTCCCTGACTGGTGTAAATCTGATCTCCGGGGCAGGCATGCTTGCCTATGAGAACTGTCAAAGCCCAGAAAAACTTATCCTTGACGCAGAAATGATCGCTTCCATCAAACATTTCACAAGGGGAATCCAATTTCGCGACGACCCTTTGGCACTGGACTTGATCAAGGAAGCAGGAGCAACCGGGGATTTTCTATCCCTGGAGCACACCTTTAATTGGTTCAAGGAAGAAGTCCATTACCCATCCCCTGTTATTGACCGCCAACCCATTGATACCACCAGCCAATTAAAATCTCTCTCGGCCTGGGAACGGGCTCAATGCCGGCGACAGGAACTGCTTGGATCCATACCTGAACCAGCTTTATCTCCTGATGTGCGTTCTGAGTTGAGGAAGATCACTGCCCGGGCTGCTAGATCAGCCGGAATGGACCAACTTCCACATCTGCCGGATCCAGCTCAATGATCCCTCCCAGATCAATGAATTTCTAACCATCCTCTGGGTTATATCCCCTCCCCCAGCACCCTTCCCAAAAAAACCCAACTATGCTAAACTCTCCCTCGGTCATTTAACAAATTACTTTCCGTTTCCTGCGTACTGACCACACTGTCAGGAGACAAACCCGTGGAAAGGAGGATGAGATGCGAGATTACGAACTCGTTATTATCGTTACCCCGGAAATTGATGAAGCCGCTACGGCGGAAGTTGTAGACAAGGTAAAAAGCTGGATCACCGATGCAGGTGGATCCATCGAGTCTTTAGAAGAGTGGGGAAGACAAAAACTGGCTTACCTGATCCGCAATCAAAAAGAAGGTCAGTATTACCTCTTCAATCTCAAGTTAGAACCAACAGCAGTTGTAAATCTGGAACGGAATTTCCGCTTGCAGGAATCTATTTTGCGTTTCCTGATCATCAACAGGGATGAATGATCATTCTTGATCAGCAGCCTGATCCAGCATAATAAACTGGATCAACATTCCCTGTTAAAAGGAGGCAGCTCATGGCCAGAGGTTTAAACAAAGTCTTACTCATCGGCAGATTGGGACATGATCCCGAAATGCGCTATACCCCATCCGGCAAACCACTGACAAAATTTCGCATGGCGTCAGAAAGGAGCTGGACGACATCAGATGGTGAGAAAAAAAGTGAGACGGAATGGTTCAATGTAGTTGCCTGGGGAAAACTTGCTGAGATTTGCAATCAATACTTGAATAAAGGCCAGCAAGTGTACATTGAAGGACGTTTACACACCCGCCGCTGGCAGGATGATGAGGGAAATAATCATTCAGCTGTAGAAGTCATTGCCCAGGAAATGATTATGTTAGACAATCGCCCCGGAGCTGCAGTCACTGAAGAACCTCCAGCTGAGGATGAATACCCATTTTAATTTAGATAAGATTGAGATTATCTCAAGGAGTACAAAATGGCAGAAAGAAACCATTACGAACGCGATCGATATCCACAGGAAAGACAATGCAGGTTCTGTGGAAATCCCAAAATGAAGATCGACTATAAAGACACAGAGACCCTGAGCAGGTTTATCAGCGACCACGGCAAGATCCGTTCACGCCGACAGACCGGCACCTGCGCAAAACACCAGCGCGAACTAGCGCGAGAGATTAAACGATCTCGCCACCTGGCATTGCTTCCCTTCACGGGCGAATCTCTTCGCTAGGTATCATTTATTCACACATCAGATGGAATAAAAGAGAAAATCTTATGCCGCCACACAATAAAAAATTCCTTGCGCAGAAGCAAAGAGAAGATCGCCAGAAGCGCATAATTATCATAGCAACAATTTCCGTACTCGTGATCGTCTTTGGCCTGGTAGCTTACGGTGTCATTGACCGCTTTGTACTTACACCGAAAGTAACAGTCATCGAGCTGGAAAACGAAAAGATCACTGCTGATCAATTTGAACAGCAGGTCAGGTGGAGACGACGCAATATGATCATGGATATCGATCAGATGTTGATGACTTTCCAGCAGCTGGGAGGTACACCAGAAGTGTTTGGTTACTTTGAACAGCAATTAATGCTAGCTGTCACTTCTCTTCAACAACCGCTCATGGTTGGACAGGAAGTCATCCAAGCTCTCTCTCAAGATATCATCCTGAAAGTTGAAGCTGAAAAAATGGGCATTATCGTTGATGATGCTCTCATCGACCGGGAGATTCAGGAGGCTTTTGGTTATTTTGCTGAAGGAACCGCAACTCCTGCAGCAACCCTGGCTCCCACCACCACTCCAGCTGCATCCGAAAATGAGGATGGAGAACCTGATCCTACAGCTACTCCGCTCTTGCAGCCAACAGAATACACTGAGGAATTATTCAATGATAACTATAAACAATTCCTGCTCAGTGTTGAAGACGTTGGTATCACTGAAGGGACCATTCGGGATATCATCGAAATAACCATCATCCGCGAGCAGATTCTTGATATTGTCAGTGTTGATGTTGAAGCCACAGCAGAACATGTCTGGATCCGCCATATTCTGGTTGCCGATGAAGAAACAGCCAATGAAGTACTCGGTAAACTGGCAGACGGTGAAGACTTTGCCGATCTGGCAGCAGAATATTCACTCGACACATCAAATAAAGATCAAGGTGGAGATCTGGATTGGTTCACTCGGGGTGCAATGGTTCAGCCTTTCGAAGAGGCCGCATTTGCCCTGGAAGTTGGAGAAATTAGCGATCCTGTTCAGACCGATTTTGGTTGGCATATCCTGGAAAGCCTTGGAAAAGACGACCTGCTGCTCGATCCCTCAGCACATCAAGAGCTTCGGAATCAAGCCTATGCTAACTGGATGGCAGAAAAGGAGACCGAGTACCAGCCGATCATAAATGATAATTGGAGCAAATATGTGCCATCCGAACCAGCGCTGCCGGCAGAATATCTGGCTTATATTCAATCCATATCATTGGAACAACCTGATCTACCCGCAGACATTCCAACAGATCAGTAACAAAATCTGATATAAAGAAACCTCGCAAATTATGCGAGGTTTCTTTTTTAATTCAATCAACAATCATTCCATTAATTCTATCAATCCTTTCCAGAGAAGTGCCAGGCCTGCTGAACTTTAAACAAATCCTGAATTCCCTTGGCAGAAAGGTCCAACAATTCATTCAACATATCCCTTGAAAAAGTAGCGCCCTCCCCAGTTCCCTGGATCTCGATGTATTCTCCGCCAAGATTCATAACAATATTCAGGTCAGCATCTGCCCTTGAATCTTCACTGTAATCCAGGTCCAATACAGCTTTACCATCAATCAAACCTACGCTGATAGCGGCCACAGGAGATAAATAGACACTGGATGGAATCTCACCTGAAGCAACCAGTTTCTGGATAGCTATCGATAGCGCGGCATATCCACCTGTAATCGCTGCTGTTCGGGTCCCCCCATCTGCCTGGAGAACATCACAATCAACGATCATGGTCCGGCTTCCAAGTAGGTTCAGGTCAAAAGCAGCCCTTAAAGACCGACCAATTATTCGTTTAATTTCCTGGGTTCGACCACTTAACCCGTGGGTCTCTCTCTTCACTCTGGAACTTGTTGATCGGGGTAGTAGGGCGTATTCAGCTGTGATCCAACCCCGTGTGGAACTATCCTGGTCCATCCATGGTGGTACTTTATTTTCCACGCTCACGTTGCATAATACCCGGGTCTTCCCAATCGATATCAATACCGATCCTTCCGGGAATTCCACATAATCCGGCACAATACTTACAGGACGGAGCTGATCTGCCGAGCGTCCATCATTTCTTGACATTGATTACCTCAACATTAGGCAAACACTGCGATTGGTTAATGTTCCAGGATCTGGCTCAGGAATAATTTTGTCCTATCGCTCTGAGGGTTGTTAAACAAACCGTCCGGTGTGGTATGCTCTACTATTTTCCCGAAGTCCATAAACACAACTTCGTCCGCCGCAGATCTTACAAATCCCATTTCGTGGGAAACGCAAACCATGGTCATGCCTTCCTGGGCAAGATCAAGCATCACATCGAGCACTTCTTTGATCATTTCCGGATCAAGGGCACTGGTCGGCTCATCAAATAACATGATCTTGGGGTTCATGGCCAGTGCGCGAGCTATAGCCACACGCTGCTGCTGACCGCCAGACAAATTGGATGGATATGAGTCCGCTTTTTCGGGAATTCCCACTCTCTCCAATTTTTCCATAGCAATCTCTACAGCTTCATCTTGTGATCTTCCACGAATGATCTTTTGCGCTAAGGTCACATTTTCCAATGCAGTTAGATGCGGGAAAAGATTAAACAGCTGGAATACCATACCAATCTCGGCTCGGATTTCATTGATCTTTTTTGCTTCCTTAGTAACCAGATCACCATCTATCCATATCTCCCCGCTGGTTGGTTCTTCCAGGTGATTAATGCAACGCAGAAGAGTAGATTTTCCTGAACCGCTAGGGCCAATCACAACCACTACTCTCCCCCGTCCAATATCAAGTGATACACCATCAACAGCTTTAATTTCGCCAAAGTATTTATATAGATCCTTAACCTGGATAATGGGCGCTTGATCAGTCATGGGTCTTTAACCGCCTTTCTATGAACTGCACTACTAGTGACAATACAACTGTCATGGTCAAATACATCACTGCCAGGGTTACATAGGATTCCCGAAAACGGAAAGTGCTTCCAGCATATAATCTGGACACTTGTGTGATATCGCGTACGGCGAGAACCGACACGAGCGAGGAATCCTTTACCATGGCCACAAAGTCATTACCCAAAGCAGGCAGCACATTACGAACAGCCTGGGGCAAAATGACATAACGCATCGCCTGACCATACCCCATACCTAATGATCTGGCGGCTTCCATCTGTCCTTTTGCTATAGATTGAATTCCTGCCCGGAATATTTCCGCCAGATAAGCTCCATATGTCACTGCCAGAGCAATGATCGCCCGGGAGTTCATAGGAATATCTTGATTTGTCACGGCAGTAAACACCTTCCCAAGAAATCCCAATCCCTGGTCTGACAACCAGAAACCAAAATCATTTAATGAATCTACAAGAACAGGTACTCCGACAAGAGCAATGAAGAATATCAATACCAGGATAGGGATTCCTCTGATCAATTCAACATAGAGTCGAGCTAGATTATTAATGACAATATTCTTTGATATTCGACCCAGCCCAGCCAGCAGGCCAAACAAAATAGCAATGCCATATGCTATCAATGTAGTTTTAACCGTTATTATCAATCCCTGTTTTATAAAATTAAATGCGCTGTTATATTCTTCGTTCGTTGATATGATGATGAATGCGTAAATAGCGATCAGGATAATAGCAAAGAACCACCAAGGCAGGTCTCGGATTTTTCTTTTTGAGGAAAAATCCTCAATTTCGATAATAGGTTTGATTGCTTGAGGTTGATCTGTCACTGTCCGCTCCTTTGATATATTAGAAACGGTGTGTGGAATTCTTCCCCACACACCGTTCAATTAATCACATAATATGATCTTCAATCCTTGTTGCTAGTTTATTCCTCAGGGAATAAATCATCATATGTGATATCAAAATCAGGACCGAAGTACTGCTGGTTGATTTCTCCCAGCCTACCACTGGTTGCTAACGCGCCAATAGCCAGGTCAACTGGTGCTACCAATTCACTACCCAGAGGGTAAATGAATCCCAGCACGTCACTGGACATGGAAGGTCCGATGATCTTCAGGACATCAGCGTTTGCACCCTGATAACCTAAACCGGCGACCTCGTCAAGCATCACAGCATCAATATCACCAGCAATTAATGCCTGAACCGCAAACGGGAACTGCTCAAAAGCCTGAATGCGTTCAGCTGGCAGATAATTAAGAGCTGTTTCATAATTGGTGGTTCCAGTCTGAGTACCTAATTTGAATTCATCATTGGCAACAATATCCTCAATGGATTCAAATCGATCCTCATCGATCCGTACCAACAGACGCTGTTCAATGGATACATAGCCTACAGAGAAGTCGACAAGTTCAGCTCGTTCTTCTGTAATGGTGATGCCATCACCAGCTGCGTCAAATTGGCCATCTGACACGGCCTGGATCATGCCTTCCCAGGATGCTTCAACAAAGATCGGGGTGCAGTTCAACAAGACACAAATCTCCTCCCAAACATCATAATCCCAACCTGCTGGTTCTCCAGTTTCAGGATCAATGTAGTTGAATGGGAGATAGGCGTTTTCAACTGCAATAGTCACTTCGACGCCGCCAAGATCAGGAAGTTCAACAACTTCGGGTTCTTCTCCTGCCACAGGCAGGGTGGCGATCTCACCAGAGATGATGCCAGCTGCCAGGCCATCAACCTCAGCCATCAGATCTGCGGGAACATCAACGCCGCCGTAACCCAGGCCAACACCGCCATTCTCAAGGGTGC
>Ga0180430_10002566_pt1 | contig 16312 bp, 15 predicted proteins | sample SS_ome_9_FD_132999 | JGI IMG/M metagenome (GOLD analysis project Ga0180430, IMG submission 132999) | Hypersaline lake sediment archaeal communities from the Salton Sea, California, USA - SS_1_S_2 metaG | ecosystem: Environmental > Aquatic > Non-marine Saline and Alkaline > Hypersaline >... | reverse complement strand
GATCCACGTGGATGGAGATCTGCTCTATAAAGACGGGAAATTTATGATCTAGGTTGGAAAAGGATCAAATCCCTTCTATGAAGAAAATAAAAGGACGATGTCCCACCAAGGGACATCGTCCTTTATTATTTCAGGTAACCAAGGGATTTGATCCCTACTTCGCCAGCTTACCACTCTCTTCCACATAGGTCAGGCTTTGGTGTCTAAAATAGGTATTGTAGAGCATTGAATAATACCCTCCACCTTCCAGTAAGAACTCATGCGTACCTTCCTCAATGATCCTCCCTTTATCGATCACAATGATCCGATCTGCAGACTTTACCGTAGAAAGTCGATGGGCGATCAGGATACTGGTACTGTCTTTGAGGATCAAATCTAAAGCTTGCTGGATCTGTCTTTCAGTAAATGGATCGATACTGGCTGTGGCCTCATCCAGAATAAAGATGGCTGGATTCTGGATCAGGACTCGCAGTAATGCCACTAGCTGACGTTGTCCCATCGATAGGTGTCCGCCCCGCTCTCCAACTTCAGTATCAAAACCTTCTGGAAGGGTTTCCAGCCATTCCCCCTCACCAATTTCTCTAGCAAGCTGAGTCATCTCTTCCAAACTGGCATCGGTGCAAGCGTACTGAATATTTTCTGCGACCGTGCCTGAGAATAAAAAGGGGACCTGAGAGATCATGCCCAATTGCTTTCGGTAGCTGGTGAGATCCAGATCACGTATATCATGATCATCAATCTTGATCAATCCAGATTGGAATTCATAAAACCGGGCGATCAATTTGGCAATAGAAGATTTTCCAGAGCCGGTATGCCCAACCAGTGCGATACTTTCACCCGGTGAAACTGTGAGATCAAAGTCCTTGAATATCCACTCATCCTCCGTATATTTGAAGTTCAATTTCTCGATGATAATCCGACCTGATAAACGGTCGGGGGCCAAATTCCCCTTCTGAACAACTGCCGGTTCCGCATCGATTAATGCAAATACTCGTTCTGAAGCAGCCAAACCAACCTGAACCTGAGCGGAAAACGAAGCCAGGTTCAATACCGGGAAGAAGAACCTATCCAGACCCACAACGAAGAGATACAAGGATCCTATGGTCACGATTCCTTGAGCAGCGCTCATTCCGCCTGTGTAGACCAGGATTGCTGTACCGATACCACTTATCGTATTCAACGCCGGGAACACTATCGAGAGCACGAAACCTCGCCGGACATTGATCCTGTAAGATTCAACATTTGCCTGGTCAAAATCTGAAAAGATCTTCGGCTCCTGGCGGAAGTTCTTGGCCACTGCAATTACGCTGATGGTTTCCTTGATCGTAGCATTCACCGTAGCCAGGGCCCGCATACCTTCCCGGGTTGCCCTGCGGGCAATACCCCTGAATCCCCGAGCCAGCAGGAATATAAATGGCAGGAATACAAGAATATATACAAAAAGGCGGAATTCCAGTCGGATCAGGACAACCCCCAGGATGAGAGCCTGGACCATTTGCGCTCCCAAGTCCGTGATCAGAAGAATTAACTTTCCGAACTCCCTTGTATCAGAGGTGATCCTGGATACTACTTTTCCGGAGGAAAATTTATCGTAAAATGAAAGGTCATGATTGGCTGCAGAAGCGAAGGCGTCTGTTCGTAATGTCGTCACAATGCCAGAGACAACCCGGACAGTCATTCGGCGCCGGATCCAATTTCCGCCCCAGTTAACAAGAGCAGCCAAAAATACCAGGCCAATGAGAAGATTGATCTGGGAATCAGCCTGGTCCACTGTCAGCCGGTCAATACTGCTGGAAACAACCAGCGGCAAAGTGGCGCTAGCTGTACCGATCAGGATCAAGAACAAAGATATCCCAATCAATCTTCCGGTGTGCGGTTTTAAATAGGAAACAATACGCTTTAGTAAATCTCTATCGCTGTATTCCCTATCGTATGCTTCGATGTCCAGGTTGGAAAAGAATCCCATGCCTAATGCCTCGTAAAATAAGTAATCAATCTATAAAAATCTGGCTGTATGCACCTGAGCTGGCCATCAACTCTTCATGCGATCCTTGAGCGATCACCTCACCCTTGCGGATGACAAGGATGATATCTGCCCAGCGTATTTGTGATAATCGGTGAGTGATAATAATTGTCGTTCTTCCCCTGGCTGCTTCGAAAATGGCCTTCTGGATCTCATCCTCGGTAGCGCTGTCGATTGAACTTGTTGAATCATCCAGGATCAGAATGCGAGGGTCGGTGAGAAAAGCCCGGGCCAGTGCCAGGCGTTGGCGTTGGCCTCCTGAGAGGGTCACTCCCCTCTCTCCCAGCAAGGTTTCATATCCATCCGTAAATGAAAGGATGAATTCGTGGGCCTGAGCGGATTTGGCTGCTTCTTCTATCTCTTTCTGAGTGGCATCTGGTTTTCCAAAGGAGATATTCTCAGCAACTGTGTTGGAATACAAGAAAATATCCTGCTCTATGATAGAGATTTGTTTTCGGAGAGCCTCCAGATTCCATTCTTTGACGTCCACATCATCGATTCGGATAGCTCCCGAAGTAGTGTCATAGGTGCGATTGATCAATTTCGCCAGGGTTGTTTTCCCTGATCCCGTCTGACCAACAATAGCGATAGTTTGGCCGGGTTGAACCGAGAAATCAATCCGATTGAGGGTTAGATCAACTTCAGGATAGGCATAGGAGACATCATCAAAATGGATCTTTCCCTCGATCTGCTCTTCATACCCTTCTTGATTTTGGTCCAATTCCGTTTCCCGATTGATCAGCTCCAAAATTCGGCGGGCGCTTGCTATGCCAAGGGAAACCTGGGAATAAGCAAATAAAGATACAAATGTAGGAAATCCCAGCAATCCCAGAAGTCCATAGTATGCGGCAATATCACCCACTTCTAGCAATCCGCGTTGGAAGAGGATGATCGCTTGGAAGAGACCCCCAACCTGGGTCAAACCCATTAATAATATTGGCAAAAAACGGGCTTCCACATCCCCCTGATGAACTTCATTTTTCATGAACTGTTTGGCGTTACTGGTAAATAAACTTACTTCACTGGCTTCTTCAGCCATACCCTTAACCGTTTCAATCCCATCCACCGCCTCTGCCAACCGAGAGGTCAAGGTCCCGAAGGCGCTCCTGACAGTATCAGTAATCGGCTGCAGTTCATGAAGATACTGCCATAAAGCTAAAATGTAAAGGATGAGGAAGATTAATGGTGGAATGATCAACGAGGGATGGTACTGGTAAGCAAATACAATCGGCATGATGATGAAATTGGCCGATCCCACCACCAGGTTAAACCCCGGGCTGAACATAAAGTTTATCTCGCGGACATCATTGGTTGCCCTGGCCATCACATCGCCAACTGGCAGCAAGCTGTGATAGGTCATGCTTTTCCCGAGCAGAGTAGTGTATAACTCATGTCTGATGTCCCTTTCCATCAGCTGACCCAATAATTCTGCGCTGAAATTCCTGCCAAGTTGAAGGGTTCCGCGGAAGACCTGAGTCACAACGATGATCAAAGCGAATTGGAGCAGGAGTTCAGTCCTGGGCGGAGTTTCTTGCAGCGCGTTGAGAGCCCTACCCACCATAACAGGGACTACAGCTGCCAACGACGCATTGCCGATCGCCCCTATCAAAGTAGTCAAACCCAAATACCAGTATTGGATAAAATGGGCAGCTATCCAACTTATTGGACAATTCCTGCGGGCTGCAACACGGGCAGGAACTTGATATTCCTCTGGGAGGGAAAATTCACTGGTTTGCTGGTTCAGGTTTTCCATACTTATTCCGGATTCTCATCCGGGAAAATCAGATCCTTGGTTATGCTGAATGGACCGAAGGATTCGAGATCCTCGCAACCCACTTGATGTGAGATCTCAGACTCCGGATCCATTATATAAACGTTTCCTATAAAATCAAGAAGAATAATTTTATCACCAGAAAGGGCGTTTTCATCCCTGATGTAAGATGAATACAGAGAATAACTCTCTTTAGATTCCGGGTAGTGCTCAAAAAGGAGCTCAAAGGCCTGCTTGAATTCAGCTTTATAGTCTGGGGAAACGACGGAGAGATTGCTGATTATCCAGCACTGATCCCGATATTCTTGAAAATATACCAGACCAAGGAAGTTGCCTCGGCTGTCAAGGTAGGGGAAAAAAGGAAAAGCCCTGCAGGTCAGTGTCCGAAACGGACGCTGGCAATTCTGGTAGCCCAGGCATTTTAGTAATATCTGGCCATCCTGGACATCATTCTCCAGATCAGCATCAATGGGATTAGAACTGCTCCAGGGCTGCCAAAGATCGGTCTTTTCCTTCAAAAACTCCCATTCATCCTTAAAAGCTGAAGGTATGATCAGATCGATATCACAGCAAACCGGAACGCCATAATCGTTAAAAGGTCCGCATTTTTCCCCGCAATCAATATTAGAAAGTGGACGTGAAAATATCTTGTAGGTATCTTCGAAAAATTTCTTGTCGGGAGTATTGCTCATTCAGTTAACTCGATTCCACCTTCCACCAGATCTGCCACGAACCGTATCGCTTCTTCCCGGGAAGATATACCACTATCAACCTGAGCTTCCCGAAGGGATTCCAGCAGGTATCCGATCTGGGGTCCCGGGGTGATGCTGAATTCAGATTGAATATTATCACCATCAAGCAGAGTCGGAGGAGAAACCCATTCATCCTTTTTCTCCCACCAACCTTCCAGGAATGATCTGCAGATATTCAGGACATTGGTCCAAGCCTCTTGATGAGAATTGATTTCGTATTCAGAGGATACGACAGCCAGAGCTAGAAAGACGCCCAACACCCCTGCTGATTTGTACTGGCGGTAATAACGATAAATATCCAATGGACGGGGAGGATCTTCCATTCTAGATCGCTGCAGCACAACTTCGGCAGCCAGTCTGCTATTATTCAGGATTTCCCATTCCTGATTACTGAGAGGAAGGATTTCTGTCCAATTAATGTTCTTGCCCTCTCCTTTTCCATTATCCAAAAGAGGGGCTATAAAGGATAGTTGGTAAATAGTCCTTCCAGGTACAGGTTCTTGTCTCAGGAAAGATTGGAGCTCTGTCCGGTAACGGCCCAGTCGGTGGACTAATAATCCCAGAGACCAGTTGGCCGCGCTGTATTGATCATGGTCTTTCAGAAATAGACCCCATAGATCTTCAAGAAAGGCTACGTTTTTAATCTGCTGATCGGTAACCTTTTTAAAAAAGACAAAAGAGGATAAACCCAGGATTTCCAGCGTTTGAAAAGCTGCAGCCTGTTTTGGCCCATCCAGGATCCTAAAAATCTCATCCCGAATCCTTTCAGGAGAGATTTCTGCAATTCCTTTGCAGTATTTACGAATCTGATCCTTGGTATCAGGCATGATTCTCAATCCAAATTGAGCAGCAAGACGCACAGCCCGCAAGCAGCGCAGCGGATCATCAGCCAGGGATCGCTCTGAAGTTGTCCTCAGCAGTCGATCCTTCAAATCTTGGGCGCCACCATAAGGATCAGTAACCTTATCATCCGGACCTAATCCCAATGCCATTGAAGTGATCGTAAAATCACGGGAGCCTAAATCATCATTAATATCCTTACCCTGGAAACGAGTAAAATCCACCATCATTCGCTGAGCGTTTTCATCTTTAATAATCACCCGCGCAGTTTCCCGTTCTGCGTCAAGAACAAAAAACGCACCGCCGAGCTGGTCAGCAACCAGTTTGGCAGCAGGGATGGTATCTGATGCCAGGGCAAAATCGAGGTCATGGATTGGTTTATCCAGATACAAGTCCCGTACAGCTCCACCGACCAGGTAGGCTTGATAAGGTTCAAGGATTTTAATTATCTGCTCATAGAGAGCTGGAAATTGGTTTATATTCATTATGTTCTTTTCCAGGAGTGGTTAAAATGTTAGAACTAAATCCCGGAGACCTAAAGGCATCATCACTCGTTACCGGTCAGAATTTCCGATAGGTATAGTTCTCCCCCTGGTTTAATGCTTTAGGACATCTAATGATCCGGGGGAGTATATTTATCTTCGTTCACAACCCCGATAAAGGGCAGTTCGCGATAAAACTCGTCCAGGTCCAATCCATAACCAAAGACATATTTGTTGGGAATCACAAATCCCACATAATCTAGCGGAACCTCTGTTTCCCGTCTCTCCGCTTTATCGAGCAGCGTGCAAACCTTTAAGGAAGCAGGTTTACGAGTTGCAAGCAACCCCAAAACGGATGCCAGTGTATGGCCGCTGTCCACTATGTCTTCGATCAACAGCACATTTCGCCCCTGAATATCATCCCGAAGATCCATCGTCAACCGAACATGACCAGAAGCTTCCCTGGCGCCAACACCGTAAGATGAAATGGCCATAAAGTCAATTGAGTGTGGAACTGTGATCGCCCGCATCAGATCCGTCAAAAATAACACTCCACCGCGCAAAATGCACACCAGATGCAGGTCCTGTCCAGCATGGTCCCGACTGATCTGATCTCCTAATTCCTGGATCTTGTCTTGAAGTTCCTGTTCTGGAATCAGAACCTCACTTAAAAAGTCCTTATAGGATTGCATAGTTATTCCTCTTTCCTTGGTACCTGATGATGGATCCTGCAGCGGGCTTCATACATTTCCGAAGCACCGACAATGATAATTGGATCGTCATAATAGGCAGGATTGTCATCCACCAGGCGCTGTGTCCGTGTTGCTTCCTCTCCGCAAACCATGCAAATGGCATGTAATTTATCTACAACCTCTGCCTGGGCCAGCAATACCGGCATCTGACCAAAAGGTTCTCCGCGGAAATCCATATCCAGTCCAGCCACGATGACCCTGATCCCCTTGTCAACCAATGCCTGGATAACGTCAATGATCTCTTCTCCAAAGAACTGCGCCTCATCAATGGCAACCAGAGTGACATCATCAAGCAGCAAAGTTTGCACTTCTGTAATATTCTCAACCGGGATGGCATTATACTCATTCCCTGCATGAGAGGTCACTTTTTCGCTGCTGTAACGCACATCAAAACCAGGTTTGAATACCTGGATTTTTTGCTTGGCGATAATCGCCCTTCGAAGCCTGCGCAGCAGCTCATCTGTTTTCCCACAGAACATTGGACCTGTAATAACCTCCAACCTTCCCTGATGATGTTTCATTCTTTTCCTCACTTATCTGGACTTTGATTAACAAAAAACAGGCAGAGTGTTACTCTGCCTGTATTTTATCAAAAGAACTGTATCCTGACCTTAAATTGAGATCTCCTCAGCTGCTTCAGGGATTTCAAATCCTTGCGCGCGTAAGGCTTTCTTTAGATCGATCAGAGATTTTCGTCCAAAACCTTTGATATCCAGCAGAGGCTGATCGCCGCCTTCCAGCAGAGTCAGCAAATCCTGAATGGTTAAAATTTTGGCATCCACAAGGGCATTCGTAACACGAGCACCTAGTTCCAGCATTTCAACTGAAACATCAGCGACTGCTGTTTTTGTATCCCTTTCAGATTTCGCTTTCTCAAATTCCTCATGGGATTTCAATTTCTTATAGAATCGGTCAACCTGGCCCTCGGTGTCAACAATGCGCTGTTCACCGGTGTAAAAAGGGTGACAGGCAGAGCATACATCAGTACGCAGTGATTCTTGGGTTGATCCCGTTTTCCAGGTGTTACCGCAAGCGCAAAGTACCGTCGCTTCGGGAAAATATGTTGGGTGAATTTCTGCTTTCATTTAATAGATCCTTTTATTCTGCGGGATATACATGTACGCGTTTTTTACCACCACGGAAGTCCTGGAAGGTGACAACACCGTCTGCTGTTGCAAATAAAGTGTCATCGCCACCGCGACCTACGTTTTCTCCAGGATGGATCCTGGTGCCTCGCTGACGCACTAGGATATTACCCGAACGTACTTGTTCGCCGCCAAATTTCTTAACGCCCAATCTCTTGGAATTACTGTCTCGTCCATTGCGGGTTGAACCGCCACCTGTTTTATGCGCCATCTTTCTTTTCTCCTGATTTCGTCACGATCTTATCTACCTGAAGCAGTGTATATTGCTGACGATGACCCTGCCTCTTGCGGTAGTGCACTCTGGGTTTGTATTTAAAGACCAGTAATTTGGGTCCTTTAATTTGCCCGGTGACGGTCGTTTCTACCTTAGCTCCCTTGATCTGCGGAGTACCAATAGTAACTTTCTTTTTGCCGTCGGAGATGAATAAAACCTCTTTCAGAGCAAATTTCTTACCGACTTCTGTGGGAAGTTTATCAACCTGGAGGATCTCTCCGGGCACAGCTTTATACTGTTTCCCACCACTTATAACAATTGCATACTTCATAACTTCTCCTCCAATCTTCACTTCACCGTTCTCTCTGTGTTCTATGCCTGTGCCACAGCGGAGCGGGGAAGTTGGGGGGTCTTAATCCATGCCAAAAGGCTGCAGAAGGACCTATTCCTTCAGTGCCGTGCCATTATACCAGACGATGAGAGAGTGTCAATAAGAGGTGAAATAACCGGGATCAATAGTTTTTTGAATAATAGCGACCTGATAATAATTATGCTATCTACAGAATTGTGTCACTATGCCAATAATAGGTCATTTCATATAATACCATTAGAATAGATTCAGCCAGGGTTAGATTGTGATATAACTTGTACTGGAAAAGAATGACCCCTGGCAATTTGCGGTCCAGAAAGGAGATTATTGAATGGCCGTTACCGGATGGATAGTAGTGGATGATAACTACTGTAAAGGCTGTGGCCTTTGCATTGAAGCCTGCCCCCAGGAAGTCCTGGAATTAGAGAAGAGCCGGCTCACACCCAAAGGATATCATCCAGCCAAAATGATAGAAGAAACCTGTACCGGTTGCGGAATCTGCGCAGTAGTATGCCCCGATGCCGCCATCACCGTTTACAGAGAAAAACCCGAGAGGAAACCCAGGAGGTAAGCACTGTGGCAAAAGAATTATTGAAAGGAAACCATGCTTTTGCGGAAGCTGCCATTCGAGCAGGAGTGGAAGCCTTTTACGGGTACCCAATTACACCATCGACTGAGTTCCTGGAATATATGTCCAGGCGTTTACCCGAACTTGGCAGAGCTTTTGTCCAAGCGGAAAGTGAAGTTTCTGCGATAAATATGGTTTATGGGGCAGCCTGCACAGGAAAACGAGTAATGACCGCCTCATCTAGCCCGGGTGTCAGTCTAATGATGGAAGGAATTTCTTACATCGCTGGAACTGAAGTCCCGGCTGTAGTCGTCAATGTGATGCGCGGCGGACCGGGGTTGGGCAATATTGCACCCTCCCAGGGAGACTATTATCAAATGGTAAAGGGCGGCGGCCATGGTGATTATTTCCCGATCGTGCTCGCCCCCGCCAGCGTACAGGAAGCAGTGGATTATATCAGCCTGGCTTTTGACCTGGCAGAAAAATATCGAGCCTTAGTACATGTGATCGTTGACGGTAATATGGGCCAGATGATGGAACCAGCCGAACTTCCGCCTATGAAAGAAATACCTAAAGAAATTCCGGATTGGGCAGTCAGCGGCGCAAAAGGACGAGACCCCAACATTCTCACTTCAATCTATATTGATCCAGAAGATGAAGAAGTTACAAACCTGCGCCTGTTAAAACGCTGGAAAGAAATAGAGAAGAATGAAGTGATCTATGACGAGTATGAAATCGAAGATGCGGAAATTCTGATCATCGGTTTTGGTACCGCTGGCCGGGTGGCATCTTCCGCAGTACGCCAGGCCCGGGAAGAAGGAATCAAGGCAGGGTTATTAAGACCGATAACCTTGGCGCCATTCCCCCAGGATCGTTTAATTGAACTCACCAAGCAAGTGAAACGAATTTTAGTGGTTGAAATGAATTCCGGGATGATGCTGGACGATATCATGAAGATCGTTCAGGGGAAAGTGCCGATCGAATTTTACGGCAGAATGGGCGGGGTGACTCCGCTGCCCGATGAAATCCTGGATGAAATCCGGCGTGTGGCTGCCAATCAAGACCCTGGCGCCAATGATCCCCGTGATGAATGGATCGTCCGCATGGACAAAATGCTCACAGGAGATAAATAATGGTTGCAACTACCGAAGTAATCTATCAGCGCCCCGACTCATTTACTGATGTCCACACTCATTACTGCCCTGGCTGTACACACGGCACTGCCCATCGTTTAATCGCAGAGGTACTGGATGAAATGGGACTGCGGGAAAACACCATAGGCGTCGCACCCGTTGGATGCTCAGTATTTGCTTATCGGTATTTCAAAATGGATTTTGTGGAAGCAGCCCACGGCCGCGCCCCAGCCATGGCAACAGGTATCAAACGAGTGCTTCCAGGTAATACTGTGTTCACTTACCAGGGAGATGGTGACTTAGCATCAATCGGCATGGCAGAGATCATGCATGCCGCTGCCCGGGGTGAAAACATCACAGTGATCTTCATAAATAATGCTATCTACGGTATGACTGGAGGGCAAATGGCCCCCACCACTCTGCCGGGAATGAAAACCACTTCCTCACCTTTGGGCAGGGATGTAGAGTTGGCCGGGTATCCCATTCGTATGGCAGAAATCCTCTCCAACCTTGATGGAGCCAGCTACGTTGTGCGCCGCAGTTTGCACAACGCTGCAAATATCAGAAAATCAAAAAAAGCCATCCGGCTGGCGTTTGAAGCCCAGGAAAGAGGTTTGGGGTTCTCCATGGTCGAGCTGCTCTCTTCCTGCCCTACGAATTGGAAGATCAGTCCACAGGATGCGCTGGAATTTGTGGCCGAAGAGATGGTCCCGGTATTCCCACTGGGAGATTATAAAGTCTCCTCTGTTCTGGAATCATTGAAGGTATAAGGAGTAATTTGGTATGGAAGAAACCAGTATTATTATTTCTGGATTTGGCGGCCAGGGCACATTATTTGCCGGACAGGTTATGGCTTATGCGTCTATGGATAACGGATTACATGTGACCTGGATCCCTTCCTATGGTCCTGAGATGCGGGGCGGTACCGCCCACTGCACAGTGATCGTCAGCGAAGAAGCCATCGGATCTCCCCTTGTCAGATACCCAGATGTGGTTCTGGCATTGAATTTGCCCTCGGTGGATAAATATGAAAGTCTGGTGCCGGATGACGGAGTTCTGATAGCCAATTCATCGTTGTTCAATCGTGAGATCGAGCGCAAAGGCATTCAATCGCTGTTGATCCCGGCCAATGAAATTGCCGAGGAACTTGGTATGGTCCGACTGGCAAATATGATCATGATGGGTGCAATGGTAGCGATGAAACCAATCCTGCCCCTGGATGCAGTTAAAAAAGCCCTCGAAGAGCATATCCCTGAGAGGCACAAAAAAACCCTGCCGATCAACTTTGAGGCAATGGATCGCGGGTTTGAGTTCGCTAATCAATGAAATAAGCTAGAAAAGAATAAGCTCCCGGAAAGATTAGGGCCTGAGCACTTTGAAAGCACTCAGGCCCTTTGTGTTAAACAAAAAGGATACGGCCTTCTCAAAGAAAGCCGTATCCTTATCTAGAAAACTTAGAATAAGGGATAAATCCCCTTAACTCGCATCCGGAAGTGGCTCAGCTGGAAGTTCTCCTCCCGGAGCAGCGACTTTATATGCCTGTCCCATCAAGTGTGAATTAAATAGGATTGCATAAGCAGTTGTTATTGCTATACCGATCCCACAGGCAACAGTACCCAGGGGGGCGATGATATACGAAAGCAGCATTCCTAAAAACACCAATCCATAATTTCCGAGGTTGTCTTTCACAATTTTGAAGATCTCTCCGAATTTAAATACTGATCCAAACTCTCCACTGGCAGCATAATTTCCCAAGGCAGCAGGAATAATCAGTGAGATGCCAAGCCCGTAAATGATATATAGACAGCTCAAGCACAAGGTTAGAATCAAGATCGCTGTTGCAGCAAAATCTTCACCAGTATTTCCAAGCAGAGTACCAGTACCCGCGTTGCAACTGCCAATAATAATAATCGGCAGGGAATAGATGAATCCGACCAAAACTATCAAAAGTCCTTTGACAAAATATTGCCCAAACTCGCTCCAATCTGGAAGCGGTTCCGGCTCTTCTTTGATTACTCGTCTGATCACTTCAAGTCCCCAACCGAGGACAGGGATAATCCCGATCACAGTTAAACATAACACACTAGCTATGGCCAGTTTTTTCACCCAGTCTTCATCTTCAAAGACATACGAAAATGCTAATCCGAAATCCATTTTTTCTCTCCTTTCGTTTTTACATAGAATGATTACGATCCACTTCTTGAATCATAACATGGATTAAAAGTTAGGAGCGATGTGATTATTAACAAAAAAAGGGACTGAGTCCTTAAATGAAAAGGGATTGAGTCCTTCCAAAGGACTCAATCCCTATCAGCTCCAGGAGCTTAATCATTTACTTATTTCCGGTGTTTGATCGCAGCCTGGGCAGCAGCCAAGCGGGCGATAGGTACACGGAATGGGGAACAACTGACATAATTCAAACCAATCTGATAGCACAGATCGATCGATTCTGGATCGCCGCCGTGCTCACCGCAAATACCAACTTCAAGATCAACTCTTGTATCTCGTCCTTTCTTGACAGTCAGATCCATCAATTGTCCCACACCATGGGAGTCAATAGTCTGGAAAGGATTCTTGGGGAGGATGCCATCTTCTACATACTTTACCAGGAAATTGCGCTCTGCATCATCACGGCTGTAGCCAAAGGTGAACTGGGTCAGGTCGTTGGTTCCGAAGGAGAAGAATTCCGCCGTTTCGGCGATTTCGTCCGCAGTTAGGCCAGCGCGAGGAATTTCGATCATGGTGCCGAATTTGTAATCAAATTCAACGCCTTTTTCTTCCATCACTGCTTTGGCAATTTCTTCCAGTTTTGGCTGGATGAAGTGCAGTTCGTTGATATGCCCTGTTAAGGGGATCATCACTTCGGGATGTGGTTCAAATCCGCGCAGCGTCACATCTGCAGCAGCTTCAAAGATTGCTCGAACTTGCATGCTGACGATTTCCGGCATCATCACGCTCAGGCGAACACCACGCAGCCCCATCATGGGGTTGCTTTCATGCAAATTTTGTATGCTGACCAATAAATCTTCCTTAGACTGGTCAACTTTGTTCTGGATCCGGTTTGCAATCACTTCTTCCAGGATTTCATGCTCATCAGGCATGAACTCATGCAGCGGGGGATCGATCAAGCGAATAATCACAGGAAGACCTGTCATTGCTTCGAACAATCCATCGAAATCGCTGCGCTGGTAAGGAAGCAATTTATCAAGAGCTGCAACACGATCTTCGACTTTGTCAGCCAGGATCATCTTCTGGACGATAGGCAGTCTTTCCGGCTCAAAGAACATGTGCTCTGTTCGACACAAACCAATGCCCTGAGCGCCATAGGAGCGAGCCCGGCGGGCATCTTCAGGATAATCTGCATTGGCCCAAACCATCAAACCGCGGGTCGGCCAGCCTTTCGGCGCTGTGCGAATATCCTTCGTAGCAGAAATCTCATCTGCCCAGGTCAACAGCTCCATCAATTCTGTCTGCTCTTCCAGAGTAGGAGCAATGGATGGAATATCACCCAGGAAAACCTCACCGGTCGTGCCATCCACAGAAAGATAATCTCCTTCTTTGATTGTCACACCAGCGGCTACCAGGGTTCTTTCTTTCATGCTGATTTGAATATCGGAGGCGCCTACCACACAAGGGATACCAAATTGGCGTGCAACAACAGCCGCATGGGATGTAGCCCCACCCTCACTGGTAAGGATACCTTTGGAAGCAAGCATACCGTGTACATCATCCGGCTTTGTGAAAGGGCGGACCATGATCACGTCTTGACCTTCTTCCTTGGCTTTCTGTTCTGCGGTATTCGCGTCAAAATAAATTCGTCCTACAGCTGCGCCAGGGGAAGCATTCACTCCAGTGGCAACCTTTTTCCCTTCCGCGTCTGCTTTTTCCTTCTCGACAGGATCAAATTGCGGATGCAGCAAAGTGTCCACCTGGTCAGTCTCTACCTTCAAAACAGCTTCTTCTTTACTGATCAGACCCTCAGCAACCATATCGACCGCAATCTGCACTGCCGCTTTAGCCGTTCGTTTTCCATCACGGGTTTGAAGCATCCACAGTTTGCCACCCTCGAAGGTGAACTCAACATCCTGCATTTCCCGATAATGATTTTCCAGTTTCTTGGTGATATCTTGGAACTCTTTATATACTGCTGGCATTGTGTCATTCAAGCCATCAATATCATCCGCGTTGCGGATGCCGGCCACTACGTCTTCGCCTTGGGCATTGAAGAGGTACTCACCCCAGAGCTTATTCTCCCCAGTAGAGGGGTTGCGTGTAAAGGCAACACCTGTACCGGAAGCCTCTGCCATGTTCCCGAAAACCATGGTCTGGACGTTGACTGCAGTGCCCAGGTCATGAGGAATTCCAGCCGCGTTACGGTAATCCACAGCGCGTTTGCCGTTCCAGGAGGCGAAGACCGCCTCAGTGGCCAGGCGCAGCTGTTCGGCTGGATCCTGAGGAAAATCAAAACCCTTTTCTTTTTTAACGATCTTCTGGAATTCAGCGGTCAGTGTTTTCCAATCCTCTGCTTCCAGATCAGTGTCCAGAGCGACACCTTTTTTCTCTTTATACTCTTCAAGGACATCTTCAAAAGCATCATCATCGATACCAAGGACCACGGACCCAAACATCTGGACCAGACGGCGGTAAGCGTCGTAGACAAATCTTTCGTCGCCAGTCAGGGCGGCCATGCCTTTAGCGGTCTCATCATTGAGGCCGATATTGAGAACAGTGTCCATCATGCCGGGCATGGATTTCACTGCACCAGAACGACAGGAAACCAGGAGGGGGTTTTTGGCGTCACCAAATTTCTTCCCGGTCAACTCTTCAGTTTCCTTCATTGCGGCCAATTCCTGGTCCCACATACCTTCGGGGAATTTATCTCCCCCGTCAATATAGGCATTGCAGGCCTCAGTTGTGACTGTAAATCCGGGAGGAACAGGAATCCCAATCCTGGTCATTTCTGCCAGGTTGGCACCTTTTCCACCTAATAATCCGCGGACTTTATCCCACACACCGCCGACGTGCTTCTCAGCTGCTTCTACATCTTGAAATGTATAGACCCATTTCCGGTCTGCCATAATATACCTCCTGCTAAATTTCACAATTACAAAATACAACACTTGGAGGGGGTGCCTCCAAGCGTTGTATTTTACCATTTATTTTTCTATTCGCTCCAATTTTCGAGCAAAATATTGTCGACTCAGGTGATCCACAAAACACTCCAAGGTTCCATGGTTACATTCACTTCACTACCGGCTACAATGAATTCCTGGCTGGATAATAGATCCCTGATGATCCTGCCATCTCCCCACCTCAGATCAGACACCCGGATCTTGAAGTTACGTCGTGTACCGCTGGCATTCATTATCGTGAGCAGGCTCTCCTCTCCCATCGTCCTAGCGAAGGCATAAATTCCTTTTTTCCCGTCCACCAGAACTTCCTTAAAAGAACCCCTGCGCAACACGGATCTCTTCTTGCGGATGTTGATCAATTTTTGAAGATATTTACGCAGATCACAGTCCCAATCATTCGTATTCCAGGGAAACGCCTTACGGCAATCTGGGTCTTTCCCCCCATCCAGGCCTACTTCATCTCCATAATAGATCGCGGGAGCACCGGGATAAGCCATCAGGAATGTATAAGCCATTTCCAATTTCTTTTGATCTCCGCCCAGTTCAGTTTTTATCCGGACAGTGTCGTGTGAACCGAGGGTGTTGTACATCGCATAAACGTTTTCCCGGTCATACTGATTCAACTGCCGGTTGACCATTTCAGAGAACCCATCAGCAGATATTTTATTTGTTAAGAGCCCTATCACACCGTCCCTGACGGGATAATTCATTAACCCATCAAAACTCTTTGGACCGACCCACTTTGGATCTCCATCCCAGATTTCACCTACCAGATAGGCATCGGGGTTTTCTGATTTCACAACCTCCCTGAATTCTTCCCAGAAAGCTTCATCATCTATTTCATTTGGAACATCAAGACGCCAACCATCAGCACCCAGGTGGATCCAATATTTGGCAACATCAAAGATATATTTCCGGACCCGGGGATTGTCCGTATTGAATTTAGGCAAACTCTTAAACTTCCACCATGCCTCGTAGTCGTCTGCATCCCCGGGAGAATAAGCATCCGGCGGCACATTATTGAGGTGGAACCAATCAATATATGGTGAATGGCTGTGATTTTCGAGCACATCATTGAAGGCGAAAAATCCCCTTCCGCAGTGATTAAATACACCATCAATCACGATCTT
>Ga0180430_10002565_pt1 | contig 16313 bp, 17 predicted proteins | sample SS_ome_9_FD_132999 | JGI IMG/M metagenome (GOLD analysis project Ga0180430, IMG submission 132999) | Hypersaline lake sediment archaeal communities from the Salton Sea, California, USA - SS_1_S_2 metaG | ecosystem: Environmental > Aquatic > Non-marine Saline and Alkaline > Hypersaline >... | reverse complement strand
CGTGCGCACGGCGTCGTTGGTGCGCTGCGCGGTGGAGGCCTGCTGGAAGAACACGATCCCGCCGACGATCAGGCCGAGCGCGATGGAGATGAACAGCACGGCCTCGATCAGCGTCACGCCGCGCTTGCGGGCCGGGCGCCGGGCCAGGATCTGGGCCGGGTTTTGGGTGATGGTCATTGGTCCCTCTCGAAAGATCACTGGTTACATCCGGCCGTCACGACCGAGGTTTCTGCACTCGCGTTGCCCGGGGCGGCGGCTGGCCGGCCCGGAACGCCGCGTCCGCCGGGCTTCGTGCCGACGGTTCGCGGCTTAACCAATACGTGTGCGATTCGCTTTGGTCTCTACGGCAATTATGCCTGCAACATCCGAAGGGATTGGGTCTTGCGCCCTGCCCGGCGCAACGGTTTCACCGGGAAATTTCCGGAATGTTCACAGATGCTTGACCTGTCGCGACGGCGCGGTACATTCCGCGCCGTCGCGGGATTTCGGCCGCCGGGCGGCCCGAATCCCGCCCCCGCCCCCCGCCTTTCGCTTGAATTCGCCCACCGGTTGCGGTAGTTAGCCGTATCGGAAGTAGGCCATTCTGCGGCAGTCCGTTTGTTTCGTTGGCGTTTTGCGCCCCGCCGGGCGCGCGTTGGAGGGTTCGGGCCATGCCGGTGCATGTGGTGACGAGTGACGGGGTTCGGGCGCGCGCGGCGCGCCGCGGCGTGACCCTGGTCGAGGCCATCCTTTACCTTTCCATCTCGTTTTCCGTCATCACCTTCACCGCCCAGACTCTGGTGCGCGAACGCGACAGGCAGGAGGAAACGCTTGTCGCCGGCGACCTGCGCCAGCACCTCGCCTCCGCCCAGGGCTATGTCGCGGCGCGGTATGATCGGATTCTCGGCGCGCTGTACGACGGCACCGATGCCGGCGACCCGCTGGCGCTGAACCTCGGGCTGGATGACGTGGTGGCCTCGGGCTACCTGCCCTCGGTCTATGTCAACAACGAAGGCGCGCTGCAAAAGGTCTACGGGCAGGAGTTCACCGTGCTGGCCCGCGCCGTGCTGCGCAGCGCGGCGCTGGACGCCGCGCCGGGCGCGCCCGCGCCCACGGCCAATCGCAACGATGTCGAACAGGCCGGCGGCGGCGCGATCAGGGCCGACCTGACCGACCGGGTGTTCGACCTGTCCGACCCCGAGAACGAAAACGACGAGATCGACCTCGAGGTGCTGCTGGTCACCACCGGCGGCGAACCGGCCGGCACCACCCGCGGCAACCGGATCGTCGCCAGCGCGCGGATGCCCTCGGCCGGCTTCATCCGCCCGATCGACGCCGAGAACCCGAACGACGGGATCGAGGCCGTCGGCCCCTACGGCGCCTGGACGCTGGACGTGACGCCGTTTCAGGAAGCCGGGCTGCTGGGCGAAAGCGGCGCGGGCTATTTCGGATCGCTGGTCGCGCTGTCGAATTTCGGCTCCGTTTCCGCCGATCCGGCGGATGTGAGCGAGAAGGTCGAGGCCGAGGAAACCCTGTCGCGGTGCAGCGGCCTGCCCGCCGGCAGCGAGGATCACGAACGCTGCCTGTCGGGCAACGGGCTTTACGACTCGCTCGTCTTCAACGCATGGGACAGCGACGACGACGGCACGGTGGACAGGTTTCCCGGGATCAGCGGCGTGAATTCGATCGTGATGTCGGACGAGCCGGGCGCGGAGGCCAGCATCTCGGGCCTGCGCGCGCTGGCGATGGCCGGGGCGGAGGCGGCGATTTCCGGGGTCGCGCAGGTGCGCACGGCCGACGGCGGGCTGGCCTTCGCCGATCCCGAGGACGGGGCGGCCGCGATTTCCGGCATCGGCACGCTGGAGATGGCCGACGGCCGGATCGACAACCTGCTGGGGATCAGTTGCCTCGCCGGGGGCGCGCAGAACGTGCTCGCGAACGGAATCGCCATCGACTGTCCCGAAACCCGGCTGAGCGGCACGCTGATCACCACCGGCGCGGCACAGATCGGCGCGGCGCTGACCGTTCAGGGCGCGGCCACCATCGACGGCGCGGCGACCGTCGGCGGCGCGCTGGGGGTGACAGGCGACACCGCGCTGGACGGGAATGTCACGGTCGGCGCGGCCGGCACCGGGGGCGGCGATGTCACCGTGGCCGGCACCGTGGCGGCCAATGACGCCCGGTTCAACGAGGGGCTGAGCGCGGGGGAAACGCAGGTCGCCGCGCTGACGGTGGGCGGCACCCGCGCCGACCGCACGATCCTGATGTCGAGCGGGATCGCGGAATTCGACGGCGGCGCGATCAAGGTGGACAAGCCCGCCTGCGGCCAGGGGTTCGACCCCGATATCGTCGCGATGCCGATCAGCTTCGAGGCCGGCAGCGACAAGGGCAGCGCCTATGACCGGGGCACCAAGGTTTCCGGCAACTGGCAAAACAGCGACGAATGGCCGATGCAGCGCCATACCAACGAGACCGCGCAGGGCCAGCTTGTCGGGGTCGAGACCGATATCTCGGACCAGACCAACGGCTGGAAAGTCAGCCTGAAGGTGATGCGGCGGGCCTGGTACAACGAAGTGACCATCGACACCGAGACCAATCCCAAAGGCGCGCAGATGATGATCCAGACGCTGTGCCGCAACGAAACCGGGGGCTGAGGCATGCTCAGCTCCGTCACGCCGATGATGGCCCTGACCGCGACGGTCGCCGCGGCCACCGTGATGTCGTTCGAGCGGACCACGGCCTTCGACGGCGGCATCCTGGCTGACAACCTCGCGCGGCATCACGGCGCGGTACTGGCGCCGCTGCTGGAGACCGCCGAGGCCGGCGGCACGATCGCCACCGGCGACCGGGCCGATCCCGACATCCGGCCCTTCGCGGCGATGCATGACTGGCAAAGCACCGTCTTCGAAAACGACGGCAGGCTGTGGCTGGCCAGCTATCCGGCGAACTTTCCGGCCGATGGCGGGCGTTTCGGCACGGAGGTCATGCAGCGCATCCCGGCCTGGATGGAGAAGGCCGATACCGCAGCGCATGGCTATGGCCTGTGGGAACCGTTGGCGGCCAGCGGCGCGTCGTGGCAGGTGACCTACCCGGTCGCCCCCCCGGCCGATGCATGGTGGCCGGCCTTCGGGGCGTTTCTGTCCGGTTTCGGCGCGGCGGGTCAGACCGCCGCCGCGCCGCAGGGGTTTCAACCGCTGGCGGCCATCGGCGGCGGCGGTTCGGTCGCGGCGCGCAACGGGGCCGAACCGCTTGTCTTCGACGACCCGACCGTGCCGCAGATCGGCCGGGCCGCGCCGGTCATCGTCACCCGGATCGACTTGCCCTAGCGCAGGCCGAAGGCGGCGTCGAAACCGGCGGCATAGGCGGCCCGGCTGATCGTGGCGCGGTTGCCGGCATAGCCGTGATAGGCCGACAGCCCGTTCGCCAGGGGCAGGCCGGCCCAGACATAGGCCAGTTCGTCCATGAACGCCTCGAGGCCAAGCCGGCCGGCAAGAAACTCGTCCAGCCCGGCATCGCGCATCAGCCGCAGCGCCAGCCGATCCTGCGTCGCAGGATCGAACCGGGTCTCGCGGCCCAACCCCTCGCGCCGCATCAGGTCGGCCAGCGTACTGGGAATGAACTGGTAGCGGCCGATGGCATGCGGCTGGCCCGGCGTCGCCGCGACCCAGTCCAGCACCTCGCCCAGCGTCAGCCGGCTGGGCGGTGCCGGCGGCAGACGATCGGCGCGCTGGTGCACCGTGTCATAGCCGCGCGCGTCCGCCTCCGCGATGGCGATCAGATCCAGCAGGCCGGCCAGGTCGCGCCCCGGTCGCGGCGCGTCGGGAACCGGCGGCGGGGACGGCATCGGCAGCCGGGCCGGCACCGCGGGGGCCAGCACATCCTCGCGCGCGGCCAGCCGGCGGGCGATCAGGTCGCGCCGGCTGTGCCCGGCGGGAAACAGGGCGGCGCGGGCGCTGTCCAGTTTGGCCCGTGCCTGCGACAGCCGATCCTGCGGTGCAATCGCCTCTGCCGGCGCACCGGCGGGGGCAAGAGCCAGCAGCCCCGCCGTGATCGCCAATGCCTTGCCGGTTTTCGACCGCATCACCGCTGCTCTCCTCGAAACAAGGGGGCATAATAGTCCTTATCGAACAGGAAGATACACGACGGAGCGGATGGATACGGCCGAAAGACCAGATCGGCACCCGCGCGCCGATCCCGGGGACCGGCATTGCGCGGCGGGCCACGGGCTGCAATCCTGCCGCGGCGGGGGAGACAGGCATGACCACGACACAGGGCGGCGAACTTGGATGGCGGAAGGTGGCGGGCGATCCGCGCGGGCTGGGCCGGGGCCTGGGCGTGGCGGGCCGCCAGGCGGTGGCCGACCACCTTGTGCCGCACCCGCTGTGGCAAGAGGTCACCGGCCCCGCGCACCGTCCCGCGGTGCGCCGCATGGCCGCCACGGTCGCGCGGCGCTTTCCCGATATCCTGGCCGAGATCGAGGGGCTGGCCGAGGGGCTCGACCTGCCGTTCGAGACGGTCTTTGCCTGGACCTGCCGCGGCGATCTGCTGGCCGACACGCCCGAGGGCTGCACGACCGTGATGCTGCCCGGCCCCGACCCGGTCCTCGCCCATACCGAGGACGGGATACCGGGCCTTGCCGGCCACTGTTTCATCGCCGAGGTCGCGCCGGACTGGGGGCCGGGCTTCCATTCCTTCTGCTACCCCGGCTCGATCCCCGGCCACACCTTCGGCTGGTCGGCCGCCGGGCTGGTGATGACGGTGAACAACCTGCGCCTGACCGGGGTTTCGGCGGAGGTGCCGCGGATGGTTCTGACCCGCGCGATGCTGGCCGCGCCGGATCTCGACGCGGCGCTGGCGATCCTGCGCGCGGGCGCGGGATCGGGCGGGTTCCACGTCACGCTGGCCCGGCGCGGCGATCCCCGGCTTGTGTCGGTGGAATTCGGCGGCGGCGCGGTTTCGGCGCGCGAGATCACGGCACCCTCGGCCCATGCCAACCATGCGCTGCACCACCCGGCGGCGGCCCCCGGCGCGCAGATCGTCACCCGGTCCTCGGCCGACCGGCAGGCCCGCGCGGCGGCGCTTCTGGTCGCCGGGACCGGGCCGGTCGACATCCTGCGCGACCATGGCGGCGCGGGCCGGCTGCCGATCTGGCGCGACGCGCCCGACGATCCCGACGACGAGAACACGATGGCGCTGGCCCGGTTCCGGATCGGCGCGGCGGCGATCGACTGGGAGATCCGCGACCATCGCCATTCGCCGCCGCGCTACGCCGGTCGGCAGGCCTGAGGCGCGCCCGCACGGCCGCCGGGCAAAGGGGCTCGACAAGCGCGCCCGAACGCGGCAGGGAAACCGGCAGCACCGCAAGGGAATCCCCGATGACCGAGACCAAGACCATCGCCGATACGCTCAAGGCCGTTTCCACCGCGACGATCACCACCGTCCTTCTCAAGACGGGGCTGCGCAACGTCTGGATGCGCGGCACGCAGCCGATGCGGCCGGGCCAGGGCCGGCTGGCCGGCCCGGTCTTCACGCTGCGCTTCGTGCCCGCGCGCGAGGATCTCGCGACGCCGGAAAGCTGGTCCTCGCCCAATTCCACCCGCGGCGCGATCGAGGCGATGCCCGAGGGCTGCATCGCCGTCGCCGATGCGATGGGCGTGACCGACGCCGGCATCTTCGGCGACATTCTGGCCGCGCGGATGGCGCGGCGCGGGGTTGCCGGGCTGGTCACCGACGGGGTGATGCGCGATGCCGCGGGCGTCTTGTCGACCGGCCTGCCGATCTGGGGCCGGGGCTTCGCCGCGCCGCCCTCGGTCGCCGGGCTGACCTTCGTGGGCTGGGACCAGCCGATCGCCTGCGGCGGCGTCGCGGTGATGCCGGGCGACTGGGTGGTGGTGGATGACGATGGCGCCGTGGTGATCCCCGCCGCGCTGCTCGACCACGTGCTGGAGGCCGGGCCCGAACAGGAGCGGATGGAAGGCTGGATCATGGAAGAGGTCGGCCGCGGCGTGGCGCTGCCGGGCCTCTACCCGATGAACGACGAAACGAAGGCGCGCTACGCGGCGTGGAAGGCCGGCCGGGGCTGAGGCCCGGTCAGCCGCCCTGCCCCCAGGTATCCGACAGCCGGTAGCCCTGCGGCCAGGGATCGGACGGGTCCAGAAGCAGGTGCGCCGTGCCGGTGATCCAGCCCCGCCCCGACACCTCGGGGACGATGGCGGGCCGATGCTCCACCGTGGTTTCCGCCGCGATCCGGCCGGCGAAACTCGATCCGATGACCGAGGTCGCGGTGAACCACTCGCCGACCGACATCTGCCCGCGCGCGGCCAGCACCGCCATCCGGGCCGAGACCCCGGTGCCGGTTGGCGAACGGTCGATCTTGCCGGGCCGGATCGCCACCGCCGATCGCGCCGTAAGGCCCTCCGTGCCACGCTCCAGCGGCCCGGCGAACAGGCAAAAGGAAATGTGCCGCCAATCCGGCAGGCCGGGATGGCCGAAACCGAGTTGCACACTGGCCGCATCGGCGATCCGCACCCCAAGCCGCGCGAGATCCCGCGCCTCCTCGGGCGCGATGGCAAACCCCAGCGCCGCGGCATCGACGATCACGAAACTGTCGCCGCCGAAGGCGGTATCCACCCGGAGCGTGCCCAGCCCCTCGACTTCCAGCGGCGCGTCCAGCCGGCCCGCGAAGGAGGGCAGGTTTCGCAGCGTGATCCGTTCCGCCTTGCCGCCGCGGCACTCCGCGCGGACCCGGACAAGCCCGCCGGGCGCCTCCAGCACCAGGTCCGTCACCGGTTCGGTCATCGGCAGGATGCCCGCGTCCAGCAGCACCGTCGCCACGCAGATCGTGTTGGAGCCCGACATCGGCGGCGTATCCTCGGGTTCCATGATGATGAAGCCCATCTGCGCCTCGGGATGTTTCGGCGGCACAAGCAGGTTGGCATGTCGAAACACGCCGCCGCGCGGTTCGTTCAGCACGAAGGCGCGCAGCGTACCGTCGCGGGCGATGTGGCGGCTTTGCTCCCACAGCGTCGCGCCGGGCGGTGGCGCCACGCCGCCGGTGATGACGTCGCCGACCTCGCCCTCGGCATGGGCGGTGATGATCTGGATCGCGCGGCTGGATCGCATGGCCTGTCTCCCCGGTTGTCCGGCCCAGCCTAGCCTGTCCGGCACCGCCCGCCAGCCTTGGGCGCATGCGGCCGGAAAGATTGCGATTGCGCGCGCGCCGATCCCCCGGTCTTATGCCGGCATGGCGCCCAAGCCCGGCCTCTCGCCCGCACTGATCGGATCGACCTCCGCGCTCATCGCGGTGGTCTGTTTCTCGATCAACGACATGGCGGTGAAGTTCTTGTCGGACGGCTACGCCCTGCACCAGGTGGTGCTGCTGCGCTCGGTCATCGGCATGGCGATCCTGCTGGCGGTGCTGATGCCGCTGGCCGGCGGCGCGCCGGCGCTGCGCACCCGCCGGCTGGGCATGCACCTGTTGCGCGCGGCCTGCGTCGTCTTCGCCAACATGACCTTCTTCCTCGGTCTCGCGGCGCTGCCGCTGGCCGAGGGCGTCGCGCTGTTCTTCGTCTCGCCACTGGTGATAACGGTGTTTTCCGTGATCTTCCTGAAGGAACGCGTCGGCCCGCGCCGCTGGGCGGCGATCGCGGTGGGGTTTCTTGGCGTGCTCGTCGTGCTCAGGCCAGGGACGGAGGTGTTTCAGCCCGCCGCGCTTCTGCCGATCGCGGCGGCGGTGGGCTACGCGGCGCTGCACATGCTTACCCGCTACATCGGCAAGACCGAAAGCGCGCTGGCGATGTCGTTCTACATCCAGCTCAGCTTCATCGTGATCTCGGCCGGGCTGGGCCTGTTCATGGGCGACGGCCGGTTCTCGGGCACCGGCGACGCCTCGCTGGATTTCCTGTTCCGCGCCTGGACGACGCCGGAGACATCCGACTGGCTGGTGCTGCTGCTGGTCGGCGCGGCCTCGTCCTTCGGGGGATTCTTCATCAGCCAGGCCTACCGGGTGGCCGAGGCTGCGGTGGTCGCCCCGTTCGAATACGTGGCGATGCCGCTGGCGGTGCTCTGGGGGCTGCTGGTCTTCGGCGAATGGCCGGATGCGGTGGCCGTCGCCGGGATCGCGCTGATCCTCGCCTCGGGGCTTTACATGATCTGGCGCGAGGCGCGGGTCCGGCATGCCGAAGTGCCACAGACCCCGCGCTACCGGCGCTGAGGCGGATCGACCCCGATGGGTGGCCACGGATCGCGCAGAACGCATTCGTCCTGCACGGCCTCGGCCGCGAAGACGAGCTGGTCGAGCGCCTCGTCATCCAGCCCGGCCGCGATCAGCAGCAGCGTCTCGATCCTCGGATCGCGGCGCCAGTGCAGGAATGTCGCCACCACGTCGGGATCGTGACAGCGCAGGATCTGCCGGACGAATTGCGAAACCAGCGCGATCTGCGGCTCACCCAGGCGCGACAGCAGCTCGGCAAGGTCGGCGCGCCGAAGCCGCACCACGTCATCGGCCGGACCGGACGGTTCGATCGCCATGCCGCCCCCTAGGCCGGCTTGCGCCGCCGCGCGCGCACCGCAGCAAGCCCGAGACCGGCAAGGATGAGCACGGCGGGATACAGGCTGCCCTCGCCGCCCCGGCCGATCAGCAGCGCGACGACGATCGCCAGGCCCAGGCCGCCCAGCCAGGGATGCCAGGCCCGGTCGCCCAGGCGGAACAGGGCCGCCGCTGCGGCGCCGTAAAGCAGCAGGAAGTTCTGCCCCGCCGCCGCCAGAAGCAGGCCAAGATCGAAAAGCCCGCGGCCGGCCATCGCGACCACGGCCAGCAGCACGCCCACGGTCAGCGCCACCGCGGCCAGCGGCACCCCGCGGTCGACCCGCGCCAGGACCGGCGGCAACAGCCCCTCGCGCGCCGTGGCATAGACCATCCGCGACACCGCCCAGATCGCCGCCGAGAGATTGGCGAAGATCAGCAGCACGGCAACCGCCGACACGGCGTTCGCCCCGGCCGGGCCGAAAGCCGCGCCGAAGATCCGCGCGAAGGGCGCCGGATCGGCGCCGGTCTTTCCCGATCCCGCGACGACGACGGCCAGCGCGAGGTAAAGCGCCACGGCGATCGCGAAGGAGGCCGCCATCGCCAGCGGCAGGTCGCGGCCCGGATCGCGGAACTCCTCGCCGAGATTGGCGCTGACTTCCCAACCGGTGAAGGCGAAGAACACCATCATGAAGGTCAGCCCGAAGACCGGCAGGCCCGGCCAGTCGGTCGCCGCCACCGCGACCGCGCCGAGATCGGGCGAAACCGCCACCCATCCCAGCACCGCCACCGCGAGAATGACGAGAACGACCAGCGAGGCGACGGCGGCGTTCACCCGCGCCGCCAGTTCCGCCGCCAGCAGGTTGACGGCCAGCGCCGCCACGATCAGCCCCGCAGCGTAGAGGTGCGGCACGCCGCCCAGAGCGGCGGCGGCATAATGGCCGCCGGTCAGCGCGATCGCCGGCAGCCCGACGCTGACCGCGCCGAGAAACAGGAAGGTCGCCGGCACCCGACCCGCCGCGCCGAAGGCCCGGCCCATGATCGTCGCGAGCCCGCCGGCATCGGCATGCCGCCGCCCGAGGATCGCGAAGACCAATAGCAGCGGCGCCGCGGCCAGCGCGCAGGCCAGCCAGACGACCAGCGCCGCGCCGCCGACCGCCTGGTGCGCCAGGCCCGGCAGCGTCAGAAGACCGGCGCCCAGCACGATGTTTAGCATCATCGCCGTGCCCCGGCCGACACCCAGCGACCGGCGCAGCTCAGCCATGGTGGCGCAGCTTCGCGTTGTGGAAGGCGATGAAATAGGTCGCGCCCCGGTCCAGCGCGACCGAGCCGTGCAGCATCCCGGCGGGCAGCGAGATCACGGTGCCCGGCCCGCAGATCTTGTCGCCGCCATCCCAGTAGAAACGCACCTCGCCGTCGAGGATGACGAGCGTCTCGTCGGTGTCGTGGCTGTGCCAGGCATGTTCCTTGCCGGCGACATCGCGCTGCACCTCGATCGCGCCCTGGTCGGGCAGCAGCTGTTCCAGCAGCGGCCGCAGATTGGTGGTATCGACCTTGGTTGCGAAGATCCGGAAATCGCGTTCGGCCGCATCGGCCAAGGCTTCGTCTGTCATGCCACCTTACCCCCGTGTTTGCGCGGTTCCCGCCGGTCGCCCAGCCGGTGAAACGGGCAGGCGGGAACCGTGTTGCTGTCGTCGATGAAGTATTGCGCGTATTCGCGGTTGTCCGGCGCCCCGTAGCTGCCGAGAACCGGCGCGGGCGGCACCGCGTCATAGGCCGCGAGCAGCTTGCGCACCGTGGCCAGCGCCCGCTGCGCGGCGGGGTCGTCGCTGTCGGTGATCCCCTCGAACACCCAGCGCGGCTGGAAGGTGATCATGAAACCCGAGGCCCGGCGGCTTTGCCGCAGGACATGGGCGGGAGTGTTGCAGACCACGAAGACCGGTTCCCCGGCGAAGCAGAATTCCCATGTCGGATCGTCCAGTTCCGGGGCGACGCCGGCGGGCCGCGGCCCGTCGTCCAGCCGGGCAAGCCCGTCCAGCAGCGCCCAGAACCGGTCGCGATAGGCCTCGGTCGGCTGCACCGGACCGGGCCGGGCGAAAACCACGAGCGAGGTCATCGGCCCGATGTCGCGGGCGGTCGCCAGGTAGGCGCGCAGGATCGGCGCCAGCGCCTCGGGCGTGAGCGGATCGACGAAGGCAAAGCGCAGCCTGTCGGCCTTCAGCCCGGCGACGCCGAAGGTGCAGGGGAACGGGCGCGAGCGGCTGGTCAGCGCGGCCTCGAACTCGTCAAAGATCACCCGTTCCCAGGCGGGCGGGCGAAAGGTGTCGGACACGGCCTGGCGCGTCAGAAGGGGGGGCATCGTTTCCTCCATGCTTTCGGTGTGGAGCATCCGTCGAGCGGAGGTTCCTTTTGGAAAGAGTTTACCAATTCGGCAGGTTCTTCAGCTTTCAAATTGAAGATTCATCTTCGAATCGTCGAAAAATCACGCTAAAGTTGAGTTGCCTGACGGGGAACGAGTATGCGGTTGAGCCAGACGGATCGGATGATCCTGGAACTGTTGCGCGAAAACGGCCGGCGGTCGCTGACCGAGATCGCGTCGATTGTCGGGCTGTCGCGGCCCACGGTGCGGCACCATGTCGACAAGCTGGTGGCGGCGAAGGTGATCCGCCGGTTCACGGTCGACATCGAGAAGACCGACGGGACGCGCCCCTCGGGCATCCGCGCGATGTTCGACGTGCGGCTGCGTCGCAACGTCTGCGGCAAGGTCTTCGCCTCGATCTCGCACTGGAGCGAACTGGTCTCCGCCTGGTCGACATCGGGGTCGGTCGACATGCGGGTGCTGGTCGAGGCGGCGGACCAGACGATCATCGAGGATCTGCGCGACCGGCTGGCCCGCCACCCCGAGGTCGTCTCGCTGACCACCACCATGGTTCTAAAGACCTGGTGCGAACGGATCTCCGGCATCCACGAGACCGCGCCGGAAGGCTATGTGATCACCCGCGAGGACGAGGCGACGGCATGACCGGCAACGAGGTGGACATCGCTCTGGGCGCCCTGATCCGGGACTGTCGGCTGCATGCCGGCCTGTCGCAGCAGGATCTCGGGCGCGCGGCGGGGGTGAGCTTTCAGCAGGTGCAGAAATACGAAAGCGGGCAGAACCGGATATCGGTCAGCCGCCTGCTGCGGCTGGCCCGCGCGCTCGATCTGCCGGCCGTCGAGATCATCCGCCAGTTCGAGGACCGGCTGCGGGCGCGGCCCGAGGGGCGCGGCGCGCGACCGCGCCGGCAGCGCGCCGCCCTGTAGCGCCTCCGCCGGTTCAGCGCGACAGGCCGCCGGCCTCCCGGATCCGCCGGATCAGGTCCAGCGTCTCTTCCGGCCGGCTGCGATAGGCCTCGAACAGCAGGGGATTGTCCTGCAGGATCCGCTCCAGTTCCGGCTCGCGGTCGGGCGACGAGCGTTCGCCGATCGCGCCCTCGTGCGGCTGCACCAGCAGGTGATTGAGTTCGTCGCAGAACGCCGCCGCCCGCCGGCTGTCCGACATCTGGAAGCCGCCGCATGCGGCCTGGGCCCCGGCCATGCCGGACGCCAGCGCAAGGACAAGACCGCCCAGGCCGCCGCACCGCGCGCAGCGGCATCGCACGGCGGCAGCGGCCGGGCGCGGCCGGGCCGACATGGCGCTACTTCCCCAGCAGCAGGCCGGCCGCGACCCCGCCGATGAAGGCCCCGATGGGGTCGGTCTGGTTTCTGCGCGACGTGCCGCCGCCGCTGGCCGGTTTCGGACGGCTGGCAATGTAGCCGCGATACGCCGCCTCGGTATTGGCCGTCAGCAACTGAAGCTGGACGGCGTTCAGGTATCCGGTGGCGATCAGCCCGTTCGCGGCCTGCCACGCGCTGATGCCGGCCCGGGTCCGGGGCCCGAAGGCACCGTCGGCGCCGCCCACATCGTGCCCCGAGACATTGAGGCGGATCTGCACCGCCCGGCGCTGATCGCGGTCGAGCGCGAGCCCCGTCTCGATCGCCTCGCCGCTGGCCACCGCGCGCAGGGCCGGCGTGACCGCAAGGCTCAGCGGCTGCGTCAGGGTCCGCGTCAGGTCCGACCGTGCCGCGGCGCCCGGCGCGGCGCCGCCATCCGGGGCCAGGCCGGCGACCTGCGCCTCCCCGGCCTCGATCCGCTTCAGCGCGTTGCGCGCCAGCTGCGCGAAGACGCCGTTGGGGAACATGTCGAGATAGGCGCCGAAATCGGCGGGATCGTTGCTTGCCGTCGCCGCCTCGAACATGAATTTCTGAAGGTCGATCGAGGCATCGGGATCGGCGGCCGCCGCATCGCCGGACGGCGCCGCGACGCCGTCCGCCGCGCCGGCCCCGGTGAGGCCCTCCACCCGGTTCAGGACGACCGGGCCGGTCAGCGAGGCGTTGACCCAGGGCCGCTGGCTCCGGCCGGTCGCCTCGTAGACCTCGCCGGTCACCCGGCTCATGATCTCGGTGATGTCGGCATTGGGGGTGCCGATATGGTTCAGCAGCGCGGCGGTGAACGGCGAATTCCGGCCCTCGCCGTCCTGCGCGACCTCGCCGGGGCTCGTCGCGAAGGCGATCGCCATGCCGACCCCGTCCGAATCCACATCCACCCGGGCAAGGCCGCGGGTGCCGATGCTGCGGGTGCCGTTGCCCATTTGCGCGGCCAGAACGGTGGCGAGCGGGTTGTCGCGGCAGGCATCAAGGAAGATCAGGCTCGCGCCGCTGGAATAGCGCACGAGGCGCATGAACTCGTCGACCGAGAAGACCTGGAACTCCCAGTCGACCGGGTCGCCGAGGCTGGCATCCACCGGAACGATGTAGTTCACCCCGTCGACCGCGATTCCGTGCCCGGCATAGAAGATCGTCACGATCTCGGCATCGCGGGCGGCGCGCGCGAAGTCGCGCATGATCGCGCGCGTCGCATCGTAGTCCAGGTCCACGCCCTCGATCGTCTCGAAACCGAGGCTTTCGAACTTCGCGCTCATCGCCGCGGCATCGTTGGCGGGGTTCCGCAGCGCGGGGGCGTTCTGGTAGGCGCTGTTGCCGATCACCAGCGCCACGCGCTTGGCCAGCGCCTCGCCGCCGGCCCACAGGGCCGCGGCCATCGTCGCGAGAAACACAACAAGCTTGGTCATTTCAGCCTCCCCGTCGGGTCGCCGCCAGGCCGGCGGCCGGCACCGCGCCTCAGCGCAGCGCATCGACATTGATGAACTCGATACGTTCGTTCGCCGGACTGTCCGGAACCATCACGTCCAGCGGCTTGGTATTGCCGTAGCCGACCGGCACCAGCCGGTTCGACGAAATGCCGTAGAAGACGGCCAGATGTTCGGCCACCACGGCGGCGCGGCGGGCCGAAACCGGCATCGCGTTCAGGCCGCTGCCCTGGATCACATGCGCGCCGACCTGGAACCGGGATCCGGCGAGATCGCCATCGAGGAGCGCCGCGGCGATGGTGCGCAGCGCGGTCATGCCCTCGGTGGTCAGGACATGGCTGCCGGCGTCGAACCCGACCTGGAAGGAAAAGACGGGAAAGTCGAACCCCGCCGGGATCGGCTGTTCGGCGGTGAACGGCAGCGTGCCGGCGCCGGCGATCGAGCGCACCATCGGGCCGGCCGCCTCCGGGGCGAGCGCGCGCACGATGCTGTCGACGCCGGGCAGAAGGGTCTGCGCGGTGCCGTCCGAGACGCCAAGACCAAGGGCCACGCCGGCCAGCACAGCTGTCTTGAGGACGGATCGCATCACGCCTGACCCTTCGCACCGCATACGCATCACATTTCCCGGCGGCGAATGCCCACGGCGATTCGCCTAAGGTTGTTTTTTAGGATACCTCAAACGCGTATGACATGCATCACCATGACGAAAGGTCTTGCAAGACCCGCCCGGTTCCGGGTTACTCTCGCCTCGAAAGCCCGCAGAGCGGGCGATGCAGGACCGAGTGCCATGGTTCCCGTTCGCCTTCCCCCTGGGCCCGCGACCGGCACGGGCGCGCGCCGCAGCGAAACAGCGCAACCCGGCCGCCGGCCCGGTGGCATGCGGGGCTGAGGCAACGGGCGATGCAGCTGCGACAAGCGATCCTGGCGGCGGCGGTCGCGCTGATCCTGCCCGCGCCCGGCCTGCGCGCCGAGGTGCTGGCCCTCGTCATCGGGATCGACCGCTACGACCACATTCCCGATCTGAATGGTGCGGTGAACGACGCGCTCGACATCGCCGATGCCCTTTCGGCGCTGCCGGGCGCCAAGGTCACCACGCTGCTGAACCACGAGGCGACACGGGCGCGCATCCTGGCCAACTGGACCGACATGGCCGACCGGGCGCGCCCCGGCGACAGCATCGTCGTCACCTTCGCGGGGCACGGATCGTTCGAACCCGCGACCGAGGACGCGACCGAGGACGACGGCCGCGACGAGACATTCCTGCTGTCGGCCTTCGCACCCGAAGGGCCCGGCGCCGGCGAACGGATCCGCGACGACGAGGTCGCCCGGCTGATCGCGCGAAGCCCCGGCATCCCGGTGATCCTGGTCGCCGACAGCTGCCATTCCGGCACCGCGACCCGCGCGACGGGGTTCGACCTTGCCTATCGGTTCTTCGACCCCGGCGGGCTGCGCGGCGATCCGCTGCCGCCGCCGCCGCGGATGAGCCGCGACGAGGCGGCGGCCGCGCGGCAATCGCTGACCTTCTTCGCCGCCGTCGACGAGGCCGAGAAGGCCCCGGAAATCCCGATCGACGGCGCCGTCCGGGGGGCGCTCAGCTATGCCTTCGCCGCCGGGCTGCGCGGCGCGGCCGATTCCGATGCCGACGGAATCGTCGCGAAGGGCGAGCTGGAACGCTACATCCGCCGCTTCGTCAGGCAGGCGACGGCCGGTCGCCAGACCCCGGTCGTGGACCCGCCGGGCGGCCGCGATCAGCCGCTGTTCCGGCTGCCGGGCACGGGCGGACCGGAACCGCCGCCCGCGCCCTTCGCGCGCGACTTCGACGCATTGCCGGTCCTGCCGATCCGCTCCGAAGGGGCCGTCGCATCCGGCCCGATCCTGCGCACGCTCGACGGCGCGCGGGTCGCCGCGCCCGGCGAGGACGACATCGCGACCCTCGTCGTCGATCTCGAACGCCGGCACATCCGGTCCGCACAGGGCGACATCCTGCGCCGCCTCTTCGGCCGCAGCGACGCGGGGTTCCGGCGCCAGATCCAGGACACCGTGGACAAGTTCCGCGCGATCCGGGCGATCCAGGCGGCGCAGCTCGACGAGACGCTGGAAATCTGGTTTCCGCTGGGCGACGCGCTCTATTTCGCGGACGATCCGGTGAAGCTGATGGTCGACGGGCGGCAAGATCCCCACCTGTCGCTGTTCAACATCACCTCCGATGCCACCGTCGAATGGCTGTACCCTGTCACCGCGGGCGACAGCCCGACGCCCGATCCCGGCGCCGCGCTCGCGCTCGAGGTCTTCGTCCTGCCGCCTTTCGGGGCGGACCATCTGGTGGCGATCGAAACCCCCGAACCGCAGGACGCCGTTCTGCGCGCGCTGAACCGGCACGACGGCGGATTCGATTTCCGGGCATTCTGGACAGACATGCACCACGCCCTGCGCGACCGGCCCCACCGGGTCGCCGTGCATGCCTTCTTCACCCATCGCCCGGGCGACCGGTGACCCCCCGCCCCCGGGCCGGGGCCGGAAGGATACAGCGATACGGGTTAAAAGTGGTGCCCAGAGCCGGAATCGAACCAGCGACACGCGGATTTTCAATCCGCTGCTCTACCAACTGAGCTATCTGGGCACCGTTGCCGCCGCCCCGAGGG
>Ga0180430_10002563_pt1 | contig 16316 bp, 14 predicted proteins | sample SS_ome_9_FD_132999 | JGI IMG/M metagenome (GOLD analysis project Ga0180430, IMG submission 132999) | Hypersaline lake sediment archaeal communities from the Salton Sea, California, USA - SS_1_S_2 metaG | ecosystem: Environmental > Aquatic > Non-marine Saline and Alkaline > Hypersaline >... | reverse complement strand
CTTTTTCAACGATCCCTTCATCATTGATTTCATAGTGATGAAACAGCGTGCCGCGGGGTGCTTCCAGTATGCCGATGCCGGTTGATTGCATTTCGCCTTTATTAATCAGTTCACTTCCCTGGACATCAGGATCGCGTAACAGGTCTTCAATGGCTTCGGCGCAATAAAGCAATTCGATAAGGCGTGCCCAATGATATGCAAGCACTGAATGAACCGGTTTGCCAGGTGAAAAGTTTCTAAACAGCTTGCGCTGCGCTTCTGCCAGTGGTGTATTGATGTATTCGCAGTTGTTGATACGCGCCAGGGGACCGACTCGATACCAGCCGTTTTCCGCTCCCAGGGACTTGATAAACGGAAACTTCATGTAGCTCCAGTTCTTGATGCCTTCACCCAGGTAGTCGCTATATTCAGTGGCAGCAACATCATTAAATATCAGGTTTCCCCTGGCATCGGTGGCTTTCAGGTGACCGTCATAGATATCGAGTTCGCCGTTCCTGCCTGTCATGCTGAGCATGTTGCTTTCAATCGTTGCAAACGACTGATGATAATCCGGTTGCTGCTCAATAATCTGTTTAATCAGTTCCACGGCGCCCTGTGACCACTGCAATATCTGTTTAATATCTTTTTCAAGGTAAGCAATTTCTTCCTTGCTTAACGATTTGTTGACGCCGCCGGGAATCGCCCCGGTGCCGTGTACGCGCTTGCCGGATGTCAGACGAATGACTTCCTGCCCGAACTTGCGTAACAGCACGCCCTGTTTGGCAATCTCGGGATTATCTTCAATCACGCCAACAATATTGCGGTGCCTGACATCATCGTCATAGCCGAACAACAGATCAGGTGAACATAAATGGAAGAAGTGCAGGGCATGGGACTGCAATGTCTGCCCGTAATGCATCAGGCGGCGTATTTTTTCTGCCGTGGCTGTCAGCTGATTGCAGCCAACCAGCATGTCGGTGGCTTTAGCAGCGGCCAGGTGATGGCTGACAGGGCAGATGCCGCACAGGCGTTGTACCAGTACCGGTAATTCCCAGTAAGGCCGGCCCTGAATGAATTTTTCAAAGCCTCTGAATTCCGCAATATGCAGGCGTGCCTGTTGGATCTGGTTATTTTTATCCTGTAACAGGGTGACTTTTCCATGCCCTTCCACACGGGTTACAGGTTCAATAGCTATACGTTTAAGCTTTTCCGGATTTTTTGCAGTTTCTAAATTCATTCCGTTACCTGTTGGGAAAGCACTCCAGCCTTCCTTGTACTTTAATCGTAATGTATCTGTTCATAAGGAAACGAAATTGGTTTCCCTTCAATCAATTCAGTTAAAAAAGTCCAGATGGTGTCCCCCGTAGGTGGGCATCCGGGTAAAAAGTAATCAACCTTGACGACTTCATGAATCGGATGCACCTTGTTCAATAACAGGGGAATCTCGGGATCACTGGGTATCATCGGGTTTTCTACACCTATACCATCAATATAGGCTTCTTCGAGGCATTCCTTGAGTTCAAACTGGTTACGCATGGCTGGAATGCCCCCGTTAACAGCACAGGCCCCGAGTGCCACCAGTATCGAACATTGTTTACGAAACTCCTGCAATACTTCAATATTTTCAGCATTGGCTACGCCTCCCTCAACAATGCCGATATCGCATTTTCCCACGGTTTTGATATCAGTGATCGGGCTACGATCAAATTCAACCAGCGTCACCAGTTCAAGGATACGTTCATCAATATCCAGAAATGACATATGACAGCCAAAGCAGCCGCAAAGTGAGGTTGTAGCGAGTTTCAGCTTACTCATGATCTGCTACATCCCCTACGATACTGACCGGTTGTTTGTCGTATAGTCTCTGGCCAATCGGCTGGTTGTAACCATGCTCACGATTGAGTATGGCTCCGGTTGGGCAAACGTGAGCTGCCTTGTCGTTTTTGTCAAAATTACTGTCACCGAGTTTGCCTGTTGCTGAATTGATCACCAGGTGGCGCTTGATGCCCCGGTCACTGATGGAAAATACATTTTTGCCATCCACATCACGGCTGGCACGTACACAAAGTTCACATAAAATGCAGCGATCAAAGTCGATGACATAGTCAGGGTGCGAGGCATCGAGTTCGCGCCTTGGGAAAAAGTGCGTGAAGTGGGGAGACAGCATATTGCAGTAATAGGCGACGGCCTGCAGCTGACAGGCGCCACTTTTTTCACAACCAGGGCAAACATGGTTACCTTCAACAAACAGCATCTGTAACAGCGCACGACGCTGCTGCATGATTTCCTCAGTGTTGTTTTCTATTTCGGCATTTTCGGTGGCAGGCATGGTGCAGGCCGAAACATTTCGGCCATTCATGTTGACGATGCAAAGCCTGCAACTGCCATGTGGAACGAATTCCGGGTTGTGACACAGGTGCGGAATGTATTCACCTGCGCGTAATGCCGCGTCCATAATGGTATCGCCAGCTTCAAAGGCAATTGTTTTACCATCAAGTTTGAAAGTGTTCTTGTTAGTCATGAGCGTTCACCATGATGAGCGCTGTCATCGTTGCGGTGTGTAATTTCACGCGCCTGCTGTAAGGCCGCATCCAGATCGAAGGCGGGTTCGTAATCACTATGAGCCAGTTGCTGCTCGACCAGCTGTGGAAAATGCTCCAGCAGATCCATGACCGCTGTTGAGGCTGTAGCACCCAGTCCGCAATGACTGGATGTACGCATCAGTTGCCCAATGGTTCTTAATTCATTCAGGTCATAGGGTGTGGCATGACCCTTTGCCAGTTTGTCTGTCAGATCATGCTGTAACGAGGTACCCACCCGACAGGGTGTACAAAAGCCGCAGCTTTCGTGTTTAAAGAAGGCTGTGAAATTTTGTATCACCTCAAACAGGTTGCGGCTGTGATCAAATATCATGAATGAACCGCCGGTGGCGAAATCATCGAAACCTATAGTGCGCTCAAAGTCTTTTTCGGCAACCAGATGGCCGGCAGCTCCGGCAATCTGCACGGCTTGTGTATTGTGCGCCCTGCAGTCATTCAGTATCTGGCGAATGCTGGTACCAAAAGGATATTCATAAACGCCGGGCAATTCACAGTCGCCGCTGATACTGAGTATCTTGGTGCCGGTTGATTTGTCGGTGCCTGCCTGGCTGAACCAGTCCGCCCCATGCTGGATAATGTTTGCAGCAGCAATAAAGGTTTCCACGTTGTTGACTACCGTTGGCTTGTTGCGATAACCGGCATTAACGGGAAAAGGGGGACGTTTACGTGGAATTCCGGGCCTGCCTTCCATTGACTCTATCAGCGCTGACTCCTCACCGCAGATATAGGCTCCGGCTCCCATGTGAATCTCTATGTCAAAATCAAATCCAGACTTACCGAGAATCTGTTTTCCGAGCAGGCTTGCATCACGCTGCTGCTGGATTGTTTCGGCCAGCTTTTCTTTCAGAAACAGGTATTCACCACGCAGATAGATATAGCCTTTGCTGGCTCCGGTGATACCTGCGCATAGCGTCATGCCCTCTACCAGGGTTGAGGTGTAACGTTTTAACAAGACCCGGTCCTTGAAAGTTCCGGGCTCACCTTCATCAGCATTACAGATAACATATCGCTGGTCAGATTCGGTCTGCTTGCAAAAACGCCATTTGTTCGCGGTGGGAAATCCGGCGCCGCCTCTGCCGCGCAGGCCGGAGGCATCTAATTGTGCAAGGCACTGATCCGCACCATGTTCAACAAGCTTTTTAAGTGCGGCGCCTGCTTCAAAGGTGTCATCAAGTAGCAGTCCTTTTTTACGGATGTTGTCGGCAACGGTAAAAAGTTCATTTGGCCATTGTTCAACCGGTTGTTGTTGTCTGATCAGTTCACAGACCTGGGAGGTTCTGGCGTCATCCAGACAGGTTATCGTTCTGCCGTTAGCCAGCATGGCAGGGCCCTGGTCACACATGCCGATACAGGATGTCATCTGCAACAGTACATTTTCATCTTGCCCCAGGCGGTTTTCAAGCGTCTTGAAGATAGCAGCATTGCCCTGCATGCGATCGGTGATATTGTCGCTGATTAGCAGGTTGAATTTTATATTTTTATTGCAGTGCAAAAAGCTGTAGAAACTGATAATGCCGCGAATTTGTGTTGCAGACAGTGACAGTTTGTCAGCCAACAGGGAGATATCAGTATTGGAAATATGCCCATTTTCCAGTTGCTTTGCCTGCAAATGCTGAAGCAGTAATAGCGGGTCGCCGATAACGGATAAATTCATGTTTTAAACATCCCTGATAATGCCTGGCCATCAATTTGAGTAAAGCATATCCCGATGAGTAATCAAGCAATATTAGAAGGGGCTTGTATAAGCTTTTGCTGTTTGTAATTTCCGTAAAATTTGCCAGACTGAGATTATTCGTTTGCCGGTTTTCATAAACAGAAAAAATAACCGGCTGATGATGTTCAAAATACAAAAAATAACCAACCACCCAGGGGGAAATATGCAATTTAAAGTCCTGGCTACTTCCGCGTTAGTAGCAACGATGATTGCGGGTTGTGCGTCTCAGGAAAAACCAGACGACATGGCAGCCCAGAAAGCACCTGAGCCAGCTCCAGCAAAAGCGGTGCCGGCCAAACCAAAACTGCAGATGGGGGCTAGCGACAGTATGCTGGCCAATACCTGTGCCGGCTGTCATGGAACCAATGGCAACAGCCATGGTCCCTCAGCGCCAACCATTGCCGGTCTGGAAGAGGATTATCTGCTGGAAACCATGCAGGCGTACAAGTCAGGAAAGCGTTCCGGCACCATCATGGGGCGTATAGCCAAAGGTTATACGGATGGTGAACTGGAGCAGATTGCAAACTTCTACTCCAAACAGGCTTTCCAGGGCTGGACCCAGGCAGCAGTTGGACCTGAAGCTAAACAGGGGCAAATGCTCCATGAAGATTTCTGCGAGAAATGTCATGAAGATGGTGGTACTTCCATTGAAGACGTGCCGCTGGCCGGTCAATGGATGCCTTACGTGGAATGGACAACAGCCGATTACCTCAATGGCTTGAATCACCCTGAAAAAGATATGAAAAAAGCTATGGACAAGCTGGCGAAAGCTCATCCTGAACTAAGCAATGCAACTGTCGCGCATTCGCTCAGCCATTTTTATGGCAGTCGTTCAGCTGACGGTTACAAGCGTGTACCCGGTCGTTTGAAATAAGCTTTTTAAAGAATTGAAGGGGAAATAAACAATGAAAATTACTCGTAGAGGTTTTATTCAGGCGACCGGAGCTGCAACAGCAGCCGGCTTGATCGGTACGCCGTATCTGGCATTAGCCGGAAGCAAGAAAGTGGTGGTTGTCGGTGGTGGTACCGGCGGTGCAACTGCTGCGAAATACATCAAAATGGCAGATCCTTCCATTGATGTGACGATTGTTGAAGCCAACAAGCATTATTACACCTGTTACATGTCCAACGAAGTGTTGAGCGGTGCACGCAGTATCGACTCAATCCGTTTTGGTTATACTGGCCTGGCTGCACATGGTGTCAATGTGATTAACGATACTGTTACCAGTATCGATGCCGGTAAACGTGTTGTGAAAACAGCAGGGGGGCAATCACTGTCTTATGACCGTTGTGTCGTCGCTCCTGGTATTGACTTCAAGTTTGATGGTATCGAAGGCTATGATGCCAAGGTTGCCAACGATATCCCGCATGCATGGAAAGCCGGTCAGCAGACCATGACGCTGCGTAACCAGCTCAAGGCGATGAAAGACGGCGGCACGGTTTGTATCTGTCCTCCGCCCAATCCTTTCCGTTGTCCTCCCGGACCTTATGAGCGTGCATCACAGATTGCGATGTACCTGAAAGCGAAGAAACCCCGGTCCAAGATCATTATTCTCGATCCCAAGCCCAAGTTCTCAAAAATGGGGCTGTTTACCCAGGGTTGGGAACGTCTGTACGGTTATGGGTCAGATAATTCAATGATTGAATGGAATGGAACTCCAAAAGGTTCCGATGATAATGTCCTGCAGTCAGTGGATGCGGCCACTAAAACGGCGACAACGGGTTTCAGTGAAGTAAAAGCCGATGTATTGAATGTCATTCCTGCCCAGAAAGCCGGCAAAATTGCTTTTGCTGCAGGCCTGGTCAACGATAAAGGCTGGTGTCCGGTTGACCTTAAAACCTTTGAATCAACCATCCATCCGGGCATTCATGTTATTGGTGATGCTTCAGTGGCTACCGGCATGCCTAAATCCGGTTATGCAGCCAACAGTCAGGCCAAGGTAACGGCTGCAGCAGTTGTTTCCCTGCTCAACGGCCATGAAGTTGGTACGCCTTCCTATGTGAATACCTGTTATTCCATCGTCGGACATGACTACGGGATTTCGGTTGCGGCGGTTTATCGCCTGAATGAGTCAGGCAGCAAGATCACCAGTGTAAGCGGCGGTCTGACGCCAAGTGATGCCAATGATGAAACGCTTAAGCGTGAGGCCTCTTACGCTTACAGCTGGTTTACCAATATCACCACCGATATTTTTGGCTGATAAGGTAATTGAGTTATTCATCAGAAAAGACCTGCTTCGGCAGGTCTTTTTGTTTGTGATGAGGTGGGAGTTTATAGTAAGTTTAATGAAATTTTTTCTTACTTTAGGAGAATGCAAATGTTCAAAAGCGCAAAACTGACATCGACCCTTTTTTCTGCATTGTTGCTGTTATCTGCTAATGCACTGGCCCAGAATGGTATGGGGCCAGGGCCTATGATGTATGGTCAGCCGCCTATGCCTCCCATGCAAAATGGACAATACCCGGCTCCACCTGCCATGAATCCTCAAATGATGCAGCAACGCCTGCAGGCTCAACAACAGAAAATGCAAAAAATGCAGGAAATGCGTGCCAAGCATCAGTCTGGTATGAAGGCTCAAAAACAGGAAATGAGAGCCAAACACCAGGCCGAGAGGAAGGCGCAGAAGCAGGAAATGATGCAGAAAAAGCAGCAACACATGCAACGCGTGGAAGAACGTCTCGCCAATATCGAAAAGCTCATGCAGGATATGCTGGATTTGATGAAATCCAAGTATTAACAAGGGCCGGGTATCGGTGACAGGATCATGGTGACAGTTGATTATTTCAGTGATGTGTTATGTATCTGGGCTTTTGGTGGCCAGATACGTGTTGATGAACTGGAACAGCAGTTTGGCGACAGGATTCAGTTACGTTACCGCTTTATTCCGATTTTTGGCTCGGTGCAAAACGCTATTGATAATAACTGGGCTGAAAAAGGCGGTTATCAAGCTTTCAACCAGCATCTGCAAACGGTTGCCGCGCAATGGCCTCATGTCTCCTGCAGTGATGCCCTGTGGCTGGAATGCAGGCCGGCGACATCTATAACTGCCCATGTAGTACTCAAGGCTGTCTGGCTGTTGCAGGAAAAGGGAGACATTGACAGGCAATGTCATGAAGACCTGGCAGGGCGAACTGTGTTTGAAAGCCTGATGTGGAACGTTCGCAGGGCCTTTTTTGAATTCAATCAGAATATCGCAGAATTTGCAGTGCTCAGAAAACTGGTAACAGACTTAGGTATAGACTGGCACCAGGTCTTTGAGCTGATTGAAAATGGCCAGGCCTATGCCCAGCTTTATCAGGATGAAGAGCTCAAGCGACAATACTGTGTTCAGGGCAGTCCCAGCTTTGTTCTGAATGAGGGCAGGCAGGTGTTATACGGCAATGTGGGTTATCGCATTGTCGAAGCCAATATTAGCGAGCTGCTTGAAAGAGAAGAACACCTCGAAGGTGCCAGCTGGTGTTAACCATTTTGTAATCACTGTCTATACTTTATCGAAACATCACTTAGCAGGGTTTCGATATGTCAGAACATGGGCTTCAGGAAATATCCCCAAAACAGGCCTGGCAATTAATGCAGGATAATCCACGGGCGGTGCTGGTGGATATTCGTTCTTCGATGGAGTATCTGTTTGTAGGGCATCCAGTTGGTGCAGTGCATGTGGCATGGATTGATGAACCGGACTGGGATGTTAATCCCGATTTTGTTAAGGAAATTCGTCAATTGATGTTAGGTGGTCTTTCCTCTGTAGCGGACGATGAAGGGGTGCCTGTCATATTGATATGTCGCAGTGGCAAGCGTTCGCATGAGGCTGGTAATTTACTGGTTAGTGAAGGACTGCAAAATGTCTTTCATATCGATGAAGGTTTTGAAGGTGAAAGGGATGAAAATTATCAGCGTAGTACCCTGGGCGGCTGGCGTTTTCACGGACTTCCCTGGGAGCAGTGTTAGGAGGGAAAAAATTCCAGCAATGTTTCAGAAGGAATAATAGCAGGTTGAGCTTCCGGCCGGCCAAACAGAAACCCCTGGCCATAATGAAAACCTGTTTCCAGAACGGTCTCCAGTAATTCGGTGTCCTCGATACCTTCTGCGACCAGAACATGACCTACTTCATCGGTCATTTGTGCAAGGCGTGTAACGATCACACGCTGATTTTCGTCCATCAGACTTTGTACGATGGTGATATCAAACTTGACGATATCTACCGGCATTATTGCCAGGTATTTTACTGATGAATAACCACTGCCAAAATCATCCAGCGCGATGACAAACTGCATTTCCCTGAGTCTTTCAAGATAGGCGGTAGCTTTCCCAAATTCGTCAATCACCGCGGTTTCAGTGACCTCAAGCACGATCTTGTAGTTGTCGGTAAAACGTTGTAGCGGTTGCAGCCAGTCCAGAATTTCCGCTCTTGTCACTGTCTTCGCAGAGAGGTTGAGTGATACACCTGTACCTTCAGGGATTTTTCCGGTTTCAAGGTCTTTTTCAAGCTGTCTGATAACGGCCTGATCAAGTTCGATTTCGAAACGACGGGTCTCGACTACATTGAAAATACTGCCAGGTGATATCATTTCACCATTGGCAATAATACGCACCAGTGCTTCGTAATAGCAGATCGTGTTATCCCTGAAATCTACAATGGGCTGATAAAACAGCTGCAGGCCAGTGCCCTTGTCAATTGCCTGGTAGATAGTATTGGACAGCCAGCTTGAAAGCAGCCCTTTCGAGCCCTGGTTAATATCATCTGAATAAATGACGATATCGTCTGCACCAGGACGCTTGGCAGCATACATGGCCGCATCCGCCTGCCATTGCAGATCGTCGAATGCATTCTTATCGCCGCCCTCTGCATGTGATATACCAATACTGACACGCACCGGTTCTGGCATACCGACTTTGGTAAAGTCAAAAGCGCTAATTTCATCCAGGCAGCGCTTGGCAATTTCGAAGGCCGTGGTAGCCGTCGTATGCATCAAGAAGGTGGCAAATTCATCACCGCCCAGACGGAATAGGTGCTCCCCTTTTCTCAGGGCATTGGTAATACATTGTGATATTGCCTTGATGACTTCATCGCCAACGGGATGACCATGGGTATCGTTTATGGATTTAAACAGGTTGATATCGAACAGTATGAAACTGACGTGTACACGTTGTTCAGACAATAAATCATTAAAGTTTTTCCATTGGTCATCAAAAGCACGACGGTTAAAAACGCCGGTGAGTGCATCATGATGGGCCTGTTCCCACAGAGCCTTGTTTTTCTGGTCGAGAACGGCATGCGTGTCGTAAAGGTCTGAGTGGTAATGAAACAGTGAATTACAGACTTCAGTAAGTTCTTTTACCTGGAGCAAACCTTTAAACTCACAGTCGTTGTCAATATCGGGAGAACTCCTGAGCTGTGAAATAAACTCGGTGATACCATTGATGGGTACACTGACGATATAGACCAGTAACGCATAGAGCGCCATCATGGGAATGATGACCAGCAAAATCAGTTTTTGTATCGAACTGTGGAGCTGTTTTTCCAGGTCCTGGATTTCAGGCGTTGGAACAATTTCAAAAACAAAAAATTCCCCGGACAGCGTATCGCTATAGGTGCCGGTTTTTTTATCTGAAACCACCAGTTTTTCCGGTTGCAGGTAATAAAAACTGGAATTCTCGGTGAGAAGGCTGTTGAGATCGATTTTTACTGCCAGATAGCCTGAAACCTGTTGCTCGACACTGGAATAAATCGGCACGCTGTAAATCTGTTGATCAGTGCTTTCAAAGTAATACAGACCCTTGTCAGGTAACCTTTCCAGTTGCGCGGGAAGCGTGTTCTGTGAAAGTCGGGCAAGCGCTTTACCGGATGGATCATAGATCATCAGGTCAGTGATAACACCCTGGAGTATATGCGAGGCCTGTTTGAGGCGAAGTTTGTACCAGTAGCTGAAAAACTTGCTGTCAGATAGCTGCTGATGAACCTCTTCCCACTGGCTGAATTGCCTGGTTTTATCGGTTATTTCGCTGTTTACCTGGGATACTTTTTGATTGAGTTCTCTAGCGGCAGCCCGTTGCTGTGAAAGATTAATGTTTTCACGAGTGCCAGTAAATTCATACCAGGATTGAAAAGCAAAAATGACAATCATGCCGATCGTCACGAGGGCAAACAACAGGGCATATTGTCGAATGGATAAAGACATACAAGCTGTTAGTCTGCGTCCAGCAAACTTTCCATGGTGTCAGACAGGTCAAACTCGTGAGCCTGATCGAAAAAGTGATTGGCGCCTTCAATAAATGAGATGTTGACCCCTTTGGATTGCAGCAGATCGCGCCATTCCATTGACAGGCGGTTATCGTTGGTGCCAATGATGACATCAATCAGGTCTGAATACTTTACGGTCAATTCACCGAGCTTTTCCTGATCCCATTGCTTGTATGACAACCAGGCACTGGAGGTTGATGGGTAGGTGTCACAATAAGACAGTTTGTAAGTATAAAGAGAATCGTAACCACTATTGAGATCATCCCGGGCCCACTTGAGATTTTTTTCATCGACAGGGGTAATTTCGTTGGTGAACGGGGATATGCTGATCAAAATCAGCTTTTCGATCCCGTCAGTGCCGTAAATATCAAGATAATTCAGCAATGTGATTGAGCCGGAGCTATGGCCGATTAAGGTTGGTTTTTTTCCGGTTTTTTCAGTCAGCCAGTCAACCCATTGCTTTATTTCAGCCGCGTCAGTCTGGATGGAGTGAGTATGGATCGCTTCACAGGGCAGGCTTTGTCGGCGTCGGTGCAGTCCCAGCGACAGGGTAGGGGAAAGTACGCTAAATCCGGATTCGTGCAAAGTGTCACCGAGGCGTTTTACCGTTGAAAAGTTACGGGTCTGTAAAAAGCCATGCAGGATAAGTAAGGCTTTTTTATCAGCCTCTCCTTCCAGAAAGTTTGCTGAAGCAATATAGCGCTCACTGGTTTCAAGCTCAATCTCCTGGGCATTGACCAACCCGGACAGAAAAAGCAGCATCAGAATAATGGGTTTCAGGGTTTTGCTCATGACGAATTTCCTTTTTCACACTTTATTAGTTAGCGGAACGACAGCAAAAACCTTTAGAAAAAACAGTGAATTCCTGATTCGATTGTAATTATTGTCCTTATTCTGGAAAAACAGCCCAATAATGTATATTCTGTGCCGTCAATTTGAGAGATAGCAATTAAAACAGGGTTAGCTGAACACGATGAAGATTGGTGTACCAAAAGAACATGTCTTTGGCGAGTGCAGGGTTGCCAGTACTCCGGAAGTTACTAAAAAGCTGGTTTCTAAAGGTTTTACAGTGCTTGTAGAAGACGGTGCAGGCATTGGTTCACATTATTCCAATGCAGCTTTCGAAGAAGCCGGTGCCACTATTGTCGACAGAGATACCGCGTTTTCGGCAGATATCGTCGTCAAGGTCAGAAAGCCAGATGTTGAAGAAATCAGCCTGATGCGCGAAGGTGCTACCGGAATCGGTTTTATTGAGTCCTGTGAAGATGATGATGTGCATCAAAGCATTTTTACTCGAAATATCAACTATATGGCGATGGAGCAGATTCCCCGGATTTCGCGTGCCCAGCCCATGGATGCGCTGTCCTCTCAAAGTAACATCGCCGGCTACCGTGCCGTGATTGAGGCTGCTGCTCATTATGGTCGTTTTGTACCCTTGATGATGACTTCGGCAGGCTCTGCCAAACCGGCTCGCATCGTTATCCTGGGGGTGGGGGTTGCCGGCTTACAGGCTATTGCCACGGCCAGGCGTCTGGGTGGTGATGTTTTTGCCTATGACGTCAGGCCAGAAGTTAACGAACAGATCCGTTCCCTCGGAGCCAAGCCTATCGAGCTGGATATTGGTGAAAGCGGTAGTGGTGAGGGTGGTTACGCGAAAGAACTGTCAGCAGAAGCCAGGGAAAAACAGCAGCAACTGCTCGCTGAAGAACTCAAAAAAGCGCATATCATAATTTCCACGGCGCTGATTCCATGCCGTCCCGCACCCATCCTGATTACTGAAGATGTCGTCAACGGCATGCGTGACGGTTCAGTGATTGTTGATCTGGCCGCAGCCAATGGTGGTAACTGTCCTTTGACCAGTGCGCACGACGTGATTAACCATAATGGCAAGATCATTATTGGTCATACCAACTATCCATCCATGATCGCTGCAGATGCCAGTGCTTTCTATGCACGCAACATTGCCAACCTGATCGACATCATGGTCGACAAGACTGACGATGGACTGGTGATGAAAAACCTTGAGGAAGATGAGATCACTGAAGCTGCCTTGATAAAAGCTTCCTGATTCTTCGAGATCTAATGAATAAAGACTTTCCGGAATATCAAAATGCCTGAAACACTCGTTGCTTTATATATCTTTGTACTGGCCTGCTTTATTGGCTTTTACGTAATCTGGGGTGTCACTCCCTCATTGCATACCCCGCTTGTTGCTTTGACCAATGCCATTTCCGGCATTGTCATTGTGGGTGCCCTGCTGGTTACCGGCCTGGAAGAGGTAGGCGGGCTTGCGGAAATCTTTGGTTTCTTTGCCGTGTTACTGGCTTCCATAAACGTATTCGGCGGTTTTCTGGTTACCAACAGAATGCTGTCAATGTTCAAGAAAAAAGACAGGAAGTGAGGGCTGATTAATGGAATTATCTGCAAACGGCCAGGCTATCGCCTATCTGATTTCCGCGATCCTGTTTATTTTCGCTCTCAAGGGGCTTACCCATCCTGCCTCTGCCCGCAATGGTAACTATTTTGGTATGGCTGGTATGGCTATCGCCGTTGTTGCCACCTTGATGGGCACAGAAGTACAGTCTTATGGTTTCATTATCGCCGGTGTAGCCGCTGGTGCTGTTATCGGCTCCATCATGGCGGCGCGCGTTGAAATGACCGCAATGCCACAACTGGTTGCCGCGCTGCACAGTTTTGTCGGTATGGCGGCGGTTTTGGTGGCTATCGGAACCTTCCTTAACAAGCAGGCTGCCAATGAGCTGAATGCGGTACTGATGGGAGAGCTTTCTGCCGGTATTATTATCGGTGCCATTACTTTCAGTGGTTCTGTCATTGCCTTTGGCAAGTTGCAGGGGCTCATTTCCGGTGCGCCAGTTATCTTCAAGGGACAACATGCGGTAAATGCCTTGCTGGCGCTGGTCACCATCGGCTTCGGCGTGCATTTTGCAATGACAGGCAGCATCAATTCACTGGTCATCATGACTGTACTGGCCTTTATTCTCGGTTTTACCCTGATTATCCCCATCGGTGGTGCCGATATGCCGGTGATTATCTCCATGCTCAACAGTTATTCGGGCTGGGCAGCAGCAGCAACCGGTTTCACGCTGCAAAACAACCTGCTGATTATTGTCGGTGCAATTGTCGGTTTTTCCGGTGCGATTCTTTCCTACATCATGTGTAAAGCCATGAATCGTTCCATCATTAACGTAGTGTTTGGCGGTTTTGGTTCAGAAAGCGCTGGTGAGTCCAGTGCAGCGGCCCAGGCGGTGCAGAAAGGCGTCAAGTCAGCCTCTATTGAAGATGCTATTTACTGGATGGAAGATGCCAACAAGGTCATTATTATTCCTGGCTATGGTATGGCTGTCGCACAGGCCCAGCATGCCCTGAAGGAATTCATGGAACTGCTGGAAGACCGCGGAGTGGAAGTCAAGTTTGCCATTCATCCGGTAGCTGGCCGTATGCCGGGCCATATGAATGTACTGCTGGCCGAAGCTGATATTGCCTATGATCATGTGCTGGAAATGGATGAGATCAATCCGGAATTTCCCACCGCGGATGTAGCGCTGGTGGTCGGTGCCAATGATGTCACCAATCCTGCAGCCAGAACCGACTCAAGCAGCCCTATTTACGGTATGCCAATTCTGGATGTCGATAAGGCGCGCAATATTTACGTGATCAAGCGTTCCATGAACCCGGGATATTCCGGGGTTGATAATCTTCTTTATTATGAAGATAACTGTTCTTTGATATTTGGTGATGCCAAGGATGTTTGTGAAGGCCTGGTAACTGCCTTGAAGGGCGGTGGTCACTGATCCTCGATGATGAAATTATTGAAGTAACGTTTAACTCATCGTTACTTCATTTGTTTCTGAATATCTGAATATCGTCTGATCCAGATTTCCTCATTATCCTGTAAAGATTGTGGCAACTTGAATTGTGCGATATATGCCAGTTCCTTGTTGCCATACGTGCCATAAAGCAGGTGATAGCGTACTTTGCCTTTAGCGCTGGTTTCAGTGATCCTGGCGGCTTTACCCAGTTTATAACGACGTTTGAAACCTTGCAGTGTTGAAATATCGTTGGCTGTTTTAAGTTGCAGGGTCCAGGACCTTGGACGGGTCTGTTTAACCCAGTCTTTTCGGGCTTTTTGCGCAGCACGTTTTTTGAGCTTTTCCCTGTTGGTTAAATCATCAAGCCTGGCAGCCAGTTGATCGGCTCTTTGCGTTTCAGCCTGTTTTTGTTGTAGCAGCGCGGCTTTCTGTGCTGCCTGCTCGGCTATTTGTTTTTCAGACTGGTAACAGGAGTAAATGTTGTTATCGAGTTTGCGGGTTCCCTGTGCCAGGGATTTTTTTATCACGCGTTTTACAGCAGCAACGCGGGCGTTTTCTAGTCCGGGCTGTGGCGGGACATGAAAAATACTGTTTTTGAGTACAAGCAGGTCAGTAAGCAGCACACCATAGTCCCTGAAGTATTGCAGGGTATTTTCAATGTATTGTTTGCGTAATTTCAGTTTATGAATGCTGGCGGCAATGCTGTCATCGAGTAAGCGTTTTTTGTGGGCGTTAAGGCTTTCTGTAATCTGTTTGTGACAATGTGACAGGGTAAATATTTTACGACTGTGAAGATACTGCAGCATCGCCAGATGAGCCCGGGTAAAAGCGGCGGAAGTAATTAATAAATCAGAAGCAGCCTGTTGTTGTTTGGCTTTTTCCTTGTCTTTTTCTTTCAGTAGTTTTTTGCGTTCCAGACGGTCCAGCTGATTATAAAGATCGAACGCATTGTTTTTCCCGGTAGATAACCAGTTGCGTATTGATGCCGAATTCATGGCCAGCCAGTCAAATTCAAGGCCAGGCGTCAGGCTGGAAAGATAGCGCTTTACAGCGTTGAGCTGGATTTTTTCGTCAGCTGTCCAGTGTTTGAGAATGTTGCCGTCAAACTGTGAATGATCGATCTCCAGCTCATGGATGGAAAGGTTTTTGACGGGTACAAAAAGTGTGTGTTGGATATGTTCTGCTGGTGCAGCAATCAAGGCTGAAAAATTTTCCAGGGCTGCCTGATTTTGTTTCTGGATAAGTTCAAAGTCATCCAGCAGTTGCAGCAAATCCTTTTTGTGTAACTCTGCCTGCGCAGATTGTTCGTTTCTTCCCTTGATAAATGGATCCAGAAGTCGCCTGGTTTCATTAATAGCCCGGGTGATATAGCCACTGGTATTTCGATAGCCATTGATTTCCCAGTATAAAGGCAGCGTCTTGCGTATCAGGTTTTCGGAGGCCCGCTGATTTAACGCCTGCTGGTAAGCGACCTTGTCTGCAGACTTCAGTGCCTTGACTTCGGCGAGTACGTCATCAAGCAGCATGATGACCTGGTTAATTTCAGGAAGACTGCTGCTGATAGCGGCGGGTTTAACTTTTTGTCCCTGTAACCTGGCTACTGACTGACTGACGCGTTGCTGTGCAATGCCGGATGTTTCCTGCAGGGCCTTGTTTTTGAGGATGGTATCGCCGTGCCTGTCCAGTTCCTGCTGATGGCTGGTGACAATCGCGCGTGCAATGGCTTCTGCCGGGGTGAAATATTTACTCGGGACAGAAGCCGGTCTGAAACCTCCAAGAGGCATCTGGGCAATGGCCGTCATTGCCATCAATAGGGCAATGCCAGCTGCAATAGATATTGTAAGACCTTTGCTTTTCATTCCTTCGTATCGTATTTTGACTTCTTCAAGTGAAAATAGCAGTTTTCATGCCATTAATCCCGAAAAGCAGGCGAATGCTGTAAAATCTGCCT
>Ga0180430_10002560_pt1 | contig 16333 bp, 6 predicted proteins | sample SS_ome_9_FD_132999 | JGI IMG/M metagenome (GOLD analysis project Ga0180430, IMG submission 132999) | Hypersaline lake sediment archaeal communities from the Salton Sea, California, USA - SS_1_S_2 metaG | ecosystem: Environmental > Aquatic > Non-marine Saline and Alkaline > Hypersaline > Sediment... | reverse complement strand
TTGTCGAGCAGGGCTTTTTCTTCGGCGCCCTGCTGGGCAAACTCCGCCAGCCCGCGCGGCGTCGCGCGGCTGAGGACCGCGGTCTTCATCAGCCTGGAATCCAGCTTGTCGCTTGCCAGAAACGCGTCGACGCCACTTAGAATAACTCTTGCGGCGCGCAGGGCGCTCGACTCGGACAGGGACTTGGCGGCTTTGTACTTCGCCAGGACATTGGCGCCGGCGCCTTCGCCGGGAGCTTTTAAACCGCCCAGTTTGGCGCGGGCATCAAGGAACGAAGCCTTCTTCTGCGCGTCGATAGCCGGCACGGACGCCGCAATCTCTTTTTTTAGCTCGCCCAGCATTTCGGTGTAGGTCGCCAGCAGCTTTTCGCCTTGAGCAGTGAGCGGGGTGTCCGCCTTCTTTCCGGCCGCTGAAACAGGACACAGGCCCGTTATGACCGTCATCACCAAACACAGCACACTGATATTTGTCCGTTTATGCATTACTTGAGATCTTTCCATGACGGTTGGGTAAGTCTTAACTTCTTCAATTTAGCGTGGAACAGACCGTACGGCGTCGTGTGGTGCGCCGAAGCCGGAACGGCCGCGGCCTTTCGCTCCGCGGCGGCCTCTTCCTTCCGGCCCAGTTGATTCAGGATCGTCGCCCGGACCAGCCGCATCTCCGCCATGGTGTCGCACGGACCCGCCTTCCCGTAGTGAAATCCCACCCGGTGTCCTTCGATCGCGACATCGATGTCGGCCAGGGCGGCGTCCCACTGTTTCATGCCCATATGCGCCAGCGCCCGGCCGTGAAGCCGGGGGACGGCCCACCGGTACCGCTGGTCCCTTACGGAAACGAACGGGGTCGCGAAGTAGCGCGCGGCCTTCCTGAAATCCCCCTGCGCCAATGCGCGGTACCCGACTTCCACATCACAGATCTCCGCGTGGACCCTAATTGCCAGGTAGACCGCAAACGGATAATTGAACTCGTCGCGGTACCGGAGCCCGGATACCTGCCACGCGACGGCGCCGTCGCGGCGGAGGACGAAGACGTTGGCCATGCGATCCGCCGAGAGGATACCCAGCCGCCGCACGAGCGGATTGTCCAGGCCGCCCGGAACCATGGTCGCCCGACAGGTCCATGCGTTCGCTTTCATCAGGGCCTCGACGCGCTGGGCATCGTCGCACAAGAAGGCTGCAACCACATCGACCTCCTTGTTGACATGGTGATCGCGCAGGCGGACGGCATACTCCATGGTGCTGATGGTTTCGCGGGGCAACTCCGTCTTTGTCTTGTCGGCAGGCGGTTCGATGAAGAGCAGGAAGGTCAACCTTCCGGCGGCGTCTTGGGGCAGCTTCAGTGTCCGGCCGTCGAGGGCCTTGAGTTCCAGTTCCGGCAGACGGTCTCTCGTCGGGGGCGCCCCGTGGGCAACGACCCAGCCTCGCAACGACCAGCTGAGTTCGCGGCGGACGTAGTTGGCCCGCAGCAGGCGGCACGTGTGGTAGCGGTTGCGCAGAAACGAAGTAACCGGCCACAGCATGGGATTCCCGTCGTCCGGGGCCTTCAGGAGCCTGCCGCGGTAAAGGTCGTGCTGCTCCCGGGACTGGGCGTCCAGAGCCAGAATCGCCGCGGCGGCCAACGCCGAGCCGGGCGCGTTCGGCCCGCCGGTCTCCCTCATCAAGTCAGAAAGGACGGACTTAGGCTCCGAGTCCCCCCGCCGGAGTGCTTCCTTGGCGAGACAGAAACGTGGTACGGTTTCGGCCCCGGGGGGCAGCTTCGCGGCCAGCGAAGCGCGCGACTCTCGGACGGCGTGTTCCAGATGTTTCGGCTCGCCGGCGAGGTTCCACATCCCCAGCAGGGCGATCATCCTGCGATTGCGGACGATCCAAAGGTCCGGAGCGTCGGGGTGTCGCTTGATGGCGTCCCGGCACAGCTTCTCCGCCTTCTCGTAGTTCACCAGCGCCGTCGCACGTGCCAACCGATAGCGGAAAGGAGGCGGGGTGAAACAGGCCTGGATGGCGCGAAGCGTCTCGGCGGGGACCGATTCGGCTGTGCGGTTCAGACGGGGTTGGTCCTTTGCGCCTGCACGCGTGGGGATCATCTTGAGTTCAGGAGGCAGGGCCGGGTTAAGCGACCCCTGGGGATCGGTAACCAGAAAGTCCCCGATGAACAGTGACTGGAGTTGCGCAAGATAGCGGTCGTCGGAAAGCCTGTCGCTCCGGATGCTGAACTTACGTGGCCGAACCACCATCGGCGACAGAAGGGCACGTCCGAATGCGTTGACCAGGATGGCGAGCGGCGCCTTCTGTGCGTAGGTCCGGAAGGTCTGGCTCTTCCTCCCGCCGGGCAGCCGCATGACCGTCCAGTCCAGCTCAAGCTCGCGGAGGAGTGCCTTTCCGCTGTCAGGCAGTTCGTCCAGATTGAAACTGAATACATCGAACAGGCCCGGGTGCTGGGCCTGGAACTGATCGACCTGCTTGAGGTAAGGCTCGAATCCCGGCGTTTCTTTGGACCAGAACACCATGAAACAGAGGTGCCCCATCCGGTCGACCGGAAAGCGGATAGTCGTACCGTCGACCCGCGCGAACGTGCCGGAAAACACCACGGCCAGCCGGCGGAGCCCGAGGTTCTTTTGAATGAACTCGATGACCGTGGGATCGCCCGAGAAGCGTTCGCTCAGAGCGTTAAAGAGCTCCGTTTCCAGGGCGGGCGCATCGAGTTTCGGGGCGATCAGCGCGGCCATCATCAGGCTCTTCGCTTCCGCCGGCGTGTCGCGGTAGCGTTCGACAATCGCCGCAAGCGCCTTGGCACGTTCGTCCAGCGTGGCGTCGTTCGCCGCGAGGTCTCTGTCGGAAATCAGCAGATCCGCTTCCAGGCGCAGATGGGAGTACGCGTCGGGGGCCTCTGCCAGTTTGTCGCACGTGTCGAACAGCGCTGCGCGATTCCGGGCGGAATTCTCCAGTTGCAGCAAGCGCTTCTGGCTCTGGAGAACGATCCCCAGAACGCGGAATCGGTTGGGCGCAGCGGGGTATGCTCCGAGTAGCGCTTCGCCTTCGCGGACAACGCTCTTGATGGCCAGTCGTCTCCGGACGGATGATATCCTCTCAGTCTTCTCGGCCAGTTTCGCGGCGAGGGCGGCGATCTTCGTCTTGGGGATCGGCGCAGTGGCGGCCGGTTCGGACGTCGGCCCCGGCTGGGCCTCGCACACACAGGCGACCGCCAACACAACCGCCAGGCATGCGAAGCGAACATCGCGCATCATCGGTTCCTTTTCCTACTGCTGAGTAAGCCTGAACTTCTTCAGCTTTTCGTGAAACAGCCCGTACGGCGATGCGCCATCCGGCTTGACCGGCTCGGCGGCGCGCCTTCGCAACGCGGCCGCCTCTTCCTTGCGGCCGAGCTGCTGCAGGATGATCGCCTTGACAGTCCAAAGTTCCGCAAGGACGTCGCACATCCTGGTGATAACGACCTGAGACGCATCCATCCGCCAGTCCCTGGCCGGCCTTCTTCGGCCTCTTAAGTGGCACAGCTTGTGGGCCTCGATGGCAGTGTCTATCGCTTCAGCAGCCGCGGCCCAGTCTTTCAACGCCATGTGCGCCAATGCCTTCCCATGATAGCGAGGCGAACGCCAGCCGAAACGATCGGGGTCCCAGGGGAGGTAAGGACCCGTGAAAACCTTCGCCGCCCTCTTGAAATCGCCGTTGTTCAGGGCCTCGTAGGCCGTCTCCACTTCACAGGCCTCAATGTGGACTTTCATCGCGAGCAGGGCCACGAATTCCTCGATATCTCCGTGTGGCAGTCCCGATGCGTGCCACGCGATGGAGCCGTCCCGGCGGAGCAAATAGACGTTTGCGATGCGATCCGCCGAAAGGACACCCAACCGACGCACCATGGGGTTCCTGAGCCCGCCGGGAACCATCGCCGCCTCACAGGTGATCGCCTTTTCCTTCATCAGGGCGCCGATACGATCCGCGTCATCGGACAGAAAGGCCGCAATCACGTTGACCTCTTTGTTAACGTGGCTGTCGGCCAGCTTGCACGCATATTCCAGAATGCTGGGATGGCTCCGGCGCTTCTTCTTATCGTCCTCCTTGGGCCGCTCCGTGGAGTTGATCGGAAACTTCGCATTCGGATCGGCGGAGGGCTCAACGAAAACCAACAGCGTCAGTTTGCCGTTGGTATCCCGCGGGAGGCTCAGCGTTCGCCCATCGAGGGTCTTGAGCGTCAATGTCGGCAAAAGTCTTGTAATCGGGGGACCGCCATGATTGATCATGTAGCTGCGCACCGACTCGCGTTCCTTTTTGATGTAATTGGCCTTCAACAGGCGGTAGGTATAGATTCGGTCACGCAGGAACGAGACCATGGACCAAAGCACGGGACTGCCCCCGTCCGGCCCTGCCAGAAGCGCGGCGCGGTAACGATTATGCAAGTCCCGCGCGTTGGCGTTCAGCGCCAGGATCGCGGCCGCGGCATGGGCCGAACAGGGCGCTTGGGCTCCGCCTGTTTTCTCGATCAAGTCCAGGAGGACGGACTCCGGCTTCGAGTCCCCCCGCCGGAGTGTTTCCTTGGCGAGACAGAAACGCGGGATGATGTCGGCGCCGGGTGGCAGCTTTGCGGCCAGAGAAGCGCGCGCCTCTCGGGCTGCTTGTTCAAGATGCTTGGGCTCGCCGGTAAGGTTCCACATGCCCAGAAGGGCGATGATCCTTCGGTTGCGCACGATCCAGAGATCCGGCGCGGCCGGGTGTTGCCTGACCGCCGGGCCGCACAGCTTCTCGGCCTTCGTGTAGTTCGCCAGCGCCTCGGCGGTCGCCAGTCGGTAGCGGAAGGGCGCCGGCGTGAAACACTTCTGGATGGCGCGCAGCGTCTCGGCGGGCACTGACTCGGCTGTACGAGCCAGCTTGGCTCCGGCTTCCTTGCCCGAGCCCATTGGGGCCATCTTCAACTCGGGGGGCAAGGCGGCATCCAGGCGACCATCGGGCTCTGTGACCAGAACATCGCCAATTAACAGCGACTGCAATTGCGAAAGATAACGTGGGTCGTCAAGGCGCCGATGCAACGTGAGCATCGGTAACGGTACGCCGCGCACGCCAAGCTTGGCCTGTTTCGCCGCGTTCAGCAAGGTCGGCGCCAGGAGAGCATGGCCGTATGCGTTTACGAGGATACCGACCGGGTCTTTTTGTGCATACGTGCGAAATGCCTGGCTCTTCTTGCCTCCAGGCAGCCGCATAACCGTCCAATCCAACTGCAAGGCGCTCAGCGTCCCGGCCCCTGCGTCAGGCAGTTCGTCGAGATTAAAGCTGAAGACCTCGAATCGGCCCGGATGGAGGGACTGCTGTTTCTTGATCCCCTCGATGTACCGCTCGAAGTCGGGCGTCTTCCGCGACCAGAACACCATGACGCTCAGCCGCCCCGTCAGATCAGCCGGGAAACGCAGGACAACGCCGTCCGCACGTGTGTACGTGCCGGCAAACAGCACGTCCAGCCGACTGATCCCGAGGTGTTTCCGACGGAACTCAATAACGCTTGGATCGCCTGCGAAACGTTCGCTCAGGGCGTTGAAGACCTCCGTCTCCAGGGCGGGCGCCTCAAGCTTCGGGGCAATCTGAGCGGCCATCATCAGGCTCTTCGCCTCCGCCGGCGTGCCGCGGTAGCGCCCGACGATCGCCGCCAGCGCCTTCGCGCGATCCTGCAGTGTGGCGCCCTTGGCCGTGAGGTCTTTCTCCGAAAGCAGCAGATCCGCCTCCAGGCGCAGGTTGGCGTACTCATCGGGGGCTTGCGCCAGTTTCTTGCACATGTCAAAGAGCGCCCCGCGATTCCGGTCGGAATTCTCCAGGCCCAGCAATCGCTTCTGACTCTTAAAGACGATCCCCAGCACGCGGTATCGGTTGGGTGCAGCCGGGTAGGCCTCGAGCAGCGCTTCGCCCTCGCGAATGAGGCCCTTGCAGGCCAACCGCCATCGGACGGATGACCTTGCCTCATTGCCTCGGGCCAGCTTCGCGGCCAGAGGTGCGATCCTGCCATCAGGGATCGGCGCAGCGGGGCTCGGTCTGGCCGTAGGCCCCGGCTGGGCCTCGCACACGGAGGCGGCAGTCAATACGGCGGCCAGCAATGCAGGCCGGCATCCGCGCATGATCGCGGCCCATGTCACCGCTATATTCTCCTGTCGCTTCATGCTCGTCCGCCGCCTCCTGTAGCGAATCACCTTTGATAAATCGGAATGTATCGATGCGGAGTCGCCAAAATGATGATCGCCATCGGGGTCGTGTGGGCTGCGCCCCGTCCGCGTGTCCAGGAACCGTTGCTCTGCTGCTTGCTGATCAGGGCATCTCGAATACGGGGATACCACGCGGCGTACTGCTTGTCTCCGGCCTGCACCATGGCCTGTATGGCGTAGTAGTGCCCATAATAGTAGTGCCTGAAACTGCCGAATATGCCCGGCGACTGCTTCTCGAGGTAGCGAAGCGCCGCGGAGACCATTTCGGCGTCGCGATGGCCCGCGAGCTGGGCGGCGTACGCCCCGCCGCCGGTGCAGGCGACCGTGGGTCGGCCGCCGCTGCCGTTTGGCGGATACGTGAAACCGCCGGTCTGGGCATTCCACGCGCCTTCGAGATAGGTAATGACCCTTTTGATAGTCTCGTTCGGGACCATGATGCCCGCCTGCCGCGCCGAGGCCAGCGCGACGAACACCATCACGGTCACCGACGTATCCTGGCCGGCGTCGATCTGCGGCTGGTACCGCCACCCGCCGCCGGTGGGATTCTGCGAGCGTAGAATCACCTTCACCGCCGCTTCGAGCGCCTTCTGGATAGCGTCGTCGTCCTCCTTGCTCCGCGTCATCCCCCACATCTCAGACAGCGCGAGCGTGGCCAGCCCGTGCTCGTACATCACGGCGCCCAGATACCCGTCGGCCGCCTCCTTCGCCTTCTTCAGAAGCCAGTCCTTGGCGCGCTCCAATTGCGTCCCGTACGGGCCGGAACCGGGAAAATGCGCCTTGGACATGAACGCCATTAGAGCCAAGGACGTGATGCCGACGTCGTGCCTCCCCTCGCCCCCTTCGTCCCAGGAGCCGTCTTTCTTCTGAACGGAAAGCAGGTACTTAAGCCCCTTGTCGATGGCCTGGGAAGCCTTGGCGGTCAATTCCGGGGCGCCGTCCCCGGAAGCCGCCGTTGCTTTCTTGGGTTGCGTTCCATTCGCAGCCGCAGGCTCATTCTTCTCAGATTCCTCACCAGATGCCGTCACCGGCGCGGTCACCATCGCTGTTGCGGTGAAGCCTACGACAATGGCCCATCGCCACACGCTGCGACAGCACCGGCTATTGTCAATCGTGTTCATCGTGTCAGCCTCTCATAGTAGTCCTTGAGGATAGCCCGGTATTCGAGGGGCAATTCGCGCGCGAAGTTCTCGTTCAGGGCTGCCCGCTCACGCCGACCCAGCACTTCCCATTCCTGGCGTCCGCCCTTTGGCGCCCTTCCGCTGACGGCGCCCGGCATGAAGATGGAGATGTCCTGTTCCTCGACTTCGTACCGTAGCACCGGCGGCCCGTCGGGTCCCGCGGGATCCGGGGGCGGGATCTCTACGTACTTCAGCGCATACTCAAGAAGGAAGTATCGCAGGACCTCGCCCGCCTCGTGCTGACTGGCGATCGCCTCGGCGCGGGAGCCGGCCGACAGCTTCGCGGCAGCCTCTGAGATGTGCCGCTTCGCCGCGACAAGATTCGGATGCGAACCCGATGCCGGTACGAACGCGGCGCACTGCTTCTCGAGCCTATGTTGCACTTTCGCAAGATCCGCCATCTGATCAGCCGGGGCCGTCTGCGTCTTCCTGTACAGGTCCTTGTGGTGCGCCGCCAGCGAAAGCACGTCCCTGACCAGTTTGACCTCGGGCCTCGGCCCGGCGTCGGACGGGGATAAGTCCGGCGGCGGGGCCATCAGGTATGCCAGGTTCTCCATCAGCTTCCGAAGGTCGGCCGCATCGGCAGCCAGCGCCCCGGCCGCCTCCTCCATCCGGGGCCCAGCGGCGTTGGCGTCGGCCTGCATGGAACCGACGGCTTTGGTCACCCGGCTCGCGGTCTCGGCGTACCGTTGCTGTCCGGTAAGTTTGCGCAACCGGTCGCCCCATTGACGCGCCCGGTCTTCCAGGGCCCGACGCCGATCGTCCAGGTTGGCGGCGACATCGGCGCCCGCCGGGGCCGCCATCTCCTCCCGCAGTCGTCGCATCCCCGCCCGGATCGCCGGGTTTTCCGGCGCGACCTCATGCAGGAACTCGACCACCTCCAGCACATAGCGGTACTCCGGCGTCACCGCGTCGATCTTCTCCCGAAGCTCACGCAGCGTGTCAGCAACGTAGGACTGGGCGTCCAACGCCTCCTCGACGTCCTTTTCCTCGAGGGCGACCCCGGCCTCGTCCATGTCCGACTTGGCGAAGAGCATCACCGTGCCGGATTCGATGCGGTGGGCCAGCGTGTCCAGCGAATTGAGCACGACGTTCACGGCGTGGACCAGGTTCTTCTGTGGAATGACCAGCCCGGCCAAGTCCTCCGGCTTGGCCTTCCGGGTCGCCTCCATCATGTCGCGCTGCTCGGCCTCGATTTCCGTCAGTTGCGGGCTCGGCGTCAGCACGTCTCGGGTAACCTCGATCACGGCGGCAAAGATGGAATGGTTCGCAGTCTGTTCCGTGATCAGCCGGCCGGCCTCCTCCAGCGCCTTGAGAGCCGCCCCCTGACCAGAGATCGCCTGACTCGGCATATTGTCCTTCATCGCCGCAACGGCCCTGGTCATTTCACCGACAGCCCCGCCGAGGCAGACCAGGAGCGGCCCGTTGTCCTGGCCGGGCGATGCTTGGATATCATTCCCCCGAACGATGCTCAGCCGTAACGTCTCGACGTCATCAGCCAGGGCCTGGGCCTGCCTGGCCAGGCGAGCCGAACCGGCGCGATCGGCGGCGGCGTCCTCGGTCTTCTCAAGCAGGCCGAGCAGCCGCTCTTGAAGCATCTCGACCTTCATGGCCTGATTCTCGCCGCTGACGGCAAGGGAGTCAATCCTCTCAGCCTGCGTCAGCGCGAACGTGCGCAGGCGCACGATCTCCGCGAGGGCCTCGAAGGCCTTCTCCGCCTTCATCTGCTCGCCCGCGCCCGGGTCCCCTGTCGCCATTCGTGCTACGGACCCTTTCAATGCGCTCTCGGCCGTGGCCAGTAGATCATGGACCGGCGGCGGGGCCGGGACAGCGGCATCGAACAGGCGCGGGCGAGGCGCGGGGATCGAGGGCATCAGCAGCAACTGAAGCTGCCGCTGCACCGCAACCTGGGCTCGTTGGAACTCGGATCGGCGCTTGCTGAGTTCCTCCGCTGTCAGGCCGGAAATCTCGGCACGGAGCGCCTTCTGGCCCGCCGCCAGCGAGAGAAACAGCTCGCGGGCCTTGGACAGCGCCTCGTATTCCGATCCGACCCGCAGCCGGAACTCCGCATGAAGCAGCGCCTGGATCGCCTCGGCCTGCAGGCGCACCGCGTCGGCCGTCGCGCCGTCGCCGATCAACGCGACGGCTTCGTGCATCCCGGCGTCGACTCCGGTGCTCTGCAGCCGCCTGACCAGTCGCGACAGGTTGAACGCCTCCAGCGCCTCTTCGACGGTGCTCTCGGTCTCGCGAGGCGTCGCAGCGAGGAGGCGCCTCAGCCACTGCGCGAGCCGCTGCTGGTCCTGCGACAACCTCTCGGTGCCGGCGCCGTCTTGAGGCATGATGGTTCTCAAACGCAAGGTCGCCTGGGTCTGCGCGGTCGCGTGCAGTTCACGCGCCATGACTTCCGACGCATCCCTGTAGCCGAGTTGCAGGATCAGGCACCCGAGTTCGCGCCCGGCCGTGTTGACCTGATGGACCGCGACCGCCAGGCCGGCCACTCGACCCGCCGCGCCGTCGCCGGAAGCCGCGGCAAGGCCCCGGAAACTGTCTGCCGCCCCACCGACGTGCTTGGCCACTATGGTCCGAATGTCCGCGCACAACCGGCCCAGCGCCGCGCTGTGCGTTTCGTCCGGAATGTTGTTCGCGGCCAGGTCGTCGACCAGCTCAGCCATGGCCCGCGCCAACACGCCCATGCGTTCACCCAGCAGATTCTGGCGAACCGCTTCGAGTTGGCACGTCTGGAGGAATACGGGGTCGGACGGGTCAAGGCGACGGACGATATCATGCACCGCACGCTGTTCCCGATAGATCGCTCGGAGCCGCAGAAGCAGGCGACGCTTCTGCTTGGCGATGTGCGCGAGGTAGTCCTCCCTCGACAGGAACGTCATGCGCCGCGCCGCCGAGCGCACGCGATGCGGACCTTCGGGGCCCGGATAGCGGTCAGTCAGCTCCACGACGAACGAGATCGTGTCGCCGACAGCGAGATCGGGCAGCACGGTCCGGTAATCCCAGTCGATCCGGTGCTCGCCACCGTCGCCGAGGGTAGGCGCGGGAAAGCGAACCTTCTCTTCCCCGGTCTTGTTGACGCGATAGGCGACAACTGACTCACCGATACCGTGATCGTCTCTACCGCGGAAGGCCAACACGAGCCTGCGTCCCAGGGTCGCATAGAGGTTGCCCCTGGGCGATGTAAGCTCAACATGAGGCTGCTGGTCAGGCATCACCTGCAGGTGGTGACTGGGACCCGTGAAGGCAAAGCCATACTCCCTTTCCACCCACGAGAAGCTGTATGCCCGCGACTGCGTGGCTACTTGCCGCATCGTCACCGTGCGTCCGTCTTCGCTGACGTCCAGCACCTGCGTTTTCCCTCCGGCGGGGTTGTAATTCGCCTTGCTGACCGCACGATCGAGGGAAAGGCGCCACTTGATGCGGGTCCCTTCGGGAACGGTGAGTGTCAGCGCTTCGACGGTTTCGGTCGGACGGTCGGTATAGGGCGGGAACTCGATGCTGACCTCGGCGCTCGCGATGCGGGGAGAAGGGATCACCTGTACGGAATACCAATCGCTCCGCGCGTCGCCGGCCAAGATGCGATACTCGAATCCGCGGAAGACCGATTCGATAGTGTACTCACAAACGCCGTCGGATATGACCAGTTCATGCTTCCGCGACTTGCCCTTGCCGGTCCGCAGGGCGAGTCTTGCCCTGCTTGGAATGACTCCTGAGACGCGCGCCTGGATCCGGACTACGCCCCCTTCCCTCACAATCATATCGCCATTGGTCATGTCGAGTTGGGTGCGTGTGGGATAACGAACCGCCATCCAGGGAGCGAAAATGCGGGCCGCTCCGGCGGCAAGGACCGGCCCGTTTACAACGGCGAAGACACCGACGATCAGCGCCAGGACGATCGCGACCGTCGCCGGGCGGCGGAGCCCAAGGTACACAACGGCGTCCGCCGGCCTTAATGGCACGACCGCTTCCTCGGCGCGGTGGCAGGTCATGTCGCGCATCGATTCCGATGTTCCTGGGCACAGTGCGCTTTCCCGGAACTGGACAGCGGTAACCAGCAGGCTCTCCAAGCCGCCAAGATGTTCTTCAATCCGCAGCGCTGTGTGCGCGGCGTTGAAAGAGCGGACATTCAACCACCCGCATTTCCAGGCCTTGTATACGGAAACGGACAGCAGTCCCGCAAGAAACGCGGCGCGCAGCACCGCGGGCAGGTCCGTCAGCCAATCGATCGCCATTACGGCCAGAAACAGCGGTATTATCCACCGACACAGCGCCAGGGCGCCTGCGGTAACGTGCAGCGTCTGGGCGCGGCGCCAGACGGCTTTCACGTACGAAAAAAAGTTCTCTTTTTGGCGATTCTCCGTCACGGCAGGTCGTACCTCCTTCTCACAATCCATTCAAAACCCACTAAGACCACAAGCAGGAAGGCGACCAAGGAGTTGTCCCACAAGGGCAGTTCCTCACGGACGGTGGTCGTGTGCGGTTTGCGGTTAAGCAAGGACGACAATTGGCCAAGCTGCGGTATGCTGAGGCACTGTCCCCCCGACAGATCCGCAATTCTTCGCAGGCGTTCGATCTGCATGTCGGTGTTGGCCATTTCCGGTTTGATGTCGGCCACCTGGAACTCGGTTGTATTGGAAAGCGAACGATCGGAGGAGTTTGCCTCCATCCGGTAGCGGCCCGGGCGCCGCGGTGAGAAGTAACCTTCGTAAAGTCCGGGACTTTTCACGTCGGGTCGGAGAGTGACGCGCTGGGGTTTCCCGCCCGAATTGTCCACTGTACTCACCGTGACATCAAAACCGGACTGGGTGACCGGTTCAAAACTATCGTCGAGCACATGAGCGTATAGCAGTGCCTGGCCGCCGACGGGGTATGTGGCCCGATCCGTCTCGAGGCGGATTCTCTTGTGCTCGCCCATCAGACGCGACAACGTCAGGAACTGGATGCACTGCGACCAGACTCGCCAGTGATACTTGTCACCCGTCTTGAAGCGAAGCAGCCACAAGCGGTCTGTTCCCATGAGCATGCATTTACCGGTACCGTATCTCTGCCAGGCCACAAGCGGGTACCGGTCGACGCGGGCCCGAGAGTCGGACAGTCCGACAAGCACCGTCGCGCCGGGTCTCGGCGACAGAAGCGGTGGAATCCGATCGAGAGGCGCCACGCGGCTCCATACACGATCGTTCTTTTCCGTATCAGTCTCCAGCGTCATGACCAGGCTGCTCCTGCCCTCGGCCGTCAGCACGGGATATACGCTCTCGTCCACTTCTTCCCATGAACCGTCGGGGTCGAACCGGACAGGGAGCATGCGCTCCACCGGTGTTCCGGCGTAGCTGGTCGGCGCGAACCGCGAACCGCACAACATCAACAGCGACCCCCCGCGTTCCTTCACAAGTTCCTCCAGTCGAAGGAATGCGTCGGCGGAAAAGAAGGCGGCGTCGACATCCCCGAGGATCACCAGGTCATACTTGAAAGCCTCCCCACGCATCTCGGGAAAGCGGGCGATGTACTCGGATGAATTCCGCGCCACCTCGGGTCGCGCACAGGTGGCGATGAAGGTGGCGTTGATGCGAGGATCACGCTTCAGCATCGCGCGAAGATAACGGTACTCCCAGCGCGCACTGCCTTCCATGCAGAGAACGTTGATCTTCTCGTTGACGACCCGGACGCTGCGCTTGACTCGATTGTTATCCGCCGTCGCCTCGTCGCCAAAGGGCGATATGGATATCTCGACTTTCGCGGCGCCCTTTTCATGCACGTCGACATTGAAAAAAATGTCCTCGAACTGCAGACCGCCGGCCAGAGAAATGCTCCGCCGGGCCACGTCCCTGCCATTGAGGAGAACCGTCAAGTCGGCAGTCCGCCTCTCATAACCCTTGGATCGAATCTGGACGCGGACCGGAACCTTGTCGCCGGAAAACGCCACTTCCTGCATGATGATATTGCGAATAGAAACGTCGTCGGGGTCGGCGATACCCATCGGTACGGGATAGACAGCAATACCGCGTGTGCCAAGGTCATAGATCGCAGCTTCAGCCCCCCGCGAAGAGGTGTCAAGTCCGTCGGACAGCAGAACGATCCCCGCCAGCGGCGCGCCGCGGTCGGCGTTGGCGACCGCCTCAAGTGACTCGGAAATGAATGTCCCGGTCTCGACGGCCTTCAGGGAAGCCAGGGAATTCGCGGTTTGGCCCCGACCGTCACCGAGCATGTGAAGTTTTTTTCCAAACGCGTAGTAACTGACGTCAAAATCGTCGCCGATCGACTCGAACATCGCCCGGGCCGACTGTGACAGCAGGCTCCTGGCCAGGTCAAGCCGCGAGGCGGCGCCAATGGCCTGACGCTGCTTCGCGTCGAGCGACATAAAGGCCCTGTGTACATCGGTGGTCACCGAAGACGGAAGGATGTCAAGCGCCTCAGCTGCCTCGACAATGTCCTCGGGCCTTATGCGCTGGTCCGTTACGGACATGCTTTCGGATACGTCGATCAGCACGGGCAGGCGGCGTTTAAGCGTGCGGGTTCGTCTGACGACGGCCGTCGGCTCGAGCAGGACTGCGACGATCAGGCTCAGAACAACCAACCTGAAAACGGCCAGCACGAAGTGAACCCGCGCGGGCAACCCCCGCCGGCGGCGGTAGAGGTATACCGTCAGGACCACGACAGCGACAAATGCCCCCACCACGGCGGTCGCCGGTATCGGACGCGCCCACATGATTCGCTCGGTATGGAAGATATTCGACAACCATCCAAACATCTAAATGTCCTCCGTGTGCGATGGTGTCGGTGCAGGATTGTTTGCGGGAGACGGGCTTTTGAGCAGGCGATCCGCCAGCAGGCTCTCGACGACAAGAATCATCAGGCCTGCCAGCATGAATACAGGCCAAAACGACCGTCCCGTGCGCGCCTGGTCGATACTGCTGAGCAGATCCGGGTCTGAATGCGACACCATGATTCCGGTTCCCTCAAAGCTGCTTACCGTCTCGGATGCAGACAGGCATTTTACATTCGACTCCCTGGTGTCGACATTAACCGCAACCGGCATTCCCGGAGCCTGCAGGCTCACTCGGGCCGTGTAGAAACCGGCTTTGCGGGCGTGATCGAGCAGGGCCATGTACTGGTTGTGATACTCGCGGACGGGAACGGTGATTGTCCGACCAGATGGGGTGTCGAACACGGCATCGCTGGCATCGGGTTGATCCACGTAAGAAAGCGACAGCGAGTCGCCGATCATTCGCGGTTTTTCGAACTCACGGGCGGTCAGATAGGTCACCATCTGTTGGAGAATCATGGGGAAAACGGGCGTAACGGCCATGTTGTTCCATTCAGGACCTGCGGAGGTGGTGAACATAAAGACGTGCCCGCGCCCGATGGCGTGTTCAATCAGTACCGGCGACCCGCTGCCGGCAAGCGACAACACCGTAACGCTGGTGGGCGAAGGCTTTACCTGCAGTAGTTTCAGAAAACGTGCTTCACTGAGCAGGTCCTCCGGCAGGGACAGCAGAGGTCGGCACACGGGATGATCGGGCATGATCGGATCCAGCGCTCCTCCCACACCCATCGCATCGCTCGTCTTGACGGTTTGCGCGATCGAGGCGGGAAGCAGCGGGGTTCCCTCGAGCGCCGACCGCTCGTTCCATACGGCGGCTTTCATGTTATCGCCGGCGAACCAGATCAGGCCGTTGCCCCGGCGGACATATTCCTCGAAACGTTGTGCCTGATCGGATGCAATGTCGGGAACGTCGGCAAGAATTACGACATCAAAGCTGCTTAAGTCCTGGGCGGGGAGGGAGACCCATGGCGTCGACTGAACGGTAAAATCCTCTTGGCCCGCACCGTTACCGCGTGCGCGAAGTGCGGCGGCGATGAGTCCGCCGGACTTGTCCGCGCCGTCCGGTGATCCCTCAACACATAAAACCGATACGCGGTCCCGGATAATGGCTACGGCCCGGCGCGAGTTGTCTACCGGAAGCGCGTCCGTATCAAGTATGGCGGTTATACGAGCAGGTCCGGGATTCTGGAAAGGGACAAACAGCGAAACCGTTTCCGAGGCCCCCGGCGCAATGGCGCCAATGATCTTGGTGTCCACGTTGATGTTATTGACCATGCCTTTGACCCTGACATTTGCAACGCCGCTCGCCCCGCAGTTACGCACGGTTGCACGATACCGTGCAACTGTGCCTTTGCGAAGCACGCCGGAGACAAGTTCCAGATTCGTTATCGCCAGGTTGTCCGGACCGCCGGAAACCGGAACAACAAATACCGCGGCGCTCCGGCCAAGATCTTCAAATGCGCCGCGCAACCATACCGACTGCTTCTTCCAGTCCTGGGCCTGCATGTCTGTGACGATATAGATTTCCTTCTGCGGAGCGGTCATACCGTCGGCTAGCTCTTTCAACCGCCGCGGGACGCTATCGATGTCCAGGGATTCCGGCGTTGCCTGCTGGGCGTGAAGGATCGCGCCAAAACGTTCGGGATCGAACGCCATGTTCCGCACTACAACCCTGTGTTCAGCGGCAAGAAGGACCAGGCAGACCGGATCGGCGGGATGGATCTCCCCGGCGATCGTTTCGATCTTATCGAGAGCCCGCTCGAACCGCGTGGCCGCACCGTTGCTGTGTTGCATGCTGCACGACGCATCCAGCGCAATAATGACACCCGCGCGGCGTTCACCGAAGCGCGAAGCAAAGCCCTCCGACTCCTTCATTACAGGCTTCGAGATCGCAAATGCCAAGAGAAGGACCGCAAGACAGCGAAGCAGGAGCAGCAGAATATCACGCAGGCGAATCTGTCTCGAACGAACGCGCACGGTTCGGTTCAGGAACTGCATCGCCGCCCAGTCCGTCCGCTTGACCTGGTAGCGGTTCAGCAGGTGCGCGAGAATGGGCAGGCCGATTCCAAACGCCCCGAGCAGCAGCCATGGGTTCATGAATGTCATAAACGCGCTCCGGCAGACGGGCTG
>Ga0180430_10002556_pt1 | contig 16342 bp, 13 predicted proteins | sample SS_ome_9_FD_132999 | JGI IMG/M metagenome (GOLD analysis project Ga0180430, IMG submission 132999) | Hypersaline lake sediment archaeal communities from the Salton Sea, California, USA - SS_1_S_2 metaG | ecosystem: Environmental > Aquatic > Non-marine Saline and Alkaline > Hypersaline >... | reverse complement strand
GTTGCCCTTGAACGCACCGGGGTCGACCTCGATGGCTATGACCTCGTCCCATATATTGACGTAGACGGACTCGATCTCCGCCTTCCCTACGTCCGCGGTCTTTGCGCCCACCTGCGCCTTGGGCGCGGGCTGGGGAGAAAGCTGCGGCCTCGGCTGAGCCCTGGCGGGCGCGGGCTGTGCCGGCGCAGGCGCCGGGGCCGGCTTGGCGGGAACGGGCTTCGGAAGCGGCTCCTTGCTGGGCGCCACCCGCACGCCGCCGCCGAAGATCATGGCCGCGCCCTTGGAGACCATGAGGCACGAGTCGAGCGAGCCGAAGATGTGCTTGGATTTGCCGTCGGCCGGCATCAATACGTACGTCTGCGTGCCGGGCGCGTTCGCGGCGGCCTCGCAGGCGCGAACGACGCTCTGGCAAGCCTGCCTCTCGTAGGCGTAGGGGAGCTTCTCGCAACCGCTAAGCGAGTTCTGTATTTTCGGATTCGACATATCAGACCTCCTTGCAGCTATATTTCAATCATCAGCCGCCGATACCTATATCGGCCATTTAGCACTATCGTTGCCAAAAATATAGGCCCCGGCGCAAAAAGCGTACACAACCCGTGTACAGCTCAGCGCACGGACCCGAAGGGGCTGTCCGAATCGGTTCCCGAGAAGTAGTCGATGCCGTAGAAGGTGAACCCTGATGCCTCGACGACCAGGTCGAGTATCTTGGGGTCGTTCTCGTACGCCCCGTGCGAACCGACCAGCAGCCCGGTCAGCGGATAGTCGGAGGCGACCTTGGGCCCTATGACGTATCTGGCGCCGTTGGCCTGATTGGTGAAGACGAGCCGGGCGTCCGGGCAGGCGTCCGGGACCATGAACTCGGCGGAGACCCTGAGCCAATCGTGCATCTCGTCGGAGGCCTGGCAGCGGCCGGAGAAGGTATAGCCCGCCGGCAGGTCCATGCTGCTCGTCAGGAGCATGTTGCCCGCTATCTGCGCGCGGACGGCGTTCACGAGGTCCTCCAGGGGCTTCATATGACCTGTCACGAGCAGGTCCCCTGCCTTGGCAGTCGCCGCGGCGAAGCCGGGCATTACCTGCGCCATATCCTCGCCGAACAGAGGCGCGACCGGCTGGAAGCGCATCTCGTCCATAACGAAGATGTTCGAACTGATGCGGTCGGCGCCCTCCCTCTTGCCGTAGACCATCGTGGTGTCGCCGCCGTCGGCAACCTCCCAATGCGCCTTGAAGAGCCCGTCTGAGCGGGAGGTGACGTATGAGACTACGCTCTCGCCCCCGGGCAGCGATGGCCCTGGTGCGGGGGCGGGCCCTGGGGCCGGCTCGGGCGTCGGTTCTGGAGCTGGTTCTGGGGTCGGTGCGGGCGCCGGCGCAGGCTCAGGAGCGGGCTCCGGTGCGGGCTGAGGCGAAGGCTGAGGCTCCGGAGCAGGCTGCGGTGTCGGCGCGGGCTGGGGCTGCACGGGATCCTCGCCATTGCGCACCACCTGCGTCCCTATTCCGAATATCGAGGTCGCGCCCCTGGCCGCGTGCAGACACAGTCCCAGGGAGTCGAACGTGAACCTCTGGCCGTCCCTGTCGACGATGTCGAACGGGTGGCTCGAATCGTCGGTGAATATCTCTCCGCAGCGGCGGGCTATCGCCCTGCAGTTTTCCCTGTAGCCCTCGTACTCGAGGATCTCGCAGCCGGTCTCGGCCAGCGCCACCCTGTCTGCTATCGTCGTCATCCCACCCTCCGAATTTCGAATCAGCGGTCGAAGACCCTCTGGCCCCTGAACTCGCCGCACTTCAAGTTGCCCTGCCCTCTGTCCTTCCACGTCTTGGATATCGCGACGCAGCCCGCCTCGAAGACCTTCGCGCGAACGACGTGCAGGATCTCGCGATGCATATCGTCCTTCAGGAAATAGTACGGATCGTCCTCCGCCTTTCCCTTCGCCTTGAGATATTCCCTGGCGCCGTCGTCGTCCTTGCGGATCTGATACTCAGCCACGATCTTTATCGGCTTCTTCGCACCCTTGTCACCTATTAACGATTTGACGGGTATCTCGTAGCTCACCTTCTTGGCGCCCTGCCTGCGCAGAAGCTCCGCCTCGCTCGTGGGGGCCGTGGCGCTGTACAGGGCCTTCTTGTAGTCGACGTATTTGCGATAGAGCGCGTCGTAGTAGCCCTGGGCCTTGCTAACGTATTCGGCCGCACCCTCGGCCTCGCCCGCCTTCTCGCGCAGCGATTCGATCGCCGTCTGATAGCCCTCGAGGTAGTCGAAGTACTCGTCCATGATCTTCTGTACACCGGCGATGTCCTTGGCCTTGTTGGCCCGCTCGCCGTATCTCCTCGCAGCCGCACCGACCTTCTCCTTGGAGTACTTCTTCTCGAAGCGCTTCTTCGCGGCCTTCCAAGCCTTCTCGGCCTTGGCTTTGGCCCTGGCCTCGGCGGCGGCCTCCTTCTTCTTCTTCGCCTTCCACTTCGCAAAGTCCTTCTTCATCTTCTTAAACGAGGCCTGCCTCTCCTTCAGAGACCCCTTCTGCGACTTCACGAAGGCGAGCGCATCCTTGCGCACGGTGGCGGTCTTGATCTTCTTTGCCGAACTGCCCAGCCCCTTGATGGCTGCGGCGTAGTCCTTGAGATACTTGCCCACCTCGGCGAGCACGGCCTGCTTGCCATCGATCGTCGTCTCGAAGTTCATGCGGGTCGTAAAGCCGGCGGCGGAGCTGAACTTATTCTCGACAACCTTCAGACCCCAGCTCGATTCGAACTCCGCCCTGGAGGACTGCCACGCCTCGGCGTCGGCCTGGGCCTTCTCGTCCGGCGCAGGTGCTGGCGCAGGGGCCGGTGCCGGAGCTGGTGCGGGGGCTGGCGCAGGCTCGGACTTCTTGAGTATACGATCGCCCAGATCGTCCGCTATCCTCTTGAGCTCCTTATGTGAGGCCTTGTGCTCCTTGACCTCGGCCTTGCTAACTTTGCGCTTCTTGGCGAGGTCCCTTATCTTGAACTTGTAGGCGACGAGGTTGCCCTTGATCTGCGCGAGCAGCATCTTCACGGCCGTCTCGTCCTCGGTCTGATAGTTCTCGCGCAGGTTCTCGAGGTCGCCGCGTATCGACTCCCTGAGCTTCTCGAGCTCCGTCTTGGGCTCGCCCGGCTGCGGCGGCGGCACAGGAGCGGGCGCCGGTGCTGGAGCCGGTGCAGGTGCAGGTGCAGGCGTCGGTGCTGGCGCCGGTGCCGGTGCAGGCGTCGGTGCAGGAGCCGGCGTAGGTACAGGAGCAGGCGCTGGCGCCGGTGCGGGGGCCGGCTCCGGCGGCCTGTCGCGCTCCGCCTTGGCCGCCCTTGTCTCGGCCAGGCGCCTGGCAACCGCTGCCTTGTCCTCCAACGCGGGGTCGGCGAGCACCTTCTCAAACGCCTCTATGGCCCCCTCCAGATCGCCCAGCTCATACTTGCACTCGGCTATCGCCTTGAGGACCACCGGGTGGCTCTTTACCTTGTAAGCGGCCTCGAACTTCTTGAGGGCCTTCTTGTACTTGCCCTTCTCGAAGAGCTTCTTCCCCTTCGCGTAGAGCCTCTTCGCCTTCTTGTTCGCCTTGTCGCTCACGGGAGCGGGCTCAGGTGCCGGTTCTGGAGCTGGTGTCGGCACAGGGGCCGGAGTTGGCTCAGGTGCAGGTGCCGGTGTAGGCGCAGGCGTCGGCGCGGGTGCAGGCGCAGGCTCTGGCGCGGGAGTCGGCGCTGGAGCGGGTTCAGGCGCGGGTTCAGGCGTCGGCGCCCTCTCCGCCGCCAGCGGCGGCGGCGTCATGAGCTGCTTTCTGGCGTTCTCGACGGCCACATCGTATCCGAAGATCGAGACCGCCCCCGGCGCCATCGCCAGGCAGCTGTCGACGGAGTTGAAGCTCATCCGATCGCCGCTGGAGTTCACGATGGAAAACGTGGACTCGCCCTGCTCGCCGAGCTTCACGCAGGCCGCGACCACCTCTTCGCAGCGCCGCCGGCTCCCCTCGTACTCGAGCTTCGAGCAGCGCTCCAACGCGGTTTGAACCTTCTTGTCGATCACGCCATCGCCCATAGTAAATTCCCCTTTGAGCGCGTACACTCGGAGTGTACACGCCCCATTACTATATCGGCCGGGCCCCATATTAGTTGCTAAAAAGCTGGGCCCATGCACGACGCGACGCGCGGTTCCAATCTATCTTATTGATATTATTTAACTATTTTGAAATCAGGCGAAGGGATTTCTTACCATAATATGGGCGCTGCGCTCAGAACCCACCGACAGCAGCGCCACCGGGCAGCCCACCAGTTCGGCTATCCTCGCGACGTAGTCGCGGGCCGGACCGGGCAGTTCGGACTCGCTGCGGGCGGAGCTCAGATCCTCCTTCCAGCCGGGCAGGCTCTCGTAGACGGGCGTAAGGTCCTCGAAGTTGCAGAGTTCCGCCGGGAAGTCGTCGATGAGCTCACCGCCCACGCGGTAGCCGGTGCAGATCTTGAGCTCGTCCAGGCCGGAGAGGACGTCGAGCTTGGTGATCGCGAGCATGGTGAGTCCGTTGACGCGCGCGGCGTGCCTGAGAACCACTGCGTCGAACCAGCCGCAGCGACGCCTGCGTCCGGTCGTCGAACCGAACTCGCGCCCCTGCTCCTGCATGTGCGTACCCACCGAGTCGCTAAGCTCCGTCGGGAAGGGACCGTTGCCGACGCGGGTGGTGTAGGCCTTGGTTATGCCCAGGACGTCGTCGATCATAGTGGGGCCCACGCCGGAACCGCAGCAGGCTGCGCCGGCGACCGTGTTGGAGGAGGTCACGAAGGGGTAGGTGCCGTGGTCGATGTCCAGCGCGGTGCCCTGCGCGCCCTCGAAGAGGACCTTGGCGCCCTCGCCGATCCTCTTGTGCAGGAGCTGCTCGGTGTCGCAGACGTGGCGCCCCAGCCTCTTGGACCAGTCCTCCGCCTGCGCCGCGATCTCGTCGAAGGAGATCGGCTTGCCGCCCAGCGACTCTATCTGCCTGTTCTTGAGCGGGAGCACCGAGTCGAGCCTGGCCTTGAGCACGTCCGCGTCCATGAGGTCGCCCGCGCGGATGCCGCTGCGCGCGACCTTGTCCTCGTAGGCGGGCCCGATGCCGCGGCCGGTGGTCCCGATGCGCGATTTGCCGAGCGCCTCCTCTCGCAGCCCGTCGATGACCTTGTGATAGGGCAGGACCAGGTGCGCGTTCTGGCTGACCGCCAGCCTGGAGGTGTCCTTCAGGTAACCCTGCTGGTGCAGCCCGTCGATCTCGTCGATGAGCACCTTGGGGTCGAGCACCACGCCGTTGCCTATGATGCACAGGCAGCGCTCGTGGAGTATGCCCGAGGGGACCAGGTGCAGTATCGTCTTCTGCTCGCCGATCACCATCGTGTGGCCGGCGTTGGCGCCGCCCTGGTAGCGCACGACGACGTCGACCTGCGGGGTGAGAAGGTCGATGATCTTGCCCTTGCCCTCGTCGCCCCACTGAGTACCCACGATTATCACGTTGGACATGACAGTTCCTCTCTGAAGGCTGAGGTTAAGGTTAAGGTTGAGGTTAAGGTTTAGGTTAAGTATATTATATTCTAAACCTCAGCCTCAACCTTAGCCTCAACCTCAACCTCAACCTCAGCCTCAACCTTCTCAGCCCATCAACTGTTCCACAATGGCCTTCTGCACGTGCAGGCGGTTCTCCGCCTCGTCGAAGACGCGCGACTGAGGCCCGTCCATGACCTCGTCGGTGATCTCGTGGCCGCGGTGCGCCGGCAGGCAGTGAAGCGCTATCGCGTCCGGCTTGGCCAGCGACATCAGCTCCGCGTTCACCTGGTAGGGCGCGAAGAGCTCCATTTTCGCCCGCTCCCCCTCGCCCTCCTGGCCCATGCTGACCCACGTGTCGGTGTTCACGACGTCCGCGCCCTTCACGACCTCGCGCGGGTCGCGCGTGAGCCTTATGTTGCCGTGGCCGCCGCTTCTGACCTTGTCGAATATCATCGCGGCCGGGTCGTACCCCTCCGGGCAGCCCAGCGCCAACTCGAAGCCCAGGATTATGGCCGCGTTGATCCACGAGTTGGCCATGTTGTTTCCGTCGCCGACGTAGGCGACGCGCTGGTCCCTGATCGAGCCGCGGTTCTCTATGACCGTGAAGATGTCGGTCAGCACCTGGCAGGGGTGCACGAGGTCGCTCAGGCCGTTGATGACCGGCACCGCGGAGCCGGCCGCCATGCGCTCTATGCGCTCCTGCTCGAAGGTCCGCATCATGATTCCGTCGACGTAGCGCGACAGCACCCGCGCGGTGTCCTCGTAGGTCTCCCCGCGGCCCAGCTGCGACGCGGTGGTGGTGAGGTTGAGCGCGTGCCCGCCCAGCTGAAACATCCCCACCTCGAAGGAGACCCTGGTGCGCGTGGAGCTCTTTTCGAAGACCATGCCCAGCGTCTTACCCTCCAGCGGGCGGTGCCTCTTCCCCTTCTTCTGGAGCTTTTTTAGCTCGGCGGCCCTGGCGAAGAGCGAGTCGATCTCGTCCGCGGTCATGTCGTAGAGCGTGAGCAGGTTCCTAGGCATCCATCCCCCCTACAGTATGTACCGCGAGAGGTCGCGGTCCTTCACTATCTCGGCCAGGTTCTTGCGGACGTATTCGCCGTCCACCTTGAGCTTCGCCGGGGACTCGTCGGGCGCGTTGAACGAGATGTTCTCGAGCAGCTTCTCCATGACCGTGTGGAGCCTGCGGGCGCCTATGTCCTCCAGCTGCGAGTTGACCTCGGCGGCGATGGAGGAGATGTCCTTGAGCGCGGCCTTCTCGAAGCTGATGTCTATCCCCTCGGTGGCCATCATCGCCCGGTACTGCTTCACGAGCGAGTTGTCCGGCTCCGTCAGGATACGGAAGAAGTCCTCCTTGCTCAGCGAGTCCAACTCCACGCGAATCGGGAAGCGCCCCTGCAGCTCCGGTATGAGGTCGGACGGCTTCGAGACGTGGAAGGCGCCCGAGGCGATGAAGAGTATGTGGTCGGTGCGCACCACGCCGTACTTTGTGACGACCGTGGAGCCCTCCACGACCGGAAGTATGTCGCGCTGGACTCCCTCTCGTGAGACGTCTGGGCCGTGAGCCCTGTCGCCACCCCTGGGGCTCGCGACCTTGTCGATCTCGTCGAGGAAGACTATTCCGTTTTGCTCGACTCGCTCGATGGCGAGCTTCTGGACCAAGTCCATGTCGATGAGCTTGCCCGCCTCCTCGCCCGCCAGGTACCCGAGCGCCTCGGGCACCTTCATCTTTCTGCGCTTGCCGCCTGCGGGCATGATGTTGGAGAGCATGTCGCGCAGGTTGGCGTTCATCTCCTCCAGGCTCGTCGCGGCCACGACCTCCACCGGGCCCCTGGGCCGGCCGGGCCGCGCCTCTATCTCCACGAGGCGATCGTCCAGATCCCCTTTCCTGAGCATCACGCGCAGCCTCTCGCGCGTGGCGCGGCTGCGCTCCTGGACGTCGGCCGCGGTCTCGGCCTCGCCCTGCGGCGGAGCAGGCTCCGAGCCTGGCAGGAGCAGGTCGAGCAGGCGCTCCTCGGCCATCTCGCGCGCGCGGCCCTTCACGCGGTCGGCCTCCTCCTCGCGAACCATCTTCACCGAGATCTCCGCGAGCTCCCTGATCATCGACTCGACGTCCTTGCCCACGTAGCCGACCTCCGTGAACTTGGAGGCCTCGACCTTGATGAACGGGGCCTGCGCGAGCCTGGCGAGCCTGCGCGCGATCTCGGTCTTGCCCACGCCCGTGGAGCCGATCATGATGATGTTCTTCGGGACGATCTCGTCGCGCAGCGGCGCCTCCACCTTGCGGCGACGCCAGCGATTGCGCAGGGCGATCGCCACCGCCTTCTTAGCCTTGCCCTGCCCGATGATGAAGCGGTCGAGCTCGGAGACGATCTCCCTGGGTGTGAAGTTTCTCTCGGTCATGCGATGGCCTCTGCTAGAGCTGAACGACGTGTATCTGGTCGTTGGTGTATATGCATATGTCGGAAGCGATCCTCATGGCCTCCTTCACGACGTCGCCCGCCGCGAGCTTCGAGTGCGTGATGAGCGCGCGAGCCGCCGCCAGCGCGTAGGTGCCGCCGGAGCCGATGGCGGTGACGCCGTCGTCCGGCTCCAGCACGTCGCCGGTGCCGGATATGGTGAAGGTCCTCTCGGCGTCGGCGACTATCATCATCGCCTCCAGCTTCCGCAGGATGCGGTCGGTGCGCCACTCCTTTGCGAGTTCGACCGCCGCCCTGGTGATGCCCCCCTTGTACTCGGCGAGCTTGCCCTCGAAGCGCTCGAAGAGCGTGAAGGCGTCGGCCGAGGAGCCGGCGAAGCCGGCCAGCACCTGGCCGTCGCGCATGGTGCGGATCTTGTTGGCCGTCTTCTTGATGACGGTGTTTTGGAAGCTCACCTGCCCGTCGCCGGCCATTGCAACCTTGCCGTCCCTGCGGACGCACAGTATCGTCGTCGAATGAAACATAGGCTCTCCCGTAAAAAGGCCCGCCATGCATAACAGGGCGGGCGCCGCGAATCAAGCGCGCGTTGGGACGCCCAGGCGTCCCACGCCAGTCACCAGTCACTAGTCACCAGTCACGGTTTTTAGGCCTTCGGGTGCGACTCGTCGTAGGCCTTCATGAGGTTTTCGATCCCGACGTGGGTGTACTTCTGCGTGGTCGAGAGGCTCGAGTGGCCCAAAAGCTCCTGGATGCCCCGCATGTCGGCGCCGGCGCCCAAGAGGTGCGTGGCGAAGGTGTGCCTGAGCACGTGCGGGGTCACCGTCTTCTGAACGCCGCAACGCCTGAGGTACTTGGCTATCAGCCGCTCGATGGAACGCGCCGTGAGCCTGCCGCCGTGCCGGTTGATGAAGAAGGCGCGCTCGGCGGTCTTCTCTCCCAGAAGCGTCCCGCGCTTTTCCAGGTAGCTCACCAGGGCCACGCAGGCCTTCTCGCCCATCGGCACGATTCGCTCCTTGCGGCCCTTTCCCATCACCCGCACTGTCTGCGACTTGAGGTCGACGTCCTCGACGTTTAGGCCCACCAGTTCGCTGACCCTGAGGCCAGAGGCGTATAACAGCTCCAGTATCGCCCTGTCGCGGACGCCCAGCGCGCCGTCGTCGCCTGCCGCGTCCAGGAGCGCGAAGACCTCGTCCACCGTGAGAAACTTAGGCACCCTCTTGGGTATCTTGGGCGTCGCGACTTCCTTGGCAGGATTCGTTTCTATATAGCCCTGTTTGATGCAGTAGTTAAAGAAAGTTCTCAAGGAAGCCAGCTTCCTCGCCATGGAGGACGGGCTCCACTCGTTCCACATGCTCGACATGAAATCCCGTATCACCGACGCGTCGACCCTGCGAAGGCCCGCCTCGCCCGAGGCGGACACGCCCGGAAAGCGCTCCTCCAGGTAATTGAGGAACTGCTGCATATCCACCATATAGTTCTTGCAGGTGTGCGGCGAGACCGCTCGCTCGTGCTTGAGATATGTGGAAAATCGCTCGATTAGACTCTTCATGCCAATCCCCCCCCGGGTTATTAGGGGAGATTGTACTGAAAAAATGGGGCAAATCAACTGATTTGTCGTATAAGGGGTCTGGCTGTGGAAAAGAGCAATATAATGAGGGAAATCATGACCATCGACATCGGACCCGCCTGCCCGGCCCGGCCCGGGGTCAGCGTGCAGGCGCCGCCGTCCGAGTAGAACGTCGGCCCGGAACCGATATCGCCCGGCAGGTCCTCCTCGCCCCCGCCACCCCCAGCGCCGGGGTTGGCGACGTCCGGCTCCGGACACAGCGAGGCCTCGTTGTCGTAGACGTCCGGGATGCCGTCGGTGTTTGCGTCGATCCAGCCGCCCTCCTGGGCGTCCGGGCAGCCGTCGTTGTCGGAGTCGTCGTCGCGAGCGTTGGGTACTCCGTCGCAGTCGAGGTCGTCTATCCCTTCGGGAGGCATGCACTCGCCCTCCCCCTGGACGGTCAGGTAGTCGAAGTCCGGTATGCCGTCGCCGTCGTAGTCGCCCAGGGCCTCCACGCCATCCTCGAGGTCGTCGCCGTCGGTGTCGACGTCGGAGGGGTCGGTCTCGTCGGGGTCGAGCCAACCGTTGCCGTTTTGATCCTCCTCGCCGTCCTCAAGGCCGTCGCCGTCCGAGTCCGGATTGAGAGGGTCCATCTCGTTTTGGTTCTTGTAGTTGGAGCCCGCCGCCATCAGGCCGTGGCAGCCGTCTATCTCCTCCGGCTGTATGAAGCCCAGCTCGACGCCGTCGGAGAGCCCGTCCTCGTCCGTATCGCAGGTGTTGCGCTTGGTCCCCTCCCTGCGCTCGTCGCCGTCGATCACGCCGTCGCCGTCGGTGTCGAACTCCAGGGGATCGGACTCGTCCGGCCCAAGCTCGCCGTCGCCGTCGCGGTCGCCCTCCTCGCCGTCGATGAGGCCGTCGTCGTCGGTGTCGGCCTTCTTGGGATCGGTCTCGCCGTCCTCAGCGTCCCAGACTCCGTCCTGGTCGAGGTCCTCCTCGCAGTCGACGATGCCGTCGTCGTCGGTATCGACCTCGCATGAGACCACGGGCACGAATACGCCGATTATGGGCCTGTCGCCGTATGCGCGGGCCGGCCAGAACATCTGTCCGCACATCAGCACGAGTATTATGACGAGTATGCGCATGGTCTGTCTCATACCCCCCCTTTTCGTCCCGCACGCCATATAGTTGCGCACTTTTTATCATATATTAATCGCGTGTTTATGCGCACCGCGTCGGACCGATGACGCGCCGTCCGTTGAAAACGCGCAACTTATGTCGCATGCGTGCGATAACAGATGGCCCGTACGGAGGGGCGGAGACACTTATGTCCGAGACTACCAAGAGAGCGTGCGCGCCGATCACAGACCCCTTGAGGCGCGCGCAGTGCCTGGCGGCAGGATTCCGCTGCGAGCAGAACGAGCAGTGGCCCGCAAGCGTGGACATCGGCGCGGAGCAGGTGAGCGCCGCGGACGAGGGGGAGTGCATCGAGAAGTCGGCCGCGCTCTTCGGGGCGCCTGCCCCCGCTACCGCTGCGCCCGCAACGCCGGCGACCCCCGCGACGACCGAGCGGAGCTCCTACGCGCCCGCCCCGCCGAGGGCCGAGCTCCCGAAGGCAAACTTCGCGCTGCCGGTAGGCGTGGCGCCCAGCCCGTCGCCGCAACCTCAGGCACCCGCTCCGGCACCGACGCCTCCTCCGCCGGCGCGCACGCCGGCGAGGCCGCCTCTGACCGCCGCGCCTACTCCGGCACCGACGCCCGCGCCTCAAACGCAGCCGGCGCCCGCAGCTTCCGCGCCTGCTCCACAGGCGATGCAGCCTGCGCAGCCGCAAGCCGCGCTGCCGGTCGGCGTCGCGCCCAACCCTGCCCCGCAGCCCCGGACGCCAGCTAACCTTCTGCCACAGTCCGCTCCGGTGACGCCGCTGGCGGGACAGGTGGTGAGGCCGTTCACCGCGAGGCTGGTGCCCGACGGGAGGACGATGAACGCCAAGCGGACGGTGCTCATCGGCGATGGGAGAGGCGTCAAGGTGGAGGTCGAGTACTCGGTGACCAGGACGGAGACTGCGGGGAAGTTTCGCATGACCTACAGGCTCGCGACCAACGGCGACGCCTTCTCGGGATATCAGACGCTGGAGTTCACCGCGCCCGGCGGCAGGACGAACCTGGGTTTTGTGATATCAACTTCCGAGGCCGACGGCGACGGCGTGGTCTGGATAGGGATCAGCCAGCTGGGCTAGCTCAGCCCTCCTTCTTCTTGAACTTGCAGCCCTTGCTCCCGCAGGCCAGGCTCACCTCGCCGGTCTTTCTGGAGATCTTCTTCACGAGGACGGGAAAGCCGCAGGTGGGGCACGGCCCCTCGACGGGCATGTCCCACAGCGCGAACTTGCACTTGGGGTATTTGTCACAGCCGAAGAAGGGCTTGCCCCTGCGCGTGGTCTTCTTGACGAGCTGCCCCTCGCCGCATTCGGGGCAGGCGACGCCGGTGCCTATCGATCGGGTGCCCTTGCAGTCCGGATAGCGGGAGCAAGCGAGGAACTCGCCGTAGCGGCCGCGCCTGACTACCATCGGGCTGCCGCATATATCGCAGACCTCGTCGGAGGTCTCCTGCTCGGTCACCTTTATCTCGCCCTCCGGCGTCCGCGTGAACTCCTTGGTGTTGCGACAGTCCGGATAGCCCGAGCAGGCCAAAAACTCGCCGTGGCGCCCCCATTTTATCACCATCTTCTTGCCGCACTTGTCGCACTCTATCTCCGTCTCGACGGTCTGTCGCTTCACGTCGCGCATCTTCTTGCGCGCGATCGCAAGCGCCTCCTCGAAGGGGCCGTAGAACTCCTTTAGCGTCTCGACCCATCCGCGGTGCCCGTCCTCAACCTCGTCGAGCTCCGCCTCCATCTTCGCCGTGAATCCCACGTCGAGGATGTTGGGAAAGCTGCCGACTAGGAGCTCGTTGACTAGCCTGCCGAGCTCCGAGGGATGGAAGCGTCCCTCCATCTTCTTCACGTAGCCCTTGTCCTGTATGACGCTCATGATGGAGGCGTACGTGGACGGCCTGCCGATGCCCTTCTCCTCCAGCTCCTTGACGAGCGAGGCCTCGGTGAAGCGCGGCGGCGGCTGCGTGAAGTGCTGGTGCGGCTCGACGCCGAGGAGCTTGAGCTGCTCGCCCTCCTTCAGGTCGGGCAGGCTCGGGTTTTCCTCCTCGTCGCGCTCGCCCTTGTCGTCCTCGCCCTCCTGGTAGACCGCGATGAAGCCCGCGAACTTCATCACCTGGCCCGTCGCGCGGAGCGCAAATCTCCCGGCCGCGATGTCGAACGCGGTCTGGTCGAAGACGGCCGGCTTCATCTGCGAAGCGACGAAGCGCTTCCATATGAGGTCGTAGAGCCTGGCCTCGTCGCGCTCTAGATACGCCTGCACCGCCTCGGGCGGGTGGCTCATCGACGTGGGCCTAATCGCCTCGTGCGCCTCCTGGGCCGCCTTCTTGGACTTGTAGACCACGGGCTTGTCCGGGAGCATCTCCTTGCCGTAGCGGTCGGCAATGAAGGCCCTGACGTCGGCGATCGCCTGGTCGGAGACGCGCGGAGAGTCGGTGCGCATGTATGTGATGAGTCCTACAGAGCCCTCTTCGCCCAGGTCCACGCCCTCGTAGAGGCGCTGCGCGAGCATCATCGTCTTCTTCGCGGTGAAGCCCAGCTTGCGCGCCGCCTCCTGCTGCAGCTTCGAGGTGATGAACGGCGGCTGCGGCCTGCGCCTGCGCTCCTTCTTGATGATCGCCTCCAGGACGAACTTCTGCGTCCTGATCTCGGAGACGACATCGCCCGCGCCGGACCCGTCGCCTATCTCGAAGTCCTTGCCGTCGATCTTTACGAGCTTGGCCTCGAACGGCGGGGGAAGGCTCCCCTCGAGGTTGGCCACGACCGACCAGTACTCCTTCTGGACGAAGGCCTCTATCTCGTCCTCGCGCTCGCAGACTATTCGGACGGCGACCGACTGCACGCGGCCGGCCGAAAGCCCCCTTCTCACCTTCTCCCACAGGAGCGGCGAGAGCCTGTAGCCCACCAGCCTGTCGAGGATCCTGCGGGCCTGCTGCGCCTCGAAGAGGTTGCGGTCCAGCTCGGTGGGGTTTTCGATGGCGCTTCTCACCGCGCGCGAGGTGATCTCGTTGAAGCGGGCCCTGTGTATCTCCGGGCCCGAGCCCTTCTTGGACTTTTTCTTCGAGCTCCTCCTTATATGATCGGCGATGTGCCAGGCTATCGCCTCGCCCTCGCGGTCCGGGTCGGGCGCGAGGTAGACCTCGTCGGAGCCGGCGGCCATGTCGGTGATCTTCTTGAGCACCTTGGACTTGCCGCGGATCACGACGTACTTGGGCGCGAAGTCCTTCTCCACGTCGACGCCGAGATCCCTCTGGGGCAGGTCCTTGACGTGGCCCACCGATGCAACGACCGAATAGCCCTTGCCCAGATATTTCTTTATGGTGCGAGCCTTTGCCGGCGACTCCACTATCACTAGCGCGTTAGGCATCTGTCTCCTCTCGTCCTCCGCCACCTGCGCGGCGCGGCCTCCTCGACCGCCCCCTCGACCGCGAGCCTGGTGAGCGCCGCTAGAACCCGGCTCGCACCCAGCCCGCTTTCGGCGACGAGCTCGTCCACGGACTTCGACCCCCTGCCGGGCACCGCGCGCAAAAGAGCCTGGTCCATATCCACATCGTTTTTCAATTGTCCAGTCCTTTTGGGATAGCCTCGGCCGGAAAGCAGTGGTTTTACAACATCATCCACGTCATCGGCGCACTCGATAAGCGCAGCCCCGTCCCTTATCAGCCGGTTGACGCCGCGCGCGGCAACGGACCCGCCCTGCCCCGGGACCGCGAGCACCTCCCTGTCCTGCTCGAGCGCGTATCTGGCGGTGATAAGGCTGCCGCTGCGCTCGGCCGCCTCCACGATGACGGTGGCCAGCGCCAGCCCGCTTATTATACGGTTCCGCTGCGGGAAGTTCGACCTGAAGGGCTCCTCGCCCAGCGGAAACTCCGTGATTACGAGGCCTGCGCCGGCGATCCTGGAGGCGAGCTCCGCGTTGCCGGGCGGATATACGATGTCGGCCCCGCAGGCGGTCACCGCCACCGTCGGCGCGCCCGAGGCCAGGGCGCCCTTGTGGCTCGCAGAGTCTATGCCGTAGGCCATGCCGCTGACTATCGTGTAGCCCAGCTCGCCCAGCCCCCGCGCGATCTCGAAGGCGGTCGAAAGCCCCTGACGGCTGGCTCGGCGGGATCCAACCATCGCCACCGCAGGCGTCGAGAGCGCCTCCAGCGACCGGCCGCTGCAGACGATCACCGGCGGCGGCTGCGCTATCTGGCGCAGGAGCCCAGGGTAGCGCGCGTCGCAGACGCCCAGGACTTCGAGGCCCCGCGCCTCGATGCGGCGGGCCTCCTCCTCGGCGCGCGCGGTGTCGCGAAGACCCCTGAAGCTGAGCCACAGGGACTCGCGCTCTCCGAAGCGCGGCCTGAGGCCCTCGCCGCGGGAGCCGTACAATGCGCGGGCGGAGCCGGCCTCCAGGAGAAGCCTGGAGCCTATTTCCGGGTGGTGATAGAAGATGCGCTGATGCGCGAGCAAAAGTATGCGCTCGTGCCGGTCACCCATATCGAACCTCCGTCCCCGTGTGACCTGGCACGAGCGCTATGTATTTACCTCTTGAGCGGCCCCGATCGAATCAGACGCCTTCGGCTGGGGCTCCCTGCGGCGCCTCGGGCGCCTGAGGGGTGGACTTGTCGACCCGCTCCTTGAGCTCCTTTCCAACCTTGAAGAACGGGAGCTTCTTCGGCTTCACCTCGATCGACTCCCCCGTGCGCGGGTTCCGCCCGACGTAGGCGCCGTACTCCTTCACGACGAAGCTTCCGAGCCCCCTGATCTCGATCCTGTCCCCCTTCACGATGGCGTCCTTCATGGAGTCGAAGATCAGGTTGACCACGTCCTCGGCGCGCTTCTTCGTGACATTGGCCTTCGCCGCAACCGCCTCGATGAGTTCTGACTTGTTCATCGCCACCTCTGCGTAATTTGCGGATTTCACTGAAGAAATTAGCAACACGCCGGAGGGGTGTCAAGCATCATTTTGTAAAGAGTGTCATCCGCCCGATGGCCTGCGGATGGCCATCAGATTGCGATCGCGGGCGGTGGGATATGCCCACGCCGCCATGAAGCGCTCCGAAGGGACCGCCAGGCCGGGCTTGGGTGGGAGCCCCGGGTCGTGGAGGGTGACCGCATCCTCCCCCGCCTCGCAGACCACAACGAAGTGGCCTGTGTAGCCCTGCTCGCCCGCCAGGGCGGCCGCGTTGAGGTTGACTATGACGACCCAGCCGTCCTCGACCCTGGAGCGGATGTCGGCCAGGTCCGCGGGGCGCCTCTCGACGGAGCCCTTCCGTGCAAACTCTCGTGCGATCTCCCTCTCACGCTCGACGTCGCTGTTGGCGGCCTGCGCCCGGCCCACCTCCTCGCCGTAGCGCTCGATAAGATAGTCCTCGCCGCCGTCCGCGAAGGCCAGATAGTCGAAGTCCTCCACGAGCTCCACCTCAAGGCCCCGCCCCAGCATCCACAGCATCGCGGCTGTGGGCCAGGTCCACATGCCCGGCTCCTTTCTCGATATCTCGTCAAGCTCCTCGTAGGTGAACTCGCGCCCCGGCATGAGCGCGCCCAGCGCCATGCGCATGGCCGCCTGGAAGCAGTGCGTGCCGTCGCCTGTGTTGGGGTGGAATGGAATGTTCATAAAAAGAAACGGTCGATTGGTGGGCCCGGCAGGATTGTCGCTTCGCTCTGACGACAGAAGCTATTTGTGCCGAGCTACGCTCGTCACTCTATTATAGCTTCTGTACGTTCAAACCTGCGGCCCTCTCAAG
>Ga0180430_10002555_pt1 | contig 16344 bp, 14 predicted proteins | sample SS_ome_9_FD_132999 | JGI IMG/M metagenome (GOLD analysis project Ga0180430, IMG submission 132999) | Hypersaline lake sediment archaeal communities from the Salton Sea, California, USA - SS_1_S_2 metaG | ecosystem: Environmental > Aquatic > Non-marine Saline and Alkaline > Hypersaline >... | reverse complement strand
TGGGGCAAATGCTGGGTGATTTCGGCACGCTGGATGTGCTGGGCCGGTTTGTCCCGGAGATTTCGGCTGACCGCACTCGCCAGTTGTACATGCGGCTGTTCGTTTTCAAAATAATTGTCAGCCTGCTGGCCGGGGCCGTTGCGGTGGGAGCGGCGCTGTGGCTCAGCGACTGGATGACGTGGCCGTGGGCGCTGCTGGCCGGCCTGAGTGTGACAGTTCATATTGTGGCCCGGCTGCCGTTTCAACTGGCCTTGGGGTTGAACCGTATCGGCACCTGGATGGCCGAGCAATCCGGGCGGCAGTGGTTTTTGTTGGCCGCGGTCTTGTTGTTGTGGTGGTTGGCTGGTTTTACCGGCGCACTGGTGGCCGTGGTGTTGATGGAGGTGCTTTTTGCCGGGCTGGGTCTGTGGGGGTGGATGCGGGACCACTGGCAGCCGGCAGACCTGCGCTTCGACTGGGGGTTTATCCGTCCGTATTTGCGCTTTGGCCTGTCTTTCTTTTTGGCCAATCTGACCGCCGTGGCCTTGTATCGTTCCGGCCCGGTATTGGTGGAACTGCTGACCCGGCAATCCGCGGAAGCCGGTTATTTTAATCTGGCTTTGGGGTTGTTTTTGATGGTCTACATCACCCTCAGCCAGTTTGCCCAGAGCCTTATTCCCACCCTGGGCAGCCTGCGGGCCAAAGGCGAAACCGCCCAGATGCAGATTTGGTTGGATAACTTTGTGCGTTACAGTTGGCTGCTTAGTTGGCTGGGTGTAATTGTCATTTGGCTGACGGCTGATTGGGCTGTGCCGCTGGTGTTTGGGGCGGAGTTTGCAGCCGGAGCCGCGGCGCTCAAATGGGTCAGCCTCAGCATTCCGATGACCGCGGTGTTGTGGGCAGGCAACAGCCTGTCTACGGTGGTGGGCCGGGGCCGGATCAAATTTGGCGCGTCGGTGGTGGGGCTGGTCGTGTTTGTAGCGGCCGCGGTCTGGTTGACGCCGCTTTATGGTGCGGTCGGCGCGGCGATGGCTCTGGGATTGTCTATCACCGCCAACGTGGCGGCGCTGGTGCTGTATCTACGCCCTGATTTTCGACTAAATTGGGGGTTGCTAATCGGCATTGGCTTGGTCGCGGGGGTCGGCCTGGCCGTGATTGCCGCTTGACCTGTTGAGGCGAGTCCGCTGTGAAAAAAATTCCACTCTTGTTTCAACTTTATATGGTCGTGGTATTTGGACTGGCCGTTGTGGCCGTATTTTACGACCTCCCCCCCTTATCTCTTTTGTTTTTTGGCATTGCCGCGGCAGCTTTGGGGTTTGTGTTATTCAAAACCGGCCAGTGATGATTGGCCCGTTCCTGGGTTAGACATTGATTTCTGCTGGACAACAGCATCAACTTCGAGAATTTACAGAGATTGGAGATTGAGATATTCAAATGATGAAAAAAATTGATTTACGCAGCGATACCGTCACCCAGCCCAGCCCGGCGATGCGTGAGGCCATGTACCGGGCTGAGGTAGGTGATGATGTTTACGGCGAAGACCCCACCGTCAATCGGCTGGAGGCGTTGGCCGCGGAAATGCTGGGCCAGGAGGCAGCCTTGTTTGTATCAAGCGGCACGCAAAGCAACCTGCTGGCTTTGTTGAGCCACTGCCAGCGGGGCGAAGAATACATTGTGGGCCAAACCGCCCACACCTACCGCTACGAGGCCGGCGGCGCGGCAGTGCTGGGCAGTATCCAGCCCCAACCGCTCGATTTTGAGCCGGACGGCACGCTTGATTTGGCCAAAGTGGCCGCGGCCATCAAACCGAATGATGACCACTTTGCCCAGGCCCGCTTGCTTTGTCTGGAAAATACGTACAACGGCAAAGTGTTGCCGCTGGAATACCAGGCTCGGGCCGGCGACTTTGCCCGGCAGCGCGGCCTGGCCCTCCACCTGGATGGCGCTCGTATTTTCAATGCCGCGGTCCAGCAGCAAGTTGCGGTGCGGGACATCGCCCGGTATTACGATACGGTGTCAGTCTGTCTGTCGAAAGGGTTGGCCGCGCCGGTGGGGTCGGTGTTGTGCGGCCCGGCTCCGTTCATCAGAACGGCCCGACGCTGGCGCAAAATGGTCGGCGGGGGGATGCGGCAGGCCGGAATTATCGCCGCGGCCGGCATCGTCTCCCTCACCGAGATGGTGGACCGGCTCAGCGAGGATCACGAAAACGCCCGCAAGCTGGCGGAGGGTCTGGCCGATATACCCGGCTTCACAATTGATTCTGCCCAAACAAACATGGTGTTCTTTTCATTGGCCGAATCGCTGGTGGGCAAATTTGGCCCGTTTATGGCCGAGCGGGGCATCATCGTTGGCGACGGTTCGGCTCCAATCCGGGCCGTGACCCATTACGGCATCGAGGCCGCCGACATCGAGACGGTGCTCAACGCCGCCGCCGAATGTAGCCGAGAATTTCATTTACTCGGGTAAGGTAGCCATTCAGTTCATCGCCACGAGAGAACCTGTTCGTCTGCCCCGAAATATTGCAGATTGACTTCTGCCGGCAGGCTGTCGAACAGGGGCCGGGGATTGCTGCCATCGGCGTGCATTACCCAGATTTCCCACAGCCCGCGGCGATCTGTCAGAAAGGCCAGTTGTGAACCGTCCGGCGACCAGACCGGGGCGGCATTGTTCCACTGCCGGGGTTCTTCGCCCCGCAGCCGTTGGTCGCCAATCACCCGCCAGGGGGTGCTGGTCAACCGCACCCGTCCGCTGCCGTCGGCGTTCATCACGTATATTTCCCAATGGTCGTGTTGATAATAGCTGACCGCAATTTTTGAGCCGTCCGGCGAGAAAGCCGGGGAGTGGTCGCCCACGTCCGCGGTTAAGGGCCAGGTTGTCTTCTGATTCATATCCAGATTCATCAGCCCCAAATCGGCATCATATACCAGCCGCCAGGGGTTGGCCGGATCCCAGGCCGGCGACAGGGAGTGGTCGTCGCGGGGCAAATCCTCAAAAACCCCGGTAGCCACCTCGACCACCCGCAGACCCCAGTACGGGTCTGCGGGCAGGGTGTAGCAATAGTAGGTGCCTTTCCCTTTAACTGTTGTCGATTCGATGTCGTAAGCCTCGCGGGGTGGTTTGCCCCAACCGCAAATGTCTTCTCTGGGGGCAATCCAGCCGCCGTGTTGCATACTGATGGTGATGTGCGTGCCGTCCGGCGACCACGTTGGCGCTTTGGGTTGCCGGACATCATTCATAATGATCCGCTCTTCGCCGCTGTCAATGTTGATGATTGCCAGATGGCCCAGCGCCCCGTTTTGCGGATTTTCCCAGCGGGTAAAGGCGACCCATTGCCCGTCGGGCGACAGGGCCGGGTCAAGGCCGGTGGTCAGATAGCGCAGATTGCTCCCATCGGCCTGGACGGCATAAATTGGCCCACCGCTGACGGCCTGGAATACAATGGTGCCGTGTTCCTGCGCCGAAGCGCCCGGCGCGACCATTATCAAAACAATCAAGATGACCAGCCCCAATTGCCATTTTAACTTTTGTTTCATCGCCGTAATCCTTGTGGTGGCATAAAGGTAAGTGATGGAAGATGTCATTCCGATGAGCCGCTTTGCGGCGAAGAGGAATCTCCCCAATCATCGCCAAAAAGCCAATGCGCGGTGGAGATTTCTCGCTGCGCTCGAAATGACAGGCTGTGTCATCACTTACAATTGTGCCACTATCAATCCTTTTTTGGTGGATGGTTACTTGGCCCGCTCCTGCAAAAGTTGCACCAGTCTTTCTTGCAAAGCCACGCTGGCTCCACTGGATGATTCACCGCTGGCCTGACGGGTGGCTCGGCGGGCGGCCCGTTCTTCTTCACTCAAACCGGCCCCGGCGCCGGGCTGACCGCCCTCGCTGCCGGAAACACCCCATTCCTGGGCCAGAGTCTGGATGTCGGCCCGGGTGAGCTGCATTGCTTTGATGGCTTCTATTTGTTCAGCGGTCATTTCGCCCTCAATTTGAGCCAGCAGGGCGTTGACTTCGGCGGTGGCGCTGGTGCCGCTGCCGGTCAAATTGAGCAGCGCCTGCCACAGCGGCAACAGTTGAGTTGCTTGCTCCGGCGTGACCGATACGTACGGGTCGTCTTCCAGGCGCAGGGTGCCCAGGGCCAACTGGTTGCGGATGGGCAGGGCATCGGCGTAATCTTCGCTCAGGGCCGAGTTCGGGGCATCGCTGCCGGCATCGGCGGGGGCCGCGTTGCCGCCACAGGCGGTTACGGCCAAGACGGCTATGATCGCAATCAGGGTTAGGGTAATGATTTTTTTCATTGTGGAAACTCCTGTTTCGTTGGTTGGTTGGTTTGTTGGTTGATTGATTCGCTAATCGCTACTATAGCCCCCAAAGCGCAGCGGCGTGGGGTTTGCCATTACTCATGCCGCAGGGCTTCGATGGGGTCCAGTTGGGCGGCGGAATTGGCCGGAAAATAGCCAAAGAAAATACCCACCATCGCCGCGGCCGCAAACGAAAGCGGTATCGAGCTGGGGACGATAACGGTCCGCATATCGCCCAGTTCCCCAAACAGCACGGCTCCGCTCATCCCCGCGGCCACCCCCACCAGGCCCCCAATCAGGCTCAGGACAATGGCCTCGATCAAAAACTGGCGGCGGATGTCGCCGGGGGTGGCTCCCAGTGATTGCCGCACTCCGATTTCGCGGGTGCGCTCAGTCACGGATACCAGCATAATATTCATAATGCCAATACCCCCCACCAGCAGCGACACCCCGGCCACCCAGGCCAGCAAACTGCGAAACGCCTCGGTGGTGGCCTCCTGCGTCGAGATGATGTCTTGCTGGGTTTGCACCACAAAATCCGGATTTTCCAGGGTGACATCGTGCTGTTTGGCCATCAGGTTTTGAATTTGCAGAATGGTTTCATCCATTGTCTCTTTGCTGTCGGCTTCGAGGTAAATAGTACGCAGCCGGTCGCTGGCCAGCGGCGAGGGTAAATATTTCTGAAACAGAACGGTCAGGGGGATGTAAATCTGGCCGTCGTAATCCACATCGCCAACCGTGCCTTTTTCGGCCATCACCCCAATTACCTTGAAGCGGGTGGTGCCGATGTTCACCGTCTGCCCCACAGCAATTCCGTCGCCAAACAGGTCGCGGGCGATGCCGTAGCCCAGCACCACCACTTTATTCTTGCGGTCCAAATCCTTCTGGTCAAAAAAGCGCCCGCTTCCGACCGGCACATCCCGCACCGCGGGATAATCTGGCGTGGCCCCGGTGACGCTCAACTCCAGCGTTTCCCGTTCTGCCTTAATCAGCAGCGGCGCGGTAATCTGTTCCGCAGAAATACCGCTGATGCCTTTAATTTGTTCTTCGATGGCCAGGGCGTCGTCGTACAGCAGCGTGCGACCCGCGCCCGGCACACCCCGCATCGGATTAACGATAATCAGATTGGCGCCCAGCCCCTGAATTTGCTCAGCGATGACGGCCTCGGCGCCGGCGCTGACGGCCATCATAATGATGACGGACGCCACGCCGATGATAATGCCCAGCGTTGTCAGAAAAGAGCGCAGCTTGTTGACGGTTAGCCCTTCCCATGCTGTTTTGAAGGTGTCCCAGAAATTCATAACGTCACCCCGCTGCTGATGCAATCCCCTGCGGTCATCACTTGCCCATCGCGGATGCAGATGACCCGCTGGGTGTGGGCGGCGATGTCCGGCTCGTGCGTGACCATTGCAATGGTGCGGCCCCGGTTGTGCAGGTTGTGCAGGATTTCCATAATTTCTTTGCTGGAACGGGTGTCGAGGTTGCCGGTTGGCTCATCGGCCAGAATCAGCGGCGGGTCGTTGACCAGCGCCCGCGCAATTGCCACCCGCTGCCGCTGCCCGCCAGACATTTCGCTGGGGCGGTGATGCGCCCGGTTTGCCAGCCCGACGGATTCCAGGGCAGCCATCGCCCGTTCTTCCCGCTCTTCCGGGTGGAGGCCGTTGCCGCCGTACAGCATCGGCAGGGTTACGTTTTTGAGGGCCGAGATGCGGGGCAGTAAATTAAACGACTGGAAAATAAAGCCGATTTTGTGATTGCGCACGTAGGCCAGTTCCATTTTGTCCAGCCGGCTCACGTCCTGCTCATCGAGAATGTAATGACCGGCGGTGGGGCGGTCGAGGCAGCCCAAAATGTTCATCAGCGTACTTTTGCCGGAGCCGGACGGCCCCATAATGGCCACAAACTCGCCGGCTGCCACGCCAACATCAACCCCGTCGAGCGCGGCCACAGCGATTTCGCCGCTGCCGTACACTTTCTTTAAGGCTTTGGTTTCGATTAAGTAATCAACCATCAGAAATCTCCCGGCGCGGTGGTTATTCGGTGGCAATAATGCCGGTCGTCACTTCTTCGCCCTGTTCCAGGCCGTCCAGAATTTCGGCGTAGGTCAAATCCTGCAAACCCACTTTGACCGGGCGCAAGCGGGGTTGGCCGTCGGTCATCACGAACACCGCGTATTGGCCCGGCCCCAGTTCCCGCAACGCCTCAACCGGTACCAGCAGCGTGTCTTCGGCCCGCCCGGCAATTACCTCGACGGCGGCATTCATGCCCGGCATCAATTTGACGCCGGGCGCCGGGGCGGGGTCGCCGTCGCTGTAGGCCACGGGTTCGATATTTTCGGTTGATTCCGGATCATCCAGTTCGGCCAGGGCGCTGACCACCGGCACCCCGTCAACCACAATCAGGCTGGGATTAATGCGGATGATCTGCCCGGAGAAGGTTAGATCGGGCAAGGCATCAAAAATTACTTCGACCTCATTGCCCACGGTCAGTTTGTCCAGGTCGGTTTCGTCCAGATACAGTTCAAGCCAGGCCCGGCTGGAGTCGAACATCGTAATCAGCGGGTTTGTGCCGACCATTTCGCCCGCGACGGCGGTCACGTCGGTGACGATGCCGGCAAAGGGGGCGCGCAAGGCCAGCGCCTCCAGATTGCGGCGGGCGGTATCAATATTGAGTTGGGCCTGCTCCACGCCAATTTCCAGGGCGGTCATATTTTGGGCAGCCAACAGATTGGCCTGGGCTTGCTCCACCGCGATTTGGGCGGCGGCAATGTCGGCCTCATCCGGGCCGGCCTGCAAATCGTTGAGTTGTTGTTGGGCCTGGGTTAATTTGGCCTGGGCCGCGGCGATTTGTTCGGGACTGGCTTCGGCTATTTTTTGCCGATAGGCGGCCAGCGTTTTTTCGTAAGCCAGCGTGGCCGATTGCAGGGCTGCAGCCTGGGGCGTGGCCCCGGCATCGTCGGCCCAGGCGATGGTATCGTAGGCGGCTTGTGCCTGTTTGACGGCGATGGCGGCCTGTTCTATTTCCACCACGGCCACAGCGATGTCGTCGTCGGTGGGGCCGGCCAGCAAGGCGTCCATATCGGCCTGGGCGCTGTCGAGGTTGGCCTGGGCAATCGCCACCGCGGACGGTTCCGGGCCGGTCAACAGGCTTTCCAGTTTGAGTTCGGCCAGATGCAGGTTGGCTTCAGCCTGGGCGCTGGTGGTGTCGGCTTCGGCCAGTTTGTTTTGGGCCAGCCGCAGATTTGTTTCGGCCTGAGCCAGTTGGGCCTGGGCGTCGGCCTCATCCAGCCGGGCCAGAATTTGGCCGGCGGTGACTGCGTCGCCGGGCCGGACGGTTAATTCCGCCAGCGTGCCGCCGCTGCGAAAGCTGAGCGCGGCTTCCTGCACTGGCACCAGACTGCCGGCCGCGCCGGCAGAGACAACCAGATCGCCGCGGCGCACTTTGGCCGTTTGCAGGGTTTCGGTTTCAACCGGGGTTTGGGCCGGCAGGTAAACGGTGGTGTAGTAGGCATATCCCCCGCCGCCCACCGCCAGCAGAACGAGCAGGATGATAATCCAGACTGGTTTTTTGCGTTTGCGTGGCATAAGTGTCTCTCTTTGTCGGTGAGATTGTTATCAACGCCGGAAGTCTTCGGCCTGATATTGGTGACAGTTTGTGTTCTGTTAGACTTTATTCCGGGAGGTTGGTTACAGAATGATGACCAGATTCCCGAAACTGCCAGTCTGCCTTTCAAGATAACAGAGAGATGTGGAGAAGTTGTGGAGAATAGAAGAAGGTATTGTGCACATAGTTTCTCCAACAACAAGCCCCGCCGGAATACACCCAGCGGGGCTATCTGCGATGTCTGTTTTGCGTGGGGGGGGGGAAGAGAAGCGTTATCGTTCAGGGGCGGTGGCTGTGTCCGGTTGTTCTTCTACCTGTAACGTTCTCAACCGGTTCAGGGTCGCGGCCAGTTCGTAGGGGCGGAAGGCCACGTAATCACCGCGGGCGCGGCGGTCCAGGGCATCGAGGCCGTTTTTGGCGATGGCCGTACTGACGGCTTCGACCACCTCGGCCACGGTGCGGTCCGAACCCATTACCCCCGGGGCGGCGGCGCGGTCGAGACTCGCACCACCAGTTCTCCCCGCAGCGAAATGATTTCAGCCGCGTTCAGGTTTTTGTGGCGGCGGTTGAGCAAGCGCAGCATCATTTCGGCTGCTTCGGTACCCAACTCGTACCGGGGCTGGTGAAAGGTGGTCAAGGCCGGATTGACGTACTGGCTGAGCGGGATGTTATCAAAGCCGGTGATCGAGCAATCATCCGGCACCCGCAACCCGGCCTGATGCACCGCGTGCATGGCGCCGATCGCCATAATGTCGTTGAAGCAGACCACCGCGGTGGGCCGCTCATCAACCGCCAGCAGCTTGTTCATGCCGATGGCGCCGCCTTCCGCGGTGCCGCTAGGCCCGGCAGCCACATACTCCGAGCGGTACGGTAGCCCGGCCTGCTTAAGCGCCTGCTTGTATCCCGCCAGTCGCTCTTGCGTAATGCGCCCCGTCCCGCTGTGGCCCAGATAACCAATACGGCGATGGCCCAACTCAAGCAAATGACGGGTCAACGCCAGGCCGCCCCCCTCGTCATCGTGGCACACCGAATGGGCCATCTCGGTCGCGGCCTGGTTATTAATCAACACCGTGGGGACGCCGAACTCGCGCAACTGCTGCAAATGTTCCGCACCCACCTCGGTGGAACAGACAATGACCCCATCCACCCGGCGCTCGCTCATATTGCGGAAGATTGCCTTTTCCCGTTCCGGGTCGCGGTGGGAGGTCGCCAAAAACAGACCGTACCCCTCCGCGTATAAAATATCCTCGATGCCCTGTAACACCTCGGCCAGAAAGGCATCGTCAATGCGCCGCACCAGCACCCCCAGTACTTTGGAGTGAGTCCGGCGCAGGCCGCTGGCCACTGTGTTTGGCACGTAACCCAACTCATCGGCAATTTTTTTGATGCGGGTTGCGGTCTCCGGCGGGATCATCGGATTACCGTGCAACGCCCGCGAAACGGTAGAATGGGAGACGCCGGCTTCTCGGGCAATATCTTTCAGGGTAACAGTCATCAGTAAATTTCTCCGCACAGAATAAAGTACACTGGCCATATCGCAATCAAAATTCACGCACATTGTGCATGAATAGACTATACCTCAAAAAATAGTTTCCGGCAATCCGGCCAAATAATACAGACTAATGTCGAATTCAGGCTAAAATTCAAGAGAACTTACAATGATTTCACCCCGAATAAGCAAGAATAGCAAGGAATACGCACAGCTTTGCGTATTTTGCAAAAAGATATTCCTGCGATGACCATCATTTTAACGCCAGGTATGTCATTCTTGGTCAGAAAATGCTGATTTTAGCTTAAATTTCACCTCAAGATGAGGCAGGATATTGACACGATATTCAAATTATGATATTCTAGCCACATATTACGCAAACGTTTGCGTAATATTGTTGTTTTAAAATTGTTGTCTCTTACCAACCATGGAGGTTGAGATGATACGCATTGCCAATGCTCCCTGCTCCTGGGGAGTCATCGAACGAACCTTTGAAGATGAACGATCTTATGATTACGCCCGGGTCATTGATGAAATGCAGGCCACCGGCTTTGTTGGCACCGAACTGGGCGACTGGGGTTTTATGCCCACCGACCCTGCCGCCCTCAAGGCCGAACTGGCTCGGCGCAGCTTGAGCCTGATTGCCTCGTGGGTCACGGCGGTATTGATTGAACCGGAGGGCCACGCCGACAGCGCCGACCGGGCCGTGCGGGCCGCCAAACTACTGGCTGCGGTAGCCGGCGATACCCCCCTGATTGTGGTCGGCGACAACCTGTTTGCCTACGAAGCCCGCAACAAAATTGTGGGCCGGGTCCAGCCGGAGCACAGTATGAGCGACGAACAGTGGCAGATTTTTGTGGACGGCGTGCAGCACATCGCCCGGCGGGTCAAGGAAGAAGCCGGTCTGCGGACCGTGTTTCACCCCCACTGCTCCACCTGGATTGAAGCCCCGCACGAAATCGCCAAACTGCTCGACCTGACCGACCCCGATTTAATCGGCCTGTGCCTGGATACCGGCCACTACCGTTTTGGCGGCGGCGACCCGGTGGCGGCTGTTCGCCGGCACGCCGACCGCATCCGGCACGTCCACTTTAAAGACTGCCATCCCGATGTTGCCCGCCAGGCCCGCGCCGAGGGCTGGGAATATAATTTCGCTGTGGGCAAGGGGCTGTTCTGTGAACTGGGCCAGGGTGAGGTGGATTTCTCCGCCATTCTGGGCGCGCTGCAAGAAATCAACTACGACGGTTGGGTGGTCATCGAGCAGGATGTACTGCCCAGCATGGGCACGCCCAAAGAGGCCGCCCAGCGCAACCGCGACTATCTGCGCAGCATCGGCATTTAGTTCGTCGTAAATTCACATTTTTTATTATGGAGGCCCCCAAATGAAAACTATCAACGTTGGCGTCATCGGTATGGGCTGGATGGGATCGGCCCACAGCCGGGCTTATAAAGCCGTGGCCGATCGTTTTTACGACAAGGGGCTGCGCGCCCGGCTGGTGATGTGCAGCGACAACGTCGAGGCCCGGGCCAGAGAAGCGCAGGAGCGGCTCGGCTTTGAACAGGTTTCGACGGACTGGCGCGACGTCATCAATCACCCCGACATTCAGGCGGTTGATATCACCTCGCCCAATTTTATGCACAAAGAGATGGCCCTGGCTGCCATCGCCGCCGGCAAGCACGTTTTCTGCGAAAAGCCGGTGGGTCGCCTCCCGCAGGAAACCGCCGAGATTTACGCCGCGGCCAAAGCGGCCGGTGTGATGAGCTTTGTCGGCCTCAACTACCGCTGGGCGCCGCTGGTGCAGTTTGCCTGTAACCTGATCCAGTCCGGCAAACTGGGTGAGATCACCCATTACCGCGGCCGCTTCTTTTCGATGTACGCCAGCGACCCGCTGGGCCAGTTGAGCTGGCGCTTTCTGGCCGAGGAGTCCGGCACCGGCATTCTGGGCGATGTGATGCCCCACGTGGTTGATATGGCGATGTACCTGATTGGCCCCATCAAACGGGTGTTTGGCAATCGCCACACCTTCATCACCGAGCGGCCGCTGCCCGTGCCGGGGCGCGGCGGTCACTTCACCCGCGGCCAACCGGGCGACCCCACCGGCAAAGTAACCAACGAGGATTACGTCGGCGCGCTGGTGCAGTTTGAAAACGGGGCGCAAGGTTCGCTGGAAATCTGTCGGGCCATTTACGGCCCCAAATGCGAAATGGCCTTCGAGATCAACGGCACCAAAGGCGCGCTCAAATGGAACTTCGAGACGATGAACGAAATCGAGGTTTACCTGCCCGATGAAACCCACGGCCACGAAGGTTTTGTGCGAATTCTGGCCGGCCCGGACCACCCCTTCCACGAGCGCTTTAACCCCGGCCCCGGCATCAGCATGGGCTACGAGGATTTGAAATGCATCGAATCTTACCACTTCCTGCAATCCATCGCCGCTGGAACACAGCTTGAACCGAGCCTGGAATCGGCCTACGCCTTCGCCAATGTCGATGCCGCTATTATGCGCTCGTGGGACAGCCAACGCTGGGAAGACGTGACACCGTTGTAAACACCCCCGGAGGGCGGGGGCTTGCCCAGCATAGCTGGATGCTTCGCGAGGGGGTGTCCCCCATTCCCCCTCTCCCAATAGGAGACACGATGACCGAAACAAAACTTGACCTCATCACCATGGGCCGCGTCGGTATGGATTTGTTTGCCCAAAACGTCGGCGCACCGTTTGAAGAAGTGACCGGCTTTGATACCGCCGTGGGCGGCAGCCCGGTCAACATAGCCATCGGGGCCAGCCGGCTGGGGCTGGAATCGGCCGCGCTGACTGCCGTGGGCGAAGACCGCGTCGGCGATTTTGTGCTGCGCTACCTGGCCGACGAGGGCGTCGCTACCGATTACATCCCCCGCAAAGCCAAAGGCCACACCGGGCTGGCCATCGTTGCCATCCAGCCGCCGAGCCACTTCCCGCTGACCTTTTATCGTGAAAACCCCGCCGACATTTATCTGACCATTGACGATGTTGCCGCCCTGCCGCTGGCCCACACCCGCGCCGTGCAGATTTCCGGCACGGCCCTCAGCCGGGGCACCTGCCGCGACGCCATGCTCTACGCCGCCGAGCAGTGCCACCGCCTCGGCGTCCCCGCGTTGATGGATTTGGACCTGCGCTCCGACCAGTGGCCGCATCCCCACGCCTTCGGCCTCAACCTGCGCCCGGTGCTGCCCTGGCTTTCCCTCATCATCGGCACCGAAGAGGAATTTTTCGCCTTGCTGGCCGAAGACCCCACGCCGGTGTTACAGGGCAAACATCTCACCCCGGCCCAAATTGACCAGCTCGATGACCTGCTGCGGGCGCAGTTAGCCGCCCCCGGCCCGGACACGCTGGTGCTGAAACGCGGCCCGCGCGGTGTCACGGTTTTCACCCGCGCCGGCGAGCAAATCGACATCCCCGGCTTTCCGGTGGAAGTGCTCAACACCGTCGGCGCGGGCGATGCCTTTGCCAGTGGCTTCATTTACGGCTATCTCAAAGGCTGGGACTGGTATCGCTGCGGGCGAATGGGCAACGCCTGCGGGGCGCTGGTCGTCACCCGGCACGGCTGCGCCCGCGCCCTCCCCTTCGAGCAGGAGGCGCTGGAGTTCATTGAAGCCCGGGGTGGGTTTTGAACAGCCGGTAGGCCGGGGGGCTTGGGGGGTGTCCCCCCTCCTCCTCACTTATGCTTCTTGTGGTTGGCCAAATCCCGCGATTGATGGATTAGCCAGAAAGGAATCTTCATGCAACATCTAATCAAACCCAATTATGACGACACCGTCGTCTTCAACGTAACGCCCGAATCTGCCGGCTGGCAATATCTTCGCTTTCAGGTAATCCGGTTGAAAGCGGGGCAGCGCTTCGCCATCGCCACCGGCGGCGATGAAATGGCCCTGGTGCCGCTGTCGGGTTCAGGCGGTTGCACGGTGACCGGTCAGCGCTTCGAGTTAGCCCGCAAAGGCGTTTTTATCGACCTGCCTCACGTGCTGTACGTGCCGCCCGGCCACAGCATCGAGGTTGAGGCCACCGCCGATTTTGAATTTTCCGTAGGCGGCGCGCCCGCCGAGGGCAAATACCCGCTGCGCCTGTTCACCCCCGCCGATTACAAACGCGAGGTGCGTGGCGGCGACGCGGCCCGGCGGCAGGTGCATCACATTCTGGCCCCGCCCTTGCCCGCCGAGCGCCTCATTTTGTACGAGGTTTACGTGCCGGGTGGGCGTTGGTCCGGCTGGCCGCCCCATAGCCACGATGGCTATAACGGCGCGCCCTATCTGGACGAAACCTACTACTTCCGCTTTGACCCCGACTACGGCTTTGCCATGCATCGCAACTACCGGGTTGACACCGATTTTGACGAGGTCTTTCCCTTGCGAAACGGTGACCTGGTGCTGGTGACGCAGGGCTTCCACTCCACGGCCACGGCGCCCAATTGCAATATGTACTTTCTCAATTACCTGGCCGGTGATCTGCTCGATGAGGCCCGGGCCACGTCCCCCGTGGATGATGAGGCCTTTGCCTGGGCCAAAAACAACTGGGACAAAAATGTGATGACCTTGCCCGCGTTTGATGCGTAGAGAGGAAGCCACTATGCCAACCCTGTCTCCCGGTAAAATCCGGGCCTTGCAAACCACCGCCACCCCGGACGGTATCTTTACCGTGCTGGCGATTGACCACCGCGACTCGCTGCGGGTGCGGCTGAACCCGCAACGGCCGGAGGCCATCTCCGCCGCCGACCTGACCGGTCTGAAACTCGACATCATTCGCCACGTCGCCCCGCTGGCCTCGGCGGTGATGGTTGACCCCGAATACAGCGCGGCCCAGGCCATTGTTTCCGAGGCGTTGCCCGGACGCGTCGGGTTTCTGTGCGCCGCCGAAGCGCAGGGCTACCTGGGCGACCCGAACGTGAAACAGAACTCGCTGCTGCCGGGCTGGAGCGTGGCCAAAGCCAAACGGCTCGGCGCGGGTGGCATCAAATTGCTGGTGCTGTACCATCCCGATGCCGGTGAAGTGACGGTCCGTCAGGATGAGCTGGTGCAGGCCGTGGTCGCTGATTGCGCCCGCGAGGACATCCCCCTGTTTCTGGAGCCGCTGCTCTACGCGCTCGATCCGGCCCAGCCGGTTAAATCCGCCGAATTTGCTGCCCGGCGCCGCCGGCTGGTGGTCGAAACCGCCCGCCGTCTGACCGCCCTCGGCCCGGATATTCTCAAGCTCCAGTTTCCGCTGGATGCCGCCCACAATCCCGACCCCGCCGAGTGGGCCGACGCCTGCGCCGAACTGAACGAAGCCGCCGCCCGCCCGTGGGCGCTGCTCTCCGGCGGCGACCCCTTCGACACCTTCAAGGCGCAGTTGGAGGTCGCCTGCCAGGCCGGCTGCTCCGGCTTTATGGTGGGCCGCGCCCTGTGGGGTGATGCCATCAGCGCCGATCCTGCCCGCCGGGCCGAGCTGCTGCAAAGCACCGTCCGCGCCCGTTTCAGCGAACTGGCCGGCATCGCCGCCAGCGCGGGGCAGGGCTGGACCGCCCACTACCCGCCGCCGGTCATCGACGAAACGTGGTTCCGGCAATATTAAAGCGCCGCAGGCCGGGGGGCGTGGGGGGTGTCCCCCCTTTTCCCCCCTTGTCTCATTTCAAACAAAACGAGGAGTGAATTATGCCAATCCATAACCAACCATCCATCCGCCTGACGATGGCGCAGGCTCTGGTCAAATTTTTGCAGGTGCAATACAGCGAGCGGGACGGCCAGCGCCGCCGCTTTATCCCCGGCATTTTCGGGATTTTCGGCCACGGCATTGTGGCCGGGCTGGGACAGGCGCTGCAAGCCTACGGGGTCGACCTGCCCTACTACCAGCCCCACAACGAGCAGTCGATGGTGCACACCGCCAGCGGCTTTGCCAAAGCCAACCGCCGCCTGGCCGCGCTGGCCTGCACCACCTCCGTGGGGCCGGGCGCGACCAATATGATCACCGGTGCGGCAACGGCTACCGTCAACCGGCTGCCGGTGCTGCTGCTGCCCGCCGATTACTACGCCACCCGGCATCAGGGCTACGTGCTGCAACAGATTGAGCACCCCATGTCGGCGGATGTGAGCGTGAACGATGCCTTCCGTCCGGTCAGCCGCTTTTTCGACCGCATCACCCGCCCGGAGCATCTGCTGCACAGCCTGCCGGAAGCGATGCGCGTCCTCACCGACCCGGCCGACACCGGCGCAGTCACCCTCGCCCTGCCGCAGGATATTCAGGCCCACGCCTACGATTACCCGCTCAACTTTTTTGAGGAGCGCGTGTGGCGCATCGAGCGCCAGCCGCCCGCGCCGCAGCGCATCGAAGAGGCCCTGACACTTCTGCGACAGGCCCAGCGTCCCTTCATTATCATCGGCGGCGGCGTGGTCTATTCCGAGGCCGAGGCCGAACTGGTGGCCTTCGCCGAGCGCTTCGGCATCCCCGTGGGCGAAACGCTGGCCGGCAAGGGAGCGATGCCCAACGACCACTCCCTGTCGGTGGGCGGGGCCGGCGTTACCGGCACGGCGGCGGCGGGCAAACTGATGCAGGACGCCGACCTGGTCATCAGCATCGGCACCCGCCTGACCGACTTCACCACGGGGTCGCGCTCGGCCTTCCAGAATCCGGCGGTCAAATTCATCAGCATTAATGTGTGCGGGCGCGATGCCTGTAAGCTGGGCGCGCTGCCGGTGGTGGCCGATGCCCGCGAGGCGCTGCGGGCCATCCTGTCCGCCGCCGAAGCCATCGAGCTGAAACCGAACTCCGGCTATCTGGAAGAGATTACGGTGGAAAAACAGGCGTGGGAGGACAAGCTCCGGCGCGAGGTCTTTGTGACGCACCTCGGCGAAATGTTCAACCAGCAGCACGCCCTGCGGGTGCTCAACGAGGAGGCGCAGCCGGGCGATGTGGTTATCGGCGCGGCGGGCAGCCTGCCCAGCGATTTGCACCAGTTGTGGGACGCCAG
>Ga0180430_10002554_pt1 | contig 16345 bp, 13 predicted proteins | sample SS_ome_9_FD_132999 | JGI IMG/M metagenome (GOLD analysis project Ga0180430, IMG submission 132999) | Hypersaline lake sediment archaeal communities from the Salton Sea, California, USA - SS_1_S_2 metaG | ecosystem: Environmental > Aquatic > Non-marine Saline and Alkaline > Hypersaline >... | reverse complement strand
GTTGTGAAGAATAAAACCCCCTATAATCAGGATCATATTTGTCTTGATCCAAGAGAAAGAAAAATTAACAGCTCCACAAAAAAAGTGGCTTAAAAACTTGTAAATTATTAGAGTATATGAAAACCATAATTTCCCTCCGGCACCTCTTGATCATTGCTATGATTCTCCACGGAATGGGACTCTTCAGCCAGACAAAACCTCCCGTATTAAAAGGCAAGGAAAAGTTGCTTATGTACCAGAACCACGAAGAGATGCGCGAAGCTTCAAGCTTCAAGGATCTACACTGGCAATTTATCGGGCCCACCAACATTAGCGGCCGTTGCACCGATGTGGAAGCACTCGGACCAAAAGGAGAGAACTATACCATCTGGGTGGCCACTGCTTCGGGCGGAGTATGGAAGAGCATTAACGAGGGAACTTCATTTGAGCCCGTGTTCGAGCACCAGGGAACCTCCACCATTGGCGACCTGGTCATAGCTCCTTCCAATCCTGAAATTGTCTGGGTGGGTACAGGTGAAGCAAATATATTCAGATCCTCAAATGCCGGATGCGGGGTCTGGAAGACCACGGATGGAGGAAAAAGCTGGGAGCATAAAGGCCTGGAAGAAACCTTTACCATCTCCCGTATCCTGGTCCACCCGAAAAACTCTGACATTGTTTATGTGGCTGCTTCGGGTCATGAGTGGACCCAGAATAAGGAGCGGGGCCTGTTCAAGACCACCGATGGGGGTGATAGCTGGGAAAAGATCCTCTATAAAGGGCCCGAAAGCGGGGTCAACGACCTGGTCATGGATCCCCGCGACCCGGATATCCTGTATGCCACCACCTGGCAACGTACACGTTTGAAGTGGAACGATCCCCGCACCTATGAAAATCATAAGAACAACGGGCTCTGGAAAACCACCGATGGCGGGAAAAACTGGAAGCAGCTGAAAAACGGACTGCCACCTTCCAAATACATGGGTCGTACCGGAATCGATGTGGCGCGTTCCAATCCGGATGTGGTCTATGCCTTTGTGGACGATTACGAAGTTGCTTTCAAAGCAGAGCCGGGCGAACTGGATTCCTATGGCCGGCCAAAAGTTGACGTGATTAAGGGAGCCACCCTCTACCGTTCTGATGATGCAGGAGAGAACTGGAAACAGGTAAGCGGACTTACCGAGGAAACAAAAAAATATATGTCCGGGCACTCGGGTACCTATGGATGGGTCTTTGCCCAGATGCGCGTGGATCCCAATGATGAGAACCGGGTTTACACCCTTGGGCTCTGGATCAATATCTCCACCGACGGCGGAGCTACTTTCGAGCCCATCCGGCGAAAGATTCACGCAGATCAGCATGGCATGTGGATCGATCCGGACAATTCCAATTATATCCTGGCTGCCCACGATGGAGGAATCTCCGTTTCCTATGACAAAGGCGAGAACTGGCGCAACCTGATCAAGGAACTCCCACTGGCTCAGTTTTACAATGTGGAGTTTGATAACAATGAACCCTTCAGGGTATACGGTTCCGTCCAGGACCACCACAGTTTCTATTCCGAGGTGGACCTCTCAGAGGGTAAAGATAAAATCAGGCCCACCCAATGGGAATATACCCTGGGCGCCGAAGGAAGCACCCATGTGGTTGATCCCAGGGACAACAACTCCATCTATGCATCCCTGTTTTACGGAAAACTGGCCAAAGCCACAGTAGAAGGCTATCCCGAGGATATGGAATGGGTATTACCCTCCACCTTCCCGGAGGAGCCAGAATTCAGGGGCCAGTGGATGGCGCCAACCGTGCTGTCGGATCACAATCCCGATATTGTCTATCACGGGGTTCAGTATGTTCTGAAGTCCACAGATAAAGGAGGAACCTGGGAAAAAATCAGTCCCGACCTCACTTATAATGATCCGGATAAACAGGGAGACATCAGCTACCAGACCATCACGGCCCTGGAAGAATCGGTTTTCAACCCGGAGCTGCTCTATGTGGGTACAGATGACGGGCGGCTCTGGAGAACCAGGGATGGTGGAAACAACTGGGAAGATATTCGCAAGGAACCCCTGCCTGTTCGCTGGGTATCCAGAATCGTGGCTTCCAGGTATGATTTCGGCACTGTCTATGTGACCCAGACCGGGCGCAGGGATGATGATGCAGCGGTCTACATCTGGCGCTCCAGGGACTTTGGAAGTACCTGGGAAGATATCTCTGCCAATATTCCGGCCGGACCGGTCAATGTGATCCGGGAAGATCCGGAAAATAAGGACATCCTGTACCTGGGAACCGATGTGGGAATCTATGTATCAAAGGATGCAGGACAGAACTGGGAAGTACTGGGCGACCTGCCCTGTACCTACGTACACGACCTGGCCATTCATCCACGTGAAAACGTGATCATTGCAGCCACCCACGGGCGTGGAATGTTTGTGCTGGATGCCGACCCGGTAAACCAGGAGAAGGATAAACAAGAATCGAGTGATAATTAAGCTTTCGTTTGACATGTATACCATCTACCACAACCCCCGATGTAAAAAAAGCAGGGCCGGCCTGCAATATGCCACCGAGCTTAAAATGGACCTGAAGGTGCGCGAATACCTGAAGGACCCCCTGACTGAAGCAGAACTGACAGCCCTGGTCATGAAACTTCATGTGAAGCCAGTGGAATTGGTCCGCACCCAGGAGGAAGTCTACCGGAAAGAGTTGAAAGGACTGAATCTGAATGACGAAGAATGGATTAAGGTGATGGTCGAAAATCCCAAGCTGATTCACCGCCCAATTGTAGAAGGAAAATACAAGGCAGTGGTGGGCGACCCGCCTGAAAACATCGACCTGCTCTAAGCAACCTTTTGGCTTCGTCTTTCGTACTAAGGTATAAATGCGAAGACCATGAAAAAGCTCCCGCTGATCCTTATACTGATGATGGCCATGAGTACCTTCTCCTGCAAGGAAGATACCGGGCCCTACATCCAGGTAAAGAACATTGAGAATTTGATCTACCAGGCCATCAGGGATTTTCGGACCACTGAAGGAGAAAATGGTCCCTTTGTGCACCAGTATTTCATCGTTGGAGAGGCCCAGATATATTCTTACAAAATGGCCAATGGTGTGGAGGAAGTAAGCACCGATGGTCTGGATGAGCACTGGGACGCCTTACTTGAAAAGTACAGCTTCTATAACCTGAACAACCTGGTGTTGAAAACCACATCCAGCAATGAGGGTGAGATCCTGGATGAGCTGCTGCTTCTGCCCGAAGGTGAAGCAACACTGCTCGAAGATGTGACCCAGTGCGGCGTTGGAGTGGAATCCGATACAGAAGGTAACTATTACATTACCATTCTGCTGGCCAAAGCCGATTCCTGATTATTTTCTTTCCAAGAACATTTTTTTTTCCTGCTTCAGCTTGCTTCTGATTGAGTATATTTAACTCAAAATATACCGATCATGAAAACCAGGATTGAAAAGGATACCATGGGTGAGGTGAAAGTCCCCGCCGACAAGTACTGGGGTGCACAAACCCAACGTTCAAGAGAAAATTTTAAAATTGGCGACGGGCAGATGCCCAAAGAGATCGTTCAGGCTTTTGGCTACCTGAAAAAGGCAGCAGCAGCAACCAACATGGAGCTTGGAGTGCTTTCGGAAGAGAAGGCAAACCTGATCATGGATGTGTGCGACGAAATTATCAATGGAAACCTGGACGACCAGTTTCCCCTGGTGGTCTGGCAGACCGGATCAGGGACCCAATCCAATATGAATGTAAATGAAGTAGTAGCTAACCGGGCGCATGTGATCCAGGGAAACAAGCTGGGTGAAGGCAGCAGGCTGATCCATCCCAATGATGATGTGAACAAGAGTCAGTCGTCCAATGACACCTTTCCTACGGCCATGCATATCGCGGCCTACAAAATGCTTACCGAGATTACCATCCCCGGAGTGAAGGATCTCAGGGATACCCTTAAAGAAAAGGCCGACGCCTACATGACGGTCGTGAAAATCGGGCGAACCCACTGGATGGATGCCACCCCTCTTACACTGGGACAGGAGTTTTCCGGATATGTAAGTCAGCTCGATCACGGTCTGAAAGCGCTGATCAACAGCCTGGATCACCTCACCGAACTGGCCCTGGGCGGAACCGCAGTAGGCACCGGTATAAATACCCCGGAAGGCTATGCCAAACTGGTTGCCCGGAACATTGCCCGTTTTACCGATCTTCCATTTATCACAGGTAGTAACAAATTTGAAGGACTGGCTGCTCACGATGCCATTGTGGAAACTCATGGTGCATTGAAGACCCTAGCCGTAAGCCTGATGAAGATTGGGAACGACATTCGCATGCTGGCTTCCGGTCCCCGCTGCGGCATTGGAGAAATAATAATCCCTGCCAACGAGCCAGGCTCTTCAATTATGCCGGGTAAAGTAAATCCCACCCAGGCCGAAGCGCTGACCATGGTCTGTGCCCAGGTGCTGGGCAATGATGTGGCCATTAACATTGGCGGCAGCAATGGTCATTTCGAACTCAATGTATTCAAACCGATGATGATCTCTAATTTCCTTGAATCGGCACGACTCATTGGAGATGCCTGTGCTTCCTTTAACGAAAACTGCGCTGTGGGAATTGAACCCAACCAGGATCGTATCAAAGAAAATCTTAACAATTCTCTGATGCTTGTTACCGCCTTGAATACCCATATCGGATATGAAAAAGCTGCAGAAATCGCTAAAAAGGCCCATAAGGAGGGAACGACCCTGAAGGAAGCTGCCCTGAGCCTGAAGTACCTCACCGCAGAAGAGTTCGATGAATGGGTCGACCCATCAAGGATGACGGGTTCACTATAGGGAACACACACCTTCTTAGCTTCATCCTCATGCTTTTTTAAAGCAATGTTAATCATGATAAAAAACATTGTTAAGGTGTTCACAAAGTAGTTTCTTTGTACTTCAATTTTAGCTTATCATGAAAGAAGGGAGCAAACAATTGTTTACCGATTTCCCGGAGATCTCCACCTCCAACTGGGAAGAAAAGATCAAAGCTGATCTGAAGGGTGCCGATTACCAGAAAAAACTGATCTGGAACAGCGATGAGGGCATCGCTGTAAAACCCTACTACCGGCAGGAGGACATTGATTCCTTTGAATATCTGGAAGGATTTGGCAAACTGAAGAATCCCGGCGATGTACCAAATGGATGGACCATTTGCCAGAATGTATGTGCAGGAAACGATCATCAGGAAGCCAATGAAAAAATATTATCTGCTTTAGAAGGGGGAGCGCAGGCCATTCGCCTGGAGCTGGCAGAAACCCGGGTCCCGGATGTTGCGATGCTTGAGGAAATACTTGCTGGAATACCCCTTCAGGAAACTGAACTGCATTTCAGAGGCTGCCTGGCAGCAGATGCCATTTATGATTCGCTTTGTACACTGGCCAATCAAACCGGCAGCCAGATTTCACAACTCAGAGGTTCTCTGGGTGCTGATCCTCTTGGAATGATGGCTAAAACCGGAATCCCAATTGGAGGATTTGACAACATTGGCAAGCTGGTACTGAAGGTAAAAGAGGCCTCACCTGAAATGAAGGTCATTGATGTAAAAGGGACACTGATTCAGAATTCCGGCGGAAACCTGGTAGAGGACCTGGCTTTTACCCTGGCCATGGCGAGTGAATATATGGCCATACTTACAGACAAGGGTATCGATCCCCTCACCGCCCAGAATGCAATAATGCTAACCCTTGCTTCGGGCCCCAAGTACTTCATGGAGATCGCCAAACTAAGAGCGGCCCGTATCCTCTGGGCAAAAATTGCTGAAGCTTATGGTGTAGAGTCCTCCAAAGCTAAGATACGCATCCGTTCTGCCTCTTCGGAATGGAACATGACCCTCTACGATCCGCATGTAAATATGCTCCGGGGTACCACAGAGGCCATGTCATCAATTCTTGGGGGAGCAGACCTGGTCACTGTATTGCCCTACGACTATCCCAATGGGAAAGGCACCCTGTTTTCCAACCGGATCGCCAGGAATGTGCAGATTATTCTACGTGAAGAAGCTTACTTCGACCGGGTAAGTGATCCGGCCTCCGGATCCTATTATATTGAGAGCCTGACTGATTCCCTGGCAGAGAAGGCCTGGATGCTGTTCTGCGAAGTGGAATCCCTGGGGGGATTCAGAAAGGTATTTGCAGAGGGATGGATCCAGGACAAGGTTGAAGCTTCGCGCAAGAAAAGAACAGACAGAGCTGCATCGGGACAGGGAAGAATCCTGGGGACCAATGCCTATCCCAATTACCATGAGCTCAACCTCAGACAAATCATTGTTGCACCTGAAAAGGAAACACTCAATTTTGCCGGTGTTAGCAATCGGCCTCTTCAGACGTTCAGGCTTTCTTCGCCATTCGAGAAGCTTCGCCTGGATACAGAACGAAGTCCGAAAAAGCCCAAGGTGCTGCTGCTCAAATATGGAAATCCGGCCTGGATGACTGCCAGGGCTACATTTGCAGGGAATTTCTTCGCCTGTGCAGGATATGAAATTGTGGACCACAGTCCGTTCAAAAACATACAAGAAGGCATAGAATTTGCCACATCCGGAGATTTCGACATCGTAGTCCTTTGTAGTTCGGATGATGTATACAGCGAAACTGCTCCGGCAGCTCATAAAGCACTTTCCGGATCATCCATTGTTGTTATTGCCGGCTACCCGGCCGACAGCATAGAAGAATTGAAGAAAGCCGGCCTCGAGCATTTCGTCCACAGGAAGGCCAATGTTCTCCAGACCCTGAACAGCTTCAACAAGATTTTATTATCGTAATAACAGACTTCAGACTTTTTAACTGATATGAGACCTGATTTCAGCCAAATAAACTTCCGCGATCTTAAGACGACTTCTTCTGAAAAAGTGAGCAAGGAGCATTGGGAAACCCCGGAACATATTTCCATCAAGGCATCCTACAGCAAGGAGGACCTTGAGAATATGGAGCACCTGCAGTATGCCGCTGGATTGCCTCCATTTTTGCGGGGCCCCTACTCGGCCATGTATGCCATGCGACCCTGGACCATCAGACAATATGCAGGCTTTTCTACCGCGGAAGAATCCAATGCCTTCTACCGGCGAAACCTGGCAGCAGGGCAAAAAGGCCTGTCCGTAGCCTTCGACCTGGCTACTCACCGGGGATATGATTCAGACCACGAGCGAGTGATGGGAGATGTGGGCAAGGCTGGTGTGGCCATCGATTCCATCCTGGATATGAAGGTCCTCTTCGACCAGATCCCTCTGAACAAAATGTCAGTTTCCATGACCATGAACGGAGCAGTACTTCCCATCATGGCCTTTTACATTGTGGCCGGCCTGGAACAAGGAGCTTCACTGGAGGAATTGAGCGGGACCATTCAGAACGATATTCTGAAGGAGTTTATGGTTCGGAATACCTACATCTATCCTCCGGCAATGTCGATGCGGATAATTGCCGATATTTTTGAGTTCACCTCCCGGAAGATGCCGAAATTCAACAGCATCAGCATATCGGGTTACCACATGCAAGAGGCGGGAGCCACCGCCGATATCGAACTTGCATACACACTGGCCGATGGACTGGAATACCTGCGTACCGGGGTTAAAGCCGGAATTGATATTGATGCCTTTGCTCCCCGGCTCTCCTTTTTCTGGGCCATCGGCATGAATCACTTCATGGAAATTGCTAAAATGAGGGCAGCACGGATGCTCTGGGCCAAACTGGTTAAACAGTTCAATCCGAAGAATCCAAAATCCATGGCGCTTCGTACCCATTCCCAGACTTCGGGATGGAGCCTGACGGAACAGGATCCGTACAACAATGTTGCTAGAACCTCCATAGAAGCCATGGCAGCCGCACTGGGACATACCCAGTCCCTGCATACCAATGCAATGGATGAAGCCATTGCCCTCCCTACAGACTTTTCAGCCCGCATTGCCAGAAACACCCAGTTGCACCTGCAGGAAGAAACCCATATTTGCAAATCTCTCGATCCCTGGGCCGGCTCTCACTATGTGGAAAACCTTACCAATGAAATCGCCAAAAGAGCATGGGAGCACATTGAGGAAATTGAGGAACTGGGAGGAATGGCTGCTGCCATTGAAACCGGCCTTCCCAAAATGCGCATTGAAGAAGCAGCTGCCAGGAAACAGGCAAGGATAGACAGCGGGAAAGATATTATCGTTGGGGTTAACCAGTATCGCCTTGAGAAAGAAGATCCCATCGATATCCTGGAAGTTGATAATACTGCGGTTCGCCAGGCACAGATCGACCGTCTTCATAAATTGAAAAGTGAGCGTAATCCCCAGCAAGTTGAAACAGATTTAAAGGCTATATCTGATTGTGCAAAAAGTGGTAAAGGCAATCTACTTGAATTATCCATTGAAGCAGCAAAGAACCGCGCCACCCTTGGAGAAATCTCCTCCGCCATTGAGGCAGTCTCAGGCAGATATAAAGCAGTTATACGGTCCATATCCGGAGTTTACTCATCCGAGTCGGGCGAGGATAAAGCTTTCACTGAAGCCCGTGCGCTTGCCCAGGAATTTGCATCAAAAGAAGGACGGCAGCCGCGAATCATGATCGCCAAGATGGGACAGGATGGACACGATCGCGGTGCAAAGGTGGTCAGCACAGGATACGCCGATATCGGCTTTGATGTGGATATCGGTCCGCTTTTCCAAACACCATCCGAGGCTGCAAAACAGGCCGTTGAGAACGATGTGCACATCCTGGGAGTATCCTCCCTGGCTGCCGGGCACAAGACGCTTGTTCCGCAGGTCATTGACGAGCTCAAAAAACTTGGACGTGAAGATATCATGGTCATAGCAGGAGGTGTAATTCCTGCCCAGGATTACGATTATCTATATAAAGCGGGGGTTATTGCCATTTTCGGTCCCGGCACAAAGGTATCCGAAGCGGGAAAAGTAATTCTCAAAGTATTACTGGAAACAGCCTAATATAAAACACTCTCTTTTAGAGTGTCATGATATAGAAATATTCTTGACCCAGGAGCCAGCTCCCTTAAGAAATTCTGCTTTTCCCTCAATAATAATCCGGAATCCAGATCGTATCCGCACCACACCCCCGGTTCCAGGAAAATTTCCATGGGAAGCAGGTCCGACATAAAACAGGCCTTCCCGTCCCCGTTTGTGATCTCTGGCACAATCATTCCCCTGGTATGACCTTTAAATATTCTGAATTGGATCCAGTCCAGGTCCCAGTCCTCCAGCCAGTAAATTTGGTCCAGGTACTTGAGCAGTCCCGTGCTGAAAGAGTCTGCTTCGAAAGGCTCAGGGTCCATTGCATACTGATAGTGCTCCTTCAGAATATGATAGCGGGCATTGGGAAAGCGTTTCACAATATTCCCTGGAATTCTTTTAAACCCTCCACTGGCATGATCAAAATGGAGGTGGGTAAATACCACATCTGTAATCTGCTCTGCCTGCAGTCCAATTCCATGGAGCCCCTGCTCAAGCGACACAGGAATTTCCAATCCATATTCCCGGCGCAATCTAAGAGGTAAAAAATCTGCAGTCCCCGGATCAAACAAAACTTTACGCTTGCCCTCCTCTACCAACAATGCATTCATTGCTAATTTCATATACCCTTCCTGATCAAGCTTATATTTAAGTGCTATCTCATCCTGGCTGACAGGTTTGATCATGGCTGTGGCCTTTACCTTTAAGAAGCCACACGGTATAACATTGATTCCCATTGCCCCTAAAAATAGGAAACTACCAGACCCTCACAATCATATGAGTCAGATTTTTTTTCATTTTTTCTTGGTAAAAAAGAATTTTGATTCTATTTTTGCACTCCGATAAATTATTTATCGCGTTCTAAATAATACGGTCCGTTCGTCTAGGGGTTAGGACGCCAGGTTTTCATCCTGGTAACAGGGGTTCGATTCCCCTACGGACTGCATATAAGCTGATAATGAATTAGCAACAAATTAAAAAGGCGACTGTACACGAGTTTGTACACTCCTTAAAGACTAAAGCCCTCCTATACCAGGAGGGTTTTTTTATTCCCTGGACTCAAACTCTTTCAGAGTAGTCCCATCCTTCCTTTTCCACTCTGTCAACCCATTTGCATTTCTTCCAAGTACAATGACAGCAGCTGTTGATGGGCTGGAGAATATATAGTCATCGACTAGGATCAGCTTGTCATCTTTGGGTAATATTACACCGGATTCAAGTAATTCTTTTCGCAGACGTAAAAACCCTTGCGTCATGGAAGGGACAGTAGAAGTAGCCACTTTTGAATCCTTAAATACAATGAATCCATCGGGCGAAGGCTCCCCCTGGGCATCTGCCCCACGAGTGGCTTTTATGAAGAAGGTTTCACGCGCTTGCTGTTCAGGCGCTTTTTCCTCTCTCTTATCTTCAAAAACCTTATGGCTAAGTGTATTTACCAGGATCTTTGCATTATCAATGAATTCCTCCATCTCTGCCCTGTCTGCTTCAGAAATTGAGGATAGGGTTGGTGTGGAGCTGTTCTTCAGCTGATAACGATTAACTGCTCCGGCTATCTCATATAACCGGTTCTCCAGGTATTTAACATGTGCCTTATTCAGGTTTTCGTCTTTGCTGATAAAAGCTATCGCTTCATTCCAGAAATCTTGCTGAGTAAGCTGTTGAGTCAACCTCTTGAAAATAGATTCTGCCTCTCCAATATAGACAAGATCCTTGCCAGCTTCATTCTTTCCGAATAGCAAATATACGCCTGGACTCGTGAGTTCAGGTCTGTCAGAACAAGTCTTCACTTTTGTGCGAGGTATGCGATAGGCTTTACCAGTCCAATTCGATAATTCACAGGTCAGACGTCCACTGGGTTCACCATCAATAAGAAATATTGTGATTTTCTTCCTGTGCTTCATATTTAGTGTTTTGGAGAGTACCTCTAAAATTAAGGAATATTTCCGGTTGTCGGGTGCATGCCTAAACGCAGAGCACCTAAAAACAGCCCCTCCCGTATAGATTCACCATTATCAGATGCCATATCCTTTATTTATATGAACCATCCTTCCACATTGCATATCTCGCCAATTACGACTAAATTCAAAATCTACTTCAACCCCTAATTCAATGACAATCAACTTCACGGAGAAAGCTAACTTCATCTGGAGCATTGCAGAGTTGTTACGAGGCGATTACAAACAGAGTGAATACGGAAGAGTAGTCCTTCCATTTACCGTCCTAAGACGCTTAGATTGCGTCCTGGAGCCCACTAAGGAGAAAGTGCTAACCAAGCTCCAAGCAGTCGAGAAAATGAGCCTGGAGAACATAGACCCCATCCTGAACCAGGTATCAAAGCACAAGTTCCATAACCGGAGCAAGTACGATTTCAACAAGCTCATAGCCGACCCTGAGAACATTGCAGCTAACCTACGACACTACATCAATGGCTTCAGTGAGAATGCCAGGGAAACATTCGAGCACTTCGACTTCGAAGGTCAGATAGACCGGCTGGATAAAGCCGACCTGCTGTACCTGGTTGTAAAACGCTTTCAGGAGATCGACCTACATCCCGATTTGGTTACTAACAACGAGATGGGCTATCTCTTCGAAGAGCTGATTCGCAAGTTCTCTGAGATCTCAAACGAAACCGCTGGTGAGCACTTCACACCAAGGGAAGTCATCCGTCTTATGGTGAACATCCTGTTCCTCAAAGACCGGGACATCCTCACCAAGGAAGGCATTACTGAGACTATGTACGATTGCTGCGCCGGAACTGGAGGAATGCTGAGCGTGGCAGAAGAATATCTTTATGAGCTCAATCCTAAAGCCCGCCTTGAGGTCTTCGGGCAGGAGCTTAATCCTGAGTCATACTCAATCTGCACAGCAGACATGATGATTAAGGGGCAGAACGCTGACAACATTAAACTCGGCAACAGCTTCTCCGATGATCAACTCCCAGGACAGAAATTCTCCTACATGCTCACCAATCCACCCTTTGGTGTAGAGTGGAAGAAAGTACAGAAAGTCATCAAACAGGAGCACGATGAGCTTGGATATGGTGGCAGGTTCGGAGCAGGGCTACCCAGGATCAGTGATGGATCTCTCATGTTCCTCCAACACCTTATTTCCAAAATGCGCCCGACAAACGGAGGTGCACGCATAGGGATTGTCTTCAATGGTTCTCCGCTCTTCTCCGGGGGTGCTGGATCCGGTGAATCCGAGATCCGTCGCTGGATCATCAAGAACGATATGCTGGAAGCCATCATCGCTCTCCCAGATCAGCTCTTTTACAACACTGGCATATATACATACCTTTGGTTCGTATCTAATCGGAAAACTCCAGAGCGAAAAGGCAAAGTGCAGATGATAAATGCCGTCTCCTTTTTCGAAAAGATGTCCAAGTCCCTGGGCAACAAGCGTAACGTAATATCAGAAAAGCATATCCAGGATATCACAAATATATATGGTGATTTCCAGGAAGGAGAATACTGTAAGATCTTTGACAATGAAGACTTCGGCTACTCTCGCATAACAGTAGAGCGCCCTATGAAGGAGGATAAGGGTGATATAGTTAAAGACAAAAAAGGAAATCCCAAACCCAACACCTCGCTCCGGGATTACGAAAATGTCCCGCTCAATGAAGACATCCAAGAGTACTTCGAGCGCGAAGTCCTCCCACACATACCTGATGCCTGGATCGATGAGAACAAGACCAAAATAGGCTATGAGATCAACTTCACCAGGTACTTCTACAAGTATAAGCCCCTACGCTCCCTGGATGAGATAAAAGCTGATATCCTGGCGTTAGAGAACCAGACTGAAGACATGATCCATCAAATATTGGAGGATTGAGATGGAGCGTTATTCAGCTTATAAAGAATCCCTTGTGGACTGGATTGGATCTATCCCAAGTCATTGGGAGATAAAGAAATTGAAATATTTAGCAAAAGTCCAAACAGGTAACACCCCACCGAAGGATAACGAGGATAACTATGATGAACAGGGATCTCCCTGGGTTAAGCCTAACGACCTAAAAGAGTTTGCTCCAATTACTGAAACTCAGGAGAGATTGAGTTCACAAGGCATTCAACTTGCAAGACTGGTGCCAAAAGGATCCGTGTTAGTATGTTGCATAGGCAGTATAGGTAAACTTGGAATCGCTGGTAATCAGGTTTGCACCAACCAGCAAATCAATTCATTAATATTTAACAACTTAGCGCATCTGGATTTTGCGAAATACATGGTATACGCTTCAACTGAAGAACATAATCAAAAGGCTGATGGTAATGTAGTTAAGATACTAAACTCAGGAAAACAAAAGAATATCCAATATTGTATCCCCCCCCTCCCTGAGCAAGAAGCCATCGCCTCCTACCTCGACCGCAAGACTAAGCAGATCGATGACCTGATCGCTAAGAAAGAACGCCTTATTGAGCTTATAAAGGAGGAGCGTGCCGCCATCATTAACCAGGCAGTCACCAAGGGTCTTGATCCCGATATACCCATGAAGGATTCCGGGATCGAGTGGTTGGGGGAGATACCGGAGAATTGGAAGACTACTCCTTTAAAGGCGATTATACGCGAATTGAAATCTGGGGTGAGCGTAAATTCAGAAGATACTCCAGTTGCGGGAGATGAGATTGGAATCCTAAAAACCAGTTGTGTTTATAATTATTACTTTGAACCAGAGGAAAATAAAAAAGTGCTCCCCGAAGAGCATGATCGTGTTGCGTGTCCTGTTACACAAGGTTGTATTATTATAAGCAGAATGAATACACCTAACCTTGTTGGTGCGAGTGGATTTACAGAGAAAGAGTACTCGAATTTATATTTACCCGATCGATTATGGATTACTGAATTCTTCTCACACTTGCAATTGGATGCTAAGTGGTTAAGCTACATATTTGTTTCAGACTCTTTCCGTAGTGAATTATCATCAAAGGCTACAGGCACAAGTCCCAGTATGAAGAATATATCAAAAGAAGACTTGTTGACGATAAAAGTACCATACCCAGATCACGTAATGCAAGAGGAAATCAGGACTTTCATCGACGACTATCATACCCAAACTACAAAACAAGTTGCTCGATATAGGAAGCAAATAGATCTACTCAAAGAATACAAAACCACCCTGATCTCTGAAGCGGTGACGGGGAAGATTGATATTAGAAATATAGAACGTTAATGTATCCGCTAATGAACCACATATGTTACAATTAAATGATGTTGTAGCTTCTAAGATTTTCAAGATTCTTGATGTTCTATTAGACAAAGAACTCAGGCAAAAGGTCGACACCAATAGGCTTGAAGAACTTAGGAAATGGCTTAGTAATAATCGGAAAACCATAATCTCACAAGTTGGAGACAATGCTTATTGTATCCATACAAAATTTGAGGGAAACCTTCTTAATCTTGTTATTGAGGGTAGTGGTCAAAGGTTTATGTCGCATTATACCACTCTTGAGGCAGCGCTTAAGATTCTGAACAACAATACTATCTGGTTAACAAGTTTAATCGGACTTAATGATAACTCAGAATTGGATTTTTCAGATTTATCAGATATTAAAGAACCCTATCATCACAAACGTATTGATTTCTATAATAGCAGGATGATCCTATCTCTCTCTAAACAAATCGACGACCTAAATCAATGGAGATTATACGGGGATGATGGAAAAGGAGTAAGTCTTGAATTTGCTTACAATACAAACTTCAATCCAGGTTTTTCAGACTTTGAACTTAGAAGGATTTTCTATGGCGATGAACTGGTAGTTGCCTATAGGAAAGTAAAGAAGATTATTAACTTCTATTTTGAGAATAGTAGCTTTTTCGCTGAAGAGTTTGACAGACAGAAGAATTTCTTTAAAGATCCTATATATAAAAACGAACAAGAAGTGAGACTTATTTCACTTAATGTAGGAGATAAACCTAACAAATGGTACCTGAACCGGTTTAATATTTATAACTCTTATAAGGAGTATGCGCTTTTCAATAAACAGCCAGGTTTCCCATTATTGCTTAGGAGCATAACACTTGGTCCAAAGTGTCCAAACAAAGAATTGAATAAGGCACAAATTCAGAAATATTTAAGAGACCATTATCCTGAACCAAAGATAGCCGTAAAACTTTCTACTATTAGCAGCTATAGATAAAATGAGGATACACGACGAAAACACATTCGAGTCCATCATCGAAGCCTCCCTGCTTTCGAAAGAGTGGTAGGAAAAATTAGATTTGTATAATATTTTATGAACTTAGGCACAATGAAAGTTCTTGATCATGGGTAAAAAAATTATCGAAGAAAGATTTGATGCGCTTATCTTCATTGACACAAACATTCTATTGGATTTTTATAGAATTAGAAGATCAGATATTTCACTAAAATATCTTGATGAAATCGAGAGTCATAAGGAAATAATCATCACTTCAGGTCAAGTTGAGATGGAATATAAGAAGAATCGACAATCTGCGATTCTTGAATCAATACGTGAATTAAAAAACTTACAAAAACCAAAACTCGATGTCCCCACAATAATATCAGATGCTAAAGCCGTTGAGATGATTGAAAAATCAAGCAAAGATATTAAGAAGCAACAAGATAGATTAAGAAGCAGGATTGAAGGGATCCTTAGAAGCCCAAGTAGGAATGATCCAGTTTATAGAGCCTTACAAAAAGTGTTTAAATCCAAAACACTAATTAATCTCCATATAAATAATAAACAGTATGATTCAATATACAATCTTGCAAAAGAAAGATTCACCCAGGGATATCCACCAAGAAAGAAATCCGACACTTCCATCGGTGATGCAATAAATTGGGAATGGATAGTAAACTGTGCGGAGAGAACAGGAAAACATATTATCATCGTAACACGTGATTCTGATTTCGGCACCTTTCACAATGGTGAAGCATACATTAATGACTGGCTAAACCAGGAATTTAAAGAACGGATTAATAAGAAGAGGAAGTTGATATTAACAGATAAGCTTAGTACAGCCTTCAAGCTTGTTGATATTCCAGTTACTGAAGAGATGGTCAAAGCTGAAGAATCGATCCTGGATATGACAGAATTCTTTAGTAGTATAAGAAGATTTTCAGATGATTACAGATCTCTAACTAAAAACTTTAACTACGACCTTACTCCTAATCCATTCAGAGATATTTACGAGCAGAATAATATACCACAACCTGATTTTTTGAACTATTGGACCTTCCCGTTAGATGATAATAGTAAGCAACAGGATTAAAGAATTTTTGTTAAGATAAACTTTAAGTGAATGACTTCTCTACTTTAAAAAATGTCACTAAATAACATCCATACTGAGCATACATTTGAATTTGCCATTGAAGCCTCCCTGCTTCAACACGGTGGATACATCAAAGGCGATCCTAATGCCATCGAC
>Ga0180430_10002550_pt1 | contig 16354 bp, 12 predicted proteins | sample SS_ome_9_FD_132999 | JGI IMG/M metagenome (GOLD analysis project Ga0180430, IMG submission 132999) | Hypersaline lake sediment archaeal communities from the Salton Sea, California, USA - SS_1_S_2 metaG | ecosystem: Environmental > Aquatic > Non-marine Saline and Alkaline > Hypersaline >... | reverse complement strand
TGATCGGCGTGGCCCTCGCTTTTTTCTTCGTCTTCGACTTCGTGCTGGAATACCTGCTGGCCTTCAACGAATGGCTCGGGCTCGATCCCGACCCGCGGATCAGCGAGTGGCTTTCCTTTGTGCTGATCCTGCCGCTCGGCTTCGGCATCGGCTTCCAGCTGCCCCTGGTGATGCTCTTCTTGGAGCGGATCGGGATTTTCGACGCCGATGCCTATGCGGGCCAGTGGAAAACGGCGGTGGTGGTGATCTTCATCGTCTCGGCGATGCTCACACCGGCCGATCCCTACAGCATGCTCTTCCTGGCGTTGCCGCTGTGCCTGCTCTACTTTGGGGGCTTGCTGCTGTGCCGCTGGTCGCCCGGGGAGCGTCAGGCCGCCACGAAGGCCACCCAATAAAACGCCCAGCCGGTGAGGGCGGTCATGAGCAGGTCACCGGCGGCGAGCCGGCCCATCAGCCGGTGGCGGGCGGAATGGATGCCCGGCTGCGGGGGCGTGGGAAAGCGTCGCACCGCCTCCCAGACGACCCAGGTCCACAGCACCACCGTGCTCACCGCGAAGACGAGGTGCACGCCCAGAGCCGTCCAGACCCCTGTCGGCCAGAAGGGGCTTGCCACGGCCCGTGGCTTCCAGCCGCTCACAAACCGCATGTCGATCTCGAAGAGGGCCACCGCCACCAGCAGGGCCACCGCGATCGCGAGCTGGATCCGGCGATGCCAGCGGTAGGCTCGCCGCCGAACCAGGGCGATGCTGATCGCGAGCATCGGCAGCACCGCAAAGAGGGCAACGAACACGAAATCGGTCGCCAGCGAGGCCCGCGACCCGAGGAATCCGTCGAGCCCGGGAAAGGCCTCGGGAGGTGTCGCGGCAAGCTGGGCGATTGGCAAATTGCGGCGTCCTGCAAACAAGGGCGTTTCTTCGGGCTCCGTTTTGTAGCATGCTCCGGCTGCCGGGGGAGTCCGGAAGCTGGCGGGGCTGCAACCGCGGCCGCGTTGGCTTGTCGAGCCCCGGGGGCCGAGTGGCGAAATTGGCAGACGCACGGGACTTAAAATCCCGGGAAGGGGTTTCCCTTCGTGCGGGTTCGAGGCCCGCCTCGGCCACTGCACCCTCCCGCGGCCGGCGGCGGGCTCGAGGCGGCGGGCTTGATTCGGGGGCACGGTGGCTGCTACCTGACCGGCTGCCGGTCGCCGCACGCCGCGGCGCCGCGGGCACCGCTCCTGCCGGTCACCACCATGCCAGCCCCGACACGCCCCGCCCCACGCTCTCCCGCCTCTCTGCCGGCCGCCTCGTCGCGGCGGTGCTGCGGGTTTTGGCTGCCCTGGCTGGCCGCGCCATTGTGGATGCTCTTCCCGCTGATCGGCTGCCTGCTTGCGGCCGAACTGCGACGGGCGGCATTGCCCCCGCCACAAACGCCGAGCGGCGTGAGGGTGGCCGACGGCGGGCTGCCGGTCCTGCCGGTCGTGCGGCTGGCGACGGCTGACGCGGAGGCGGTGGCACGCTCCCGCGGCACGAACTAGGGTTTTGATGGTTCGGCACCATCAACGGCCCCGTGTTTGTCCTCTGTCTATGTCGCTTCGTTCGAAGATCGCGTTGGTCGCCACGACGCTTGTGATCCTGGCCGTCGCCGTGACGACCCTGCTGCAGGTCGGCGCCGCCCGCCGGGCCGTGCTCGAGCAGGCGAAGGCCGGCGGGAACGAGGTGGCACTCTTGCTGGCCCGCGCCGTGAGCTTCGCCGAGGAGGTGCCCCGGCAGGTGGAAGGCGAGATCGCCGAGCAGATGAAGGCGGAGGCCACGCTGCTGGCCCACCTGGTTGCGGCGCTCGAACAGGCCGGCGAGCCGGTCGAGGCGATTCGCGGCAGGCTCGTGGAAATTGCCTCCCGCTTCGGGATGGAGCTGCTGGCGACCGACCCGGATGGCGAGGCCTATCTCTACAGCGACGACCCGACCGGCGAGAAACGGTTCCGCTTCTCCGGCGATCCCCGCAAGCAGCCGCAGGCACACGCTTTCCATCGGCTCCTCGAAGAGCCACGGGGCACGCCGGCGGTGGTGCAGGACGCCCGCAAGCGCGAGGTGGACGATCGGGTCTTCAAATATGTGGGTGTGGGGGGGGTCGACAAGCCGAGGATCGTGCAGGTGGGGCTGGAGGCCTTCTTCCTCGAGCGGCTCGATGAAAACCTGGGCCTGCAGCGGCTCGTGGCCGAACTTGTCGGCGGCGAGGTGCGGGAGGTGCGGATTTTTGACGCCCGGCTCGACCCGCGGGTGACCCGCAGGCTCAGCGACGACGGCATCGCCTCCGACTCGCCAAGCCCGCTCGACCCCGCCGATGCGAGCCTGCTCGCCGAGGCGATCGACAGCAGTCGGCCGGCCGGCCGGATCGCGGGCGACCTCTACCGGGTCGCCGCGCCGGTGCCGCGTGGCGAGGGCCGTGGGGGGGCGGTGCTGGTGGCGGTGTCAACAAGCAACAGCCGCGAGGTTCTCATCTGGCAGGCGATCGCGGCAGCCGCGGCGGCGGTGGGGATCGGGATTCCCGGCGTGGTCGTCTCGCTCTGGCTCGCCCGTTCGATCGCCGAGCCGGTTCGGCAGGCGGCCGACGTGGCCGAGTCGATCGCGGCGGGCGATCTCACGGTCAAGGTGCCCGGCTCGCCGACCCCGGAGGTGGGGCGGCTGCTCGGGGCGATCGACTCGATGACCGCCGCACTTTCGGGTCTGATCGGCCGGATTCAGGCCGCGGGCGAGCGGCTCTCGAGCGTGGAGGCCGACGCAGCCGAGGCCCTGGCCCGTCAGGACCGGAGCATCCGCGGCTTCGGCGAATCGGCCAGCGAGGTGGCCGCGGCGGTGAGCGAGATTTCAGCCACCAGCGAACAGCTGCTTGAATCGACGAGCCGGGTGACCGCGGTGGCACGCGAGGCTGCGGAGGTGGCCGACGCGGGCCGTGGCGGGCTCGTCTCGATGACCGAGTCGATGCAGAAGCTCGACGAGGCGATGAATGCCTTCACCCGCAAGCTCTCCACGATCAGCCAGCGGGCCGGCGGGATCACCTCGGTGGTGACCACGATCGCCAAGGTGGCCGACCAGACGAACCTCCTGAGCGTCAACGCCACGATCGAAGCGGAGAAGGCGGGCGAGAGCGGCCGCGGCTTCCGCATCGTGGCCCAGGAGATCCGGCGGCTCGCCGATCAGACGGCCCTGGCCACCAAAGATATCGAGCGGATGGTCCGCGACATGCAGTCGGCCGTCTCCGGTGGCACGATGGAGATGGATCGCTTTCGCAGCGAGGTCGGGCTGCGGATCGGCGAGGTCGCCGAGGTGAGCGAGCAGCTCGGGAGGGTGATCGAGCCGGTGCAGTCGGTGACCGAGGCGCTTGGGCATGTCCACGAGGGCATGCAGACGCAGACGCAGGGCGCCCGCCAGATCCGCGAAACCATGCGGTCGCTGACCGACAACGCCGAGGTGTCGGGCGATTCAATGCGGGTCGTCTCCGGCTCGCTCGACAGCCTGCGGGCGGCGATCTGCGAACTCAATGCCGAGGCGGCCCACTTCCGGACAAGCGAACAACCGCCGTCTCGGGAAGCCTCAGCGACGGACGGCGTCGCGGCGGGCGGCGGCCCTGGCAGTGAGGAACCGCCGCAGACCGGTCACGACCCGTGAAGCCGGCTGGCGACCCGACTGGCTGAAGACGGGCGTCTCGCCATCGATGGTGACGACAAGTTCCACGGCGTCTTCGGGAAGTTCCGCCCCACCGAGCAGGCGGCCGACCTCCTCGCGATCCTCCTCGGCATCGGAGGGAACGGCCGCCACCACGAAGTGCTCTTCGGCGAGGGCTTGGAAGTCAGGGTCGCCCAAGAGCGTGGTCGAGTGGTGATCGGCGGTGGAGTTGCCCGGCTTGGAAACCACCACCAGCAGCGGGCGGTTGGAGGCCTTGGCGGTCGCCACGGCGGCTTTGAACGCCCCGGGAGAACTGCGGGATGGTGAGGCGTTGGCGGCAGCATTGGATGCGGCCGCTTGGGTTGCCGGGGCCGTGGGCAGGTCGGTGGAATCGGCCTTCGCCGCAACCGCCGCAGCCGGCGGGGTGGCCGGCAGGTGCTCGGCGACCATGTCGAGCCACAGGGGCATCGACTCGCCCTGGTAGCCGGAGTGGCTGAACAGTTTGCCGCCATCCGGCCCGATCAGCACCACGCTGGGAAACGACTTCACGCCGTAGGAGAGACAGACCCGCGAGCGTTCGAGCCGCGTCTGGCGGGTGATCCCCTCCTGGGGCAGGTCGATCTCGAGAAGGACCACGCGGTCCGCGGCCCAGTCGAGGAAGGGGGAGGTGCGGAGGATTTTCTCATCGAGCGTGCGGCAGTGCGGGCACCAGTCGCTGCCGGTGAAAATTGCGAGCACCGGGAGGTTTCGCTCGCCCGCCTGGGCGAGAGCATCGTCGAGCGAGTGGTTCCAGGGGGTCTTGCCCGGCTCGGCGGCCTGCATCGGCCGGCTGCCGGGAAAGAACGCAAGCAGCCCGACGAGGACCGCAGATGAAAATAGATGGGCTGCACGCATGGTCTGGCCTCCCTGCCGCATGAATCGCATCATTCTCATCGGTCCACGAGGGGGCGTTTCACGAGCGGCACCGCTCGAATCGGATCGCAAAACCCTAACGGCACAGACGGAATCTGTAAAACTGGAGAACTTACGCAAACTCTCCAGCCTGCCGATCTTCCGGGTTTGAGGCCCGTTTTCACGAATCCGGGCCGAAGGCTTTGCGGCTTGTTTTCGCGCCGGCGGGCGATCCCGGGCCGGCGTTGCCGGGATTATGCGGGTGTGGGGTGCGGGGTGCGGGGTGCGGGGTGTGGCTGCCGGTTGCGGCGCAACCGGCCTACTCCGGTGCGGGCCGCACCGGGCTACTCCGGAATGAGGCGAGGCCCGCCGTGTCCGGCGGGCCTCGCGGTTCTGCGCTGTCGGCCGCCCGAGGGCGACCGCTGGTGACCGGACGACTCAGAACTGCCAGATCGCGTCGCAGCCGCCGTAGAACTGGCCGTACTGGTCGAAGTTGCGACCGTAGGGCAGCGTGCCGTTGAAGGCACCGGCGTCGGGCGAGTACCAGTCGTAGCGAAGCTCCGGCCGGATGATCAGGTTGTTGCCCCAGAGGTAGTTGAGGCCCCAGGTCATCTCCCAGAAGTTGCCGGCAAACCCGCTGGCGGCGAAGTCCTGTCCGAAGATGTCGTTCCGCAGACGGCTGGTCACACGCGTGCCGTTGTTGTCGCGGAACCACTCGAACCGGAGGCCACCGATCAGGTTGTCGGTGAAGTTCCAGAAGAGGTACTGGTTGATGCCGTACCACTGGGCCGTGCCCTCCTGCTGACCGATCGTGCTGTAGCCGTCAACGTTGCCGTTGAACCACCAGCCGGTGTCGTTCTGGAACACGTAGGTCAGCTTGTCGGACACCTCGTTGGTGTAGACGATGCTGTACATCGTGAGGTTGCCGGCATACAGGTTGTCGGCAACCAGCGGCCCCACGCCACTGGCGACCTCGTTGCCGCTGGTGATCGCGAACACGAGGGCCTGCGACTCGTCGGAGCTCGAGAAGGTGGCTGCGGCGAGCAACGAGGCGTTGCTGTTGTAGCCGGGGTAGGCCGTGTTGGTGATCGGCCCGCCGGTGAGCATGCCGTCGTCCCAGTTGTCCCATCCGTTGGTGACACCACCGATGATGTTGAACTGGTCGTTCGGCACCCAGGTGCCCAGGATGCCGGTGTGGGTAAACGGCTCACCGTACTGCATCGTGTAGGCGTGGGTGTAGAAGAAGTTGCCGATCGCCGGCACCACCTCATACCCGATCAGGGTGTAGAAGTGGCCGAACTTGATCCCCAGATCTTCGCGGCCGAACTCGGCGTAGAGCTGCGGCATCGCCAGACCGTAGTAACGGCTCGAATCCCACCGCGGGCCGGAGAACCCGAGCGGGTCCGGCGTGCTGCGGTAGGCGTCGAGGCCGCGGGCCGTGGTGAAGAGGTAATCGGTACCGTAGAGCAGGTCGACACGACCGCCCCAGCCCAGATCCTCGCCCAGCACCCGCTCGTTGACGAGATAGAGCTGGTTCATCTGGCCCTGCCAAGCCCGGTCGTTGAAGGTGATCGGGCCGTTCCAGGGTGCCCCCCAGTTATTGGCTCCGATACCCGCGTTGAGCCAGCCATAGGTGGCGATGCCCCGCTCCTCAAACCACTCGGTCTGCAGGTAGCGATCCGGGGCGTTCTCCTCCTCGGCAACCCGCTCCGCCGGAGGCAGGGCCCGCATCTGGTAGGCGTCTTCCGCCGGCAGTTCGTTGGCGATATTCGGCACAGCCGGGGGAATCGCGTCGCTCGGCGACGGAGCCTCGGCCTGGGCGTAGTAGTCGTAATTTCCAAACTCGTAGCCGGCTGGCACGATTCTCGTACCGGGGTCGGCGTTGGCGGTGGCGGTCAGCAGACCGGCGGCCACCCACACGGGCAGTGAAGACCTTGTGAAACGCATGGCGAGTAAAGCTCCCATTTCCTCGTGAACGTTGCGGCAGGATGCGAACAAACGCATCCCGTTTCGATTCCTCAAAGGAAAACGTGCCGCCCGGGGCCGACTCCATCCGCCCGAGGAGCCGCGCCGCACATTCCCCCAACCAGTCCTGATTTCGTCCAACGATTCCGCAATAACGCGGGCAAAATCGCCCGGCCGTCAAAGCTTCCACGACCGGTGTGACCGGCGGGTGGATCTGCTTTCTGCGGCGTGTCAAACTCTGCCGGTGGGGCTTGCCGTACGGGCGTTCGCTCGGCCGCCCCGCCCGCCCCGCAGGCTCAGGCGAAGCCGCCGGCCAGCAGGGCGTCGAGAAATTCACCCGGATCGAAGGGGGCAAGGTCGTCGGCCGACTCCCCGAGGCCCACGAACTTCACCGGCAGCCCGAACGCCTCGGCCACCGGAACGACCACGCCGCCTCGGGCGGAGCCGTCGAGCTTGGCGAGCACGATGCCCGTGCAGCCGGCGGCCTCGGAGAAGCCGCGGGCCTGCGAGATCGCGTTCTGGCCGGCGGTCGCGTCGATCACCAGCAGCACCTCGTGGGGAGCCTCCGGGATCTGCTTGGCGATCACGCGACGGATCTTGCCGAGTTCCTGCATCAGGTTCGACTGCGTCTGCAGGCGGCCGGCGGTGTCGACAATGCAGACGTCATACCCCTCCTCGACCGCCCGGGTCACCGCCCGGTGGGCGACGCTGGCAGGATCGACGTTGGCCTCGCCCCGCACCAGTTCCGCCCCCACGCGGCCCGCCCAGGTGGCGAGCTGTTCGACGGCCGCCGCGCGGAAGGTGTCGCCGGCGGCGACGAGCACCCGCCGGCCCTGCTTTGTGAAACGCCGGGCCAGTTTGGCGATCGAGGTCGTCTTGCCCGAGCCGTTGACGCCCGTCACCAGGATCACCGTCGGGCCCGAGGCGGCCTCGGCAAGCGGGGCCTCGGTCTGTCGCAGCCGTTCCCCGAGCTGGGTGCGGATCGAGTCGAGCACCACCTCAGGATCGACCACCCGGGCCCGCAGACGCTGGCCAACGTCCGTGACGATCGCCTCGGCAGCCGACGGACCCATGTCGGTGCGGACGAGCGTGCGGCGGAGGTCGGAGAGAAACTCCTCGTCGACCAGCCGGCCCTCCCGCTTGAAGAGATCGCGGACGTCGGTGTTGAGCACCTGCACCGTCTTCTCGAGGCCGGCGCGAAAGCGGCTGAAGAGCCCCGCCCGGGGCTCCTCGGCAGCGCGTGACTCGTCCTGCCCGCCGGCAGGCTCCTCCGGCGGCGTGGGGTCCTGGGAACGGTTGAAGCGAAAGAGGGCCATCGGCATCAGCTCCGCTGGGGTCGGCGTTGGAGGGGTCAGGGACCCGCCGCGGCGGGTGGACGCTCGGCGAGCAATCGGCCGAGGATACCCGCCACGAATCGCGGCGAGGCCTCCGAGCCGTATCGCTTGGCCAGTTCGACCGCCTCGTCGACGGCCACGGGGCCGGGAACGTCGCCGTTGAGAATCTCGTGGGCGGCGATCCGCAGAATCGAGCGGTCGACGGCGGTCATCCGCCGCAGGCTCCAGTGTTCGGCAAGGGACTCGATGGCCGCATCGATCCGCGGTCGATCCTCGGCAACCCCCGCCACAATCTGCCGGCAGAAGCGGATCAGCCCGGCTGCCTTGAGGCGTCCGGCGATGAAGCGTTCGAGCTGCTCGGGGTCGCCATCGCCGGCGAGTTCGGCCTGATAGATCGCCTGCATGGCGACCTCGCGGGCTCGGCTTCGTCCTGGCATCGGCTCCTCCGGCGTTTGTTCGGTTCTCAGGATTCGCCGGCCGACGACACTGCGGCGAGAGCGGCGATCATTTCCAACGCCGCCTCGGCCGCCTCGCGGCCCTTGTTGCCGTGGCGGCCCCCGGACCGCTCGCGGGCCTGTTCGAGGGAATCGCAGGTCAGCACGCCGAAGACGACCGGCAGCCCGCGGGCCCGGGCGGTCTGCTCGATGCCGATCGCGACCGCCGTGGCGATGTGTCGGTCGTGGGAGGTCTCCCCCTTGATCACCGCCCCCAGGGCGATCACCGCCGCGAAGCGGCCGCTCGCCGCGAGCCGGTCGGCCGCCAGCGGCAGTTCAAAAGCCCCCGGCACCCGCAGCACCTCGATCCGCCCGGCGTCGAGGCCCGCAGCGGTGAGGCTGGCCACCGCCGCGTCGAGCAGAGGCTCGGTGACATCGGCATTGAAGCGGGAGACAGCCAGGGCCACGCGGGTTCCCGGCGGCGGGGGCGGGAGCTTCCGCGCAAATGTGTTGCGTTGGGCCATGCCGGCAGTCCAGACGAAGGCTAGGTCGACTTGAGGTTCATCAGGAACGCGGCGTTCGACTCCGTCTTGGCCAGACGGTTGGTGAGCAGTTCCATCGCGTCGGTGGGAGTCATTTCGGCGAGCACTCTCCGCAGCACGCAGATGCGACGGTATTCGTCGGGCTCCAGGAGCATCTCCTCGCGGCGGGTGCCGGAGCGGTTGATATCGATCGCCGGCCAGATCCGCTTGTCGACGAGCCGCCGGTCGAGCACGATTTCCAGATTGCCGGTGCCCTTGAACTCCTCGAAGATCACGTCGTCCATCTTGCTGCCGGTATCGACCAGCGCCGTGCCGAGGATCGTCAGCGAGCCCCCCTCCTCGACCTTGCGGGCGCTGCCGAAAAATCGCTTGGGCCGCTGCAGGGCATTGGAATCGACACCGCCGGAGAGGATCTTGCCGGAGTTGGGCACCTCGGAGTTCCAGGCCCGGGCGAGCCGGGTGATCGAATCGAGAAAGATCACCACGTCGCGGCCGTACTCCACCAGTCGCTTGGCCTTCTCGATGACCATCTCGGCCACCTGCACGTGGCGGCTGGCATTTTCGTCGAAGGTGGAGCTGATCACCTCGCAGTTGGGCCCCTTGACCTGCCGTTCCATGTCGGTCACCTCTTCGGGCCGCTCGTCGATCAGGAGCATGATCACGTAGGCCTCGGGATAGTTTTCGAGCACGGCCTTGGCCATCTTCTGCAGGAGGATCGTCTTGCCGGCACGCGGAGGGCTGACAATCAGCCCCCGTTGGCCGAAGCCGATCGGCACCACCAGGTCGATCACCCGCGTGGCAAGTTCGTCCTGGGTGGTTTCCATCACGATCCGTTCGTCCGGATGCAGCGGCGTCAGGTCGTCGAAGAAGACCCGGCTGGAGAGCTTGGCCGGATCCTCGCCGTTGATCGCCTCCACCCGCAGGAGGGCGAAATACCGCTCGCTCTCCTTGGGCGGACGGATCTGGCCGGCCACGTTGGTGCCGTTGCGGAGGCCGAAGCGGCGGATCTGGCTCGGCGAAACGTAGATGTCGTCGGGGCAGGAGAGGTAGTGGTAGTCGGGGCTGCGGAGGAAGCCGAAGCCGTCGGGCAGAATCTCGAGGGTGCCCTCGCCGAACATCAGCCCGTTGAGCTTGACCCGCTCCTTGAGGATCCGAAAAACGAGTTCGTGCTTCTTCACGCCACTGACATCCTCGCCGCACTCGTTGCGGGCGAGTTCGATCAGCTCCGGCATCGACATCTTCTGCAGGGCCGTGATGTGGGTGTCGCCCTGCTTGAGGGCCGCATAGCGGTCGCGGGGCTCGGCCTCGCCCTTGACCTCCTCGGCGATCTCCTCGGCGATGGAGAGCGGCTCGTCGTCGGCCGGCGACGGCCCGCTGCCGGCGGCGGTGGTATCGGTGGGACCATTCATGACTGAGCCCTCCGGGGGCAAAAGGAAACAGAAAGGAGTCGGAGACCAGCCGCAGGTGCGGAGCCGCCGGGGGGTGCCCGTGAGGGCGGTGGGAATTATCGCGGGGAGGGGGGAGGAGACGGAGGCTGGAGTCTTCGTCGCCGCGATCACGATCGCGGTGCGACGTGCGTCTTCCAGAGCCGTTCCACCTGCTCACGAGTATAAGCGATCCCGCCCCCGGCATCCACGGAGAGGATTTTCGCCGCCGGCGCCGCAGCGGCGGCCCCGCCCTCGGGAACCCGCCGTTGCCAGGCGGTATCCCGCCAGACCGCCTGCTCGTCATTCCATCCCCGCTCGGCCATCCGTTGCCGTCGGGTGGCATCGTCGCAGTGCACCTCGATCAGAAAATCGCACGCCCTGCCCCACCCTCCCTGCAGCAGGAGGGGCACATCGAGCACCAGCACTTCGCGATCATCGGCCCGCCGGAGGGTCTCGGCGATCCGCTGCCGCACCCTCGGATGCACGATGGCCTCGAGGGCCGCCAGGGCCTCGGCGTGGCGGGGCTGGGGGCCGAAGACCGCCGCCGCGAGCCGATCACGCCGCACCCGGCCGGCCGCGTCGAGATACTCAGGGCCGAAGCGTCTGGCGATGCCGGCGGCCACATCCGGCTCAGCGAGCACCGCGTGGGCCATCGCGTCGGCATCGACCAGCGTCGCTCCCTGATCGGCGAGCAGGCGGGCCACGGTCGACTTCCCGGCGGCGATCCTGCCGACGAGCCCGATCACCGTCATTCGGCCGTCTCCCCGCTTCCACCACCGCCTGCGGCCTTGTCGCAGTCGTCCCAGGTCCTGCCCTCGTGCACCGAGACGACCAGCGGCACCTCCAGCTGCATCGCGGTCTCCATCGCCTCGCTCACGAGGACCCGCAAGCGGGCGGTCTCCCCGGCGGGCGACTCGAGCAGCAGTTCGTCGTGGATCTGCAGCACCAGCCGGCCGGCGAGGCCCGCCTCGGCGAGGGCCCTTTGCACTGCGAGCATCGCCAGCTTGATCAGGTCGGCTGCCGAGCCCTGCACGACCGTGTTGACCGCCGTTCGCTCCGGGAGCGTGAGGGCAAAGCTGCCCGAGGCGTTGCGGCGGCCTTCGCGGTCGCGGACACCGTGGATCGTGCGGCGGCGGCCGAGCATCGTGGTCACCAGCCGCTCGGCCCGGCAGCGATCGAGCAGGTCGTCGATGAAACTCGCGGCGCCCGCGAAGGTGGCGAAGTAGCGATCGATGAAGGCGGCCGCCTCGAGCTGGGTGATACCCAGAGTCTTGGCCAGACCGAATCCGCTCTGGCCGTAGAGGATGCCGAAGTTGACCGCCTTGGCGGTCCGCCGCATCTCGCCGGTCACCCCGCCGCGGTCGACGCCGAAGACGGCCATCGCCGTGCGAAGATGGATGTCGTCTCCCTCGGCGAAAGCGGCCCGCATCGCCTCGTCCCCGGAGAGGTGGGCGAGCACCCGCAGCTCGATCTGCGAGTAGTCGGCGGTGACGAACCGCCAGCCCTCCTCTCGCGGCAGGAAGGCTCCCCGGATCTCCCTCCCCTCGCGGGTGCGGACGGGGATGTTCTGCAGGTTGGGATTGCTCGAAGAGAGCCGTCCGGTGGCCGTGGCCATCTGGTTGAAGGAGGCGTGGATCCTGCCGGTTCGCGGGGAGACGAGCCGCGGCAGGCTGTCGACGTAGGTGCTTTTGAGCTTGGAGAACTGCCGGTGCTCCAGCAGCATCCGCGGCAGGGGATGCACCTCCGCGAGCGTTTCGAGCACCTCCGCGTCGGTGCTCGGGCCGGTCTTGGTCCGCTTGATGACCGGCAGGCCTAGTTCTTCGAAAAGCACCTTCCGCACCTGCTGCGGCGAGCCGATCAGAAAGGGGTGGCCGGCAAGGCCCTCGATCGCCTCGTCAAGGGCCGCCAGCCGTTTCGCGTAGGTTGCAGAGAGCCTCTCCAACGCCGCGATGTCGACGCGGACGCCCGCCGATTCCATCTCCGCAAGCACCGCCACCAGCGGCATCTCGACCTCGCGAAACAGCGGCCCCAGGCCGTCATGCTCGAGGCTTTCCGCAAGCGGCCCGGCCAGTTCGAGCACCCCGCGGGCGACCGCCGCGGCACCTTCCGGCGTGGTCACCGCGTCGTCCGGCTCGGGGAGCGAGAGGGCAATACCCTGCCCCGCCGCCACGTCGGCGAGCATGTAGCTTCGCTGGCCGGCGTCGAGCAGGTACGCCGCGAGCATCGTGTCGAAGCCGGCCACCGAAAGGGTCAGCCCCAGCGGCTCGAGCAGTCGCCGCTGTCGTTTGAGGTCGTGGGCATGAATCGTCAGCGAGCCGTCACAAAGCCGCTCGCCGATTCCGTCGGCCGCACGTTCGCTTGCGAGTGTCGCCGCCGGCAGCCACCAGGTCTCCTCGGGCAGGGCCACCGCCATTCCGGAGATGGTCGGCTGACCCGGGTCTGTGGCGGGAGCCTGAGTGGCCGCGACACACACCGCGGCCCGCTTGGCGGCGATCAGGGCCGCGACGAAGGCCTCGGCGGCCGGTTCGTCGTCGGCCCGGCGGAGCGGCCGGCCCTCCGGCTCGTCGTCGAAAAGCCCCCTCTCGGCGGCCGGCCGGCCGGTGACGGCAAGCGAACCGGTCGCCTGCGCGACGAGGCTCTTGAAGCCCATCTCCCGCAGAAAGCCGGCCACCCCTTCGGCGTCGGGCAGCTTCCAGGCCGCGGCCGTCCAGGGAATCTCGACCGGCACATCGGCGTGCAGCTGCACCAGCGGACGGCTGGCCCGCGCGGTATCGGCATGCAGCCGGAGGTTTTCCGATCGCTTTTTGCCGGAGACCTCGCCGGCATGATCGAGCACGCCATCGAGCGACCCGAATCGCCCCAGCAATTCCGAGGCGATCTTGGGCCCGATCAGCGGTACGCCGGGTACGTTGTCGACCGAGTCGCCCACCAGCGAAAGGAAATCGACCACCTGCTCCGGGCCGATGCCCCACTCCTCGCGGAGTTCCTCGACGCCGTAGGGCTTGCCGGTGCGGAGGTTGAAAAGATCGACCTGTTTGCCGAGCAGCTGCCGGGCGTCCTTGTCGCTCGTGGCGAGCATGCAGTGGCCGCCGGCCTCGGCGGTGCGGGCCGCGATCGTGGCCAGGATGTCGTCGGCCTCGTAGCCGGCCTGCTCGACAAGGGGGATGCCCATCACCTCCAGCAGGCGGCGGACGAGCGGAATCTGCGGCACCAAGTCGCCAGGCATCTCGGGCCTGTTGGCCTTGTAGTCCTCGAAGGCCTCGTGCCGGAAGGTGGGCCCTGCGGCGTCCATCGCGGAGAACACGTAGTCGGGCTTGCGGACGGTGAGGATCTCGAGCAGGTCACGGGCGAAGCCATACACCGCCGACACCGGTTCGCCCCGTGGGCTGGTCATCTCCGGCAGGGCATGGAAGAGCTGATAGATCCGCGAGAGCGTGTCGATCACCCACACGGTCCGGCCGGCGAGATCGGGGGTGGGTGCCATCGGCTCGCCTGTCAGTCGCCGCTGGGCGGTTCGTACTCGAAATCCTTCCACTTCATCGCCCGCCGGAACGGCTCGATCCGCAGCACCACCTCGCCGTTCTGGAAGAGGCGGACGGTGCCGTTGGTCTCGCTCACGCTGACCGCCACGCTCTTGGTGCGTCGGGTGATCGCCGCGGCGGCCCAGTGCCTCGCGCCGAGCCCCTTGGCCACCGACACGCTCTCGGCGGAGGCGTCGATGTAGCGGGCGGCGGCCTCCACGGTGCCGTCGGAATTGACGACGAATGCCCCATCGAGCTGGGCGATCTCCTTGATCCCCTCCCGCACCCGGTGGTCGGTGAGCTTTCGCTCGCCGCGGTTGTAGCCGCGGACAGGGTCGAAGCCGGTGGCGTGGCTCGACTGCATCACGCGGCGGCTGTCGCCGACGACAAACAGGGTGCCCACCGGCTTGCCCTCCCGGCCCTCACGCCCGATTTCAACGGCGATGTCGACCACGAGCTTGAGCGTCTCCAGCGGCACCTTCGTCTCGAGGTTGCGGAGATCACGGCTGGTGAGCTGGCCGAGATGCTCCTCCAGACGCAGCACGCTGAGCGAATCGAGGGCCCCCGCCTCGAAGCCGCTGTAGAGGGTGACCACCATCGCCTCGGGGTCGATCAATTCCGCGGCCACACACTCCAGCAACGCCTGGGTGATCCTCTCCTGCACCGGCAGGCCGGCAACGTCGAGCAGCACCGGCTTGAGCCCCGCGGCCTCGCTGCCCTCGAGGTCGGGCTCGTCATCGGCGGCAATCAACACCGGCGCATTGCCGGAGTGCTCTCGCACGAGATCCCAATCGAGCCGCCGGTCGACGAGGATCAGGATTGCATCGGCACCGGTTTGCCCGTGCAGCCCGACGGCGGCGTCGAGAAACTGCTCGAGGGATCGCTTCTGGTTGCCAGCCATCATGGAACGCTCCTGCCGCAGACCCCGTCGGCACGGATCGTTCGGCCGCGTGTACGCCGCCCTCGACGGCTGTCGCAGCGTATGCCCCGCCGCGTCCGGCTTCAAGGGATGCGGCGAGGGCTGCGAGCCGCAGCCCGTCGGGCCTCACCGCTGGTGGGTCTGAGGCGGCAGGATGGGACCGTCGGCCACCCGCTCGACCCCGCTGGGGTCGGCCTTCATCGGTCCGTGGAAGGCGGCGATGCTGCCGGGCAGCACCACCCCCCAGACCCGCTCTTGGTAGATCGTGAGGGCATGCAGGGCGTGGCCGAGCGGCCCGATCTTCCATTCCCGATTGACGTCGCTGGCGAGGGCCATTTCCAAAAACTCCACCGCCCGCACGATCCGTGAATCGTAGAGCTGCTCCTGGTCGAGCGAGGCGACGAGCCATTCGAGGATGTGGCCGGTGGTCTGCACCTTGCGGTCGATGTCGTCGGGGCGGTCGGCGGGATACTTGAACCACTCGGTGCTGAAGGAGCCGTCACGGTTTTGCAGTTTCGTGACCGCAAACGCCTGGTAGTCGCGGACGAAGCGATCGGCCCGGCGGTAGACGCCGTCGAGCGACCCGATGGCCTGCTTGCGACGCTGGCAGGCATAGGCCAGACCGAAGAGCCGGTGGGTGCCCCCGCAGGCCACGGTGCGGACCGGCTGGGCGAGTTCCTCCTCGACAAGCCTCGGCAGCGACCATTCCTCCCCGTCGCGGCTTTTCCAGGTCGCGTCGGTGGGCAGGTAGTGGGCCAGCCCGATCAGAGAGAAGGTCAGCTCGGTGCCGGGCCGGCAGGCCTGCTGCTCCTCGGTGACGAGGTCGGCGACGGTGAAGGACCGCTTCTGGATCGTGATCGGCGATTCCTTGGCCACGCGGCATTGGGCGAGCATGGCGAGGTATTGGGCCGAGTGGCCCTGCACGCCGTAGCCGATCAGCCCCCGCACCCGCTTCTCCGAGGCCACCAGCAGCACCTGCCCGCGGCAACGGCCGCCCATGTTCATCCAGCCGATGGCGTTGACCGGGGTGCCACCGGGCCCTCCGACCCGCAGCTGTGTCGGGATGCCAAACGCGATGAACCCGTGCATCACCTCCCAGGGCGTGTTCTCGGCGGTGTTGAGCGGACGTCGCTGGTAGGCGGCGAGGGTACGGGCAATCCGCAGCCGCATCCGCTCAAACTGTCTGGTCTTCGGCGGCGGCGGTCCGGAGGGCCGAGTTAGCGACGAGCGGCTCGGCTTTGATTCGCGGTCTTCGTCCCGGCTCTGCGTGCGGCCGGCGGCGTCGTCGAGCGTCGGCCCGGTCGGCTCGCTCGCGTCGCCTTCGCGGGTGACGTCGATGCCGAGATCGATCGTGACGCCGAGACTCCGTTCGGCGGTCTGACTGACCGCCACGAGCAGGTCACCGGCAAACGCCCTCCATTCATCAACGCTCTCGGGCAGCTCCGCGTCGATCGTCTCAGCCGTGGCCTCCGGCCGCTCGGGCAGTTCGCCGGGCCGGGCCGGACGCGGCGCGGGGATGAACGCCCGCCTCGGCCGCGGTGCCTCGGCAGGCGACGAACTCCGGTTGAACAGGCTGTCGAAAAAGCGTCGCGGGCCACCCTGGGCGAGTTGCAGCGGGTGAGGCTTTTCCTCGGACTCGACGGCCCTGACGGTGGTGGCGGCCATCAACGCCAACGCGAG
>Ga0180430_10002549_pt1 | contig 16354 bp, 10 predicted proteins | sample SS_ome_9_FD_132999 | JGI IMG/M metagenome (GOLD analysis project Ga0180430, IMG submission 132999) | Hypersaline lake sediment archaeal communities from the Salton Sea, California, USA - SS_1_S_2 metaG | ecosystem: Environmental > Aquatic > Non-marine Saline and Alkaline > Hypersaline >... | reverse complement strand
GCGTTAGTGCGGCAGATCTTCAGTCACAAGCCGGCGGGGGTGTGAGGTGTTTTTTCGGCTTATGGCCGGCGCAGCGACCAAGAGACCGTTCGGGGGAAGACCTAATCTCAGGTTGGAGTCTCGATCGTGAGTGCGTTTCTATGCGACGTCGCAGTCTTCCCCCGGATGGGCTCTCCGAGCGGAGATCGCAAAGCCGAAAAAATACCTCGCACCTCGGCCGTCAGGTCGTCCTCACCCGGCCCTCTTCTCAAGATCCGGATAGCACCGGATCAGCCGGCTCGGTCTCTTCAACTGCGTTGTGCTTCTCAAGCAGCTTCTTCGCCATCGGCCGGTAGAGAAGCTGGTAGAGGGTGTCGATGTACTGCTTCTGGGGCCGCGAATTCTCCATGGAGACGAAGTTCCAGAAGCCATAAATCTTGGCGAGTTTGATCAGTTCGCCCGCATGCAGATCCCAGGTGTAGCGTTCGAGCACCCGCTGAACGCCGCCCTCGGCGATCGAGCGCCAGAGCGTCTCGTGCCCCTCGCCGCTCACGAGTGGCAGAATCGCCTCTTCCACCTGCTTGTGGTTGTTGGGGTTGATGTGATAGCCCGACTTACCGTTCACGATCGTCTCGAGCGGGCCGCCGTAGCGGGTCGCCACGGTGGGGAGGCCCGAGATCATTCCCTCGAGAACGGTGAGGCCGAAAGCCTCGAAGAGGGCGGGCTGCACGAACACACCGCCCCGGTCGGCCATGAGCCGGTACATTTCGCCCACCTTGCTCTTGTTGCCTTCCATCTCGAGCCAGCGGAAGGAACCCTCGAGGTGGTACTCGTTGACGAGGCTGTAGATCTTGTCGATCTGGGCCTGCTCCTCCGTGTCCGAGGACCGTGACTTTTCCACGTAACCCGACACGATGATGAGGTTGCACGCATCGCGCAGCTTGGCGCTCTTGCCAAAAGCTTCGACGAGGCCGGTGATGTTCTTGATGTGGTCGAGGCGCGCGATCGTGTAGATCGGTTTCTTCGCCGGATCGTCGAGACTGAAACGGCTCGTCTCGTCGCTGCGGCCGAAGAAGATCCTGTCGGTGAGCGACTTGGTGAGCGCCTCGTTGCGCCGTTCGTTTTCCCAGAAGGGGAAGAAGTACTGCTGGTCCACGCCCGGAGGCACGATGTTGAACCGGGGGTGGAACATGTTCGCGCCGCTCACGACCCGGTAGAGGCCGGGCATGTTGTAAAAGCGGTGAGACTCGTACTGCCCGATCGTCGACGTGGTGCCGGCGATCTCCTGGTAGGAACTGGTCACGGTGATATTGGCCGCGCACATGGCGATCAGGTCGGCGGTGAACTGGAGCGAGAAGTGGTACTGGTCGTCCATCTCCTTCCAGTTGAGATCGCTGTAAAGATACTTGGCCTTCTCGAGAGCGTGGGCGATGGTGCAGAAGGTCACACCCATGCTGCGGCTCATGAGGTAGGCCACGAGATTTCCGTCCGAGTAGTTGCCCACGATCAGGTCGGGCCTGTGGCCGAGCTCGCCGAGGAGCTCCGTCTCCACGTCGCGCGCGAAATCCTCGAGGTAGGGCCAGATCTCGAAACGCGAGATCCAGTGGTCGGTCTTGTCCCTGTTCGTGCCCCGGAAGGGCACGCGCAGGATCTTGGAGTGCTTCGTGTCGTGCACATCCTCGAGGCGCACGTTGCACTTCGTCTCTCCCGCCTCGGGAATGAGACGGGTGATGATGTAGATCTCGGGCTCCATCTGAAGGCCCGCGTCGTGGATCCTCTGACTCAGTTCCTCTTCGAGCGCCTTGACCTGGTTGAGGATGTAGACCACCTGGCCGCCCGTGTCGGGCTTGCCGAGGACGTTCTCCTGGGCGAACCAGCCGTGGGGCGAAAGGATGGCGATCGAGTGGATCATGGGGATCCGGCTGAAGAACTCACCCACCACCTCGTGGTCGGGATGTCTGAGCACCGAGTTGAGAAGGTCCATCGTCGACCGAACACGGGCGGCGTCGCACCCCCAGCCCCGTTCGAATCCGAGCTTGGTCAAGTACGGGTGCAGCTCGGCGTAGGGCGTCTCGTCGGGCACGGTCTCGAGATAGTCGAGGGCATCTTTGAGGCGCTGGTTGAGCTCGGGCAGCGAGGGCACGGAGGGCGAGATCAAAAGCTGGGTGTCCTCGATCTGGTGCACCTTGAGAAAGCTGAGCAGCTTGGAGAGGAACTCCTCCTGGTTGGTGAAGAGCTGGCTCGAAAGGTAGCGGAGAAAATAGTAAATCCCCTGGCCGATGTTGCGCGAGTCCTTGATGAGGGGAGAGGTGATAAAGGGATCCATGTCGATCTCGAGCCCGTCACACTCCGAACTCGGCGCGCCGAGCACGATGGCGTCGCGCGCTTGCAGGTAGGCATCGACGGGAATCTTCTCGTAGCGGTTGGCCGTGCGCGGAATCCCGTAGATCGCCGTCTCGCCGATCCTGCGGCGCGTGACGAGGTAGGAGTACTCCTCGTGAAAGACGATCTCCTGGAGGAGGTCGATCAGCTTGCGCAGCTCCGATTGCGTCTTGTAGTCCGAATCCTTCTGGTTCTTTTCGCAAAAGTGCTCGAACTCTTCGATGACCTGGTCTCTCAGCAGAAAGGCGTTCTCCTGGAGCCGGAGCTCGTCGAGAAAGACCCTGAAATCGGACTGGTGCTCTTCGTCAATGATTTTGTCGAGAAGGAACATCTCTTTTCCCCGGAAGCCTGTTCACCCTTTTCCTTTAGGCCAGTGGCCTTTACGTTGTATCGTCTCAAAGACATATCGGCAGATTCTGTTCCAATCTATAATCGAATCATCATATACTGATTCGCAAAAAAATCGCCTATTCGATAGCGCCGGGAGAGACAATATCGGAGACTCTCGAATGGGCAAACTGAACCCGTTAAATATCAGGAGATAAGCGCCTGTCAAGCAAACTCGCACAAAGGACCGAAAAGAGACCGCCCGCGCCGGACGACGGGCTCGAAACCTATCTCGCCACTTCGGTCGCCGCCCTCAAGGGGGTGGGGCCCAAACGGGAACAGGTTCTTGCCGAGGCCGGGATCGGCTGCTTCAGGGACGTACTCGTCCTTTTGCCGCGGCGATTTACGGAGCGCATGGAGCCTGGGAGAGTGGCCGACCTTAAGCCCGATTCGGTGTGCGCCGCGCGGGGCACCGTTTTGCGGCGCCGTGTCTCGGGATTCGGGCGGCGCAAGAACCTGCGCGTCGTGGTTGCCGACGTGGACACAGAAAAGGACGGCCCCAAAAAGGCGGCGTGCACGGTGGAGCTGATCCTCTTCGGGCGCGCCTTTCTCAAGAATTCCTTCCGCGCCGGTCGGATCGTGGCCTTTCAGGGCAAGGTGACCGAGGAGTCGGGCAAGGTGCAGGTTCTGTCTCCCGACTTTCATCTCGACGGCGACGCGGGGGCGGGATTTCCCGGCTTGCGTCCACACTATTCTCTTCCCGACGGGATCTATCCGCGCCACTTCGTCTCCTGGGTCGCCCAGATTCTCGATCGACTGCCCGATGGACCCGACTGGACCGCCCGGGCTCGATCGGACGGCGGCGGCCTGCCCGATCGGAACCTGATCCCCCTCGCCGATGCGCTGACCAAAGCCCATCAGCCGCGCACCGCTCACGAGGCTGAAGAAGCACGCCGCCGGATCGCCTACGAGGAGTTTTTCGCCATGCAGCGCGGCCTTGCGCGGGATCGTGCCGCCCGCGCCGCGCGGCCCTGCACCGCGGGCGCTCTGCCCGATCAGCTCGACAGGGTGTACGGGGAGATCCTTCCCTTCCGCTTGACCGGCGCCCAGGAGCGGACCCTTCGCGAGATCAGACGCGACCTGGCGTCGCACTCTCCGATGCACCGTCTTCTCCAGGGCGATGTCGGTTCGGGAAAGACGGTGATCGCTCTCTTTCCTCTGTTGGCCGCCGCGCTCGGCGGGGCGCAGGGCGCGCTCATGGCGCCCACCGAGGTGCTTGCCGAACAGCATGCGCGCGTGCTGGGCGGTCTGCTCGCGCCGCTGGGAATCAAGCCCCGACTTCTCCGGGCGGGCCTCAAGAAGGCCGAGGTGGAGAGCATCGTGGGCGATCCCGAAACGGGCATCGTCGTCGGCACCCACGCCCTCATTCAGAAGCGGGTGCGCTTCAGGCGCCTCGAGGCCTGCGTGATCGACGAGCAGCACAAGTTCGGCGTGCGCCAGCGGTGGAATCTCAAGACCAAGGGCCGGGCGCCCCACGTTCTGATCATGACCGCAACGCCCATCCCGCGCACGCTGTCTCTGACACTCTACGGCGAACTCGACGTCTCGATCCTCGACGAGCTGCCCCCGGGCCGAAGGCCGGTGAAAACCCTCGCCGCCGCCACTGTCGACGATCCTTCTTTGCGCGCCTGGATCGACGAGGATCTCCGCTCGGGCGGCAGGGTGTTCGCGGTCTGTCCCCTGGTGACCGAATCGGAACATCTCGACCTCGAGGCCGCAGTGGCTCTCCACGGGCGCTTCGAAGAGGAGTACGGCGCGCGCTGCGCCGTAGGCCTCCTTCACGGCCGCATGGACAGCGCCGCCAAGCATGCCGCCGTCGAGGCCTTTCGGTCGGGCCGGCAGCCGCTGCTCGTCACCACCGTGGTGGTCGAGGTCGGCGTCGACGTCCCCGAAGCGAGCACGGTGGTCATCCTCGACGCCTGGCGCTTCGGCCTCTCCCAGCTCCACCAGATCCGGGGCCGCGTGGGGCGCGGCGCGCGGCCGTCGCGCTGCTACCTCGTGGGCCAGCCGCGCACCGACTCGGGCCGGCAGAGGGTGGCGATCATCCTCGGCGAGTCGAACGGCTTCTCCATCGCCGAGGAAGATCTGCGCATGCGCGGTCCGGGCGAAGCGACCGGCCTGCGCCAGCACGGCCTGCCGCCCCTTCACGCCGGCGATTACATTGCCGACGTCGATCTCATGGCCGCGGCGCGCGATGACGCCCGGATCTGCGTCGAGGGCGATGTCGATCCGCGGGGAGCGCTTTTCGCTGCGGACCATGAACGTCAGACCTGGATCGGCTGATCCAAAACGGTGGAGCCCCGTTATGGTTGCTTTTGACGTTCGAGGGTATACACTTTCCCAGTGCGCACGATTCCCGCGATTTGGCTGGTGACGACAAGGAGACGAGGTGCCATGGCACGCAAACTCACAGGGCTTGTTCTTCTGGCAGGATTTCTCTGTTCGATTCCCGCTTTCGGCCAGGAGGAGACGCCGCCCGTCGACCTTCCCCAGTCGAACGAACAGAGGTCCAAGACCATCGACCCGCTCCTTCTCGAACCGGACGAACTGGTCGATCTCTTTCGCGCCGATCTGATCGCATGGCCCGCCGAGAAGGGGCTGCGCGCCGCCGAGACGATCTTTGCCGGCGGCGAAGAAACCGTTCCCTATCTCCTGAAGGTCATGGAACAGCGCGACTATCGGATCAAGACGGCCGCCGCCGACATCCTGAGCCGTTTCGGCTGCGACGAAGCCTGGGAGCCGATCCGCGCCCTCCTCTTTCACAAGGGGCTCAAGAACAGGGTCAAGCACAATCTCACCTCCCTCGCCCGCCTCCGGCCCGAGGCGACTCTCGAGCTCTGCGTCGAGCTTCTCTCGGGCAGCGCGCGGACGCTGCGCAGGGCGACGTACAACTACCTTCAGTCGCGGCGCGATCTCTCCCACGTGGGAGATCAGCTCGTCGCTCTTCTCCAGTCGACGGAGAACGATGTGCGCCGCCACGCCTTCATGCTTCTCGTGAAGAGAGGAAACCTTCCCGCAGCGGAGCTGAACCGTCTGGCCTTCAGCCTGGTGGGCGATGACGATCCGCGCCTTGCGGCCGAGGTGGTGGCCCTTCTGGCGCTCGCCAATGACGAGACCCTCGCCGCCGAGGTGGCGTCGCTCCTCGAGACACAGTCGGAGAGGACCTTTGCCTTCGCCGTGCTGATTCTCGTGTCGCGCGAGTACAAGCTCGGCCGCGCCGATCTGCCCATGGCGATCGCCCCCCGGCTGGAGGGATTCATCTCATCCAACGATCCACTCCTCAAGGTCGCCGCCGCAGTCGGCTTGTCGAGCATCTACCGGCGCAGCACGTCGGACAAAGCCCCGGCGGCGCTCCGGTCGGTGGTGATCCCTGCTTTCATGGAGGTTTTTCTCGGCAACCGCTACAGCAAGGATTTCTCCTGCCTCCTCGATGTCTCCGTCCGTTGCCTCCGGATTCTCACCGGCGATCCCTTCGACAAGGACCTGACCTACTGGAAGAAGTGGTGGATCGAAAAGGGCGTCGACTATCAGGAGAAGCAGCGCCTCCTGGCGTTGAACGAAGGGGAGATCCCGAGCATGATCGTGCGCTATCGGCGCGCGGGGGACTCGGAACCGCTCTCTTTTGTTGTGGCCGGCGAAGCGCTGATGACCGATCCCGCCTTCAGCGCGCCCGACGGCACCTGCTTCGCCCCCGAACGGGATCTGCTCCCCTTTGTCAACGCCCTCTACTCGCGGGGATTTTTCAAGCGATCGGCCGAGACGGCAAAATTTGCCGCCTTCGGGAATGGAGCGCAGAGTGACGGCGCCGCGCGCCCGAGCCAGCCCGCGTCGATCGAGGTGGAGGTCGATCGGCGGACATCGCGCATTGCGCGCAAGAGCGACGACGATCAGACCTTCGCCACCCTCGAGGCCGCACTCTTGCGGATCTTCCATCGGAACGCGTGGCAGCTCCTCTGCGTGGCCGACGATTTTAACGCGTGGTATCTCGAAAACGTATCCTGGTGGAGCGACCTGGAGAAGGAAAAGGACCGCACCGATCGGTTTCTCGTGGCGTGCATCGATGCGTTCAATTTTCTCAGCGACGAAGAGATCCTGGGATGTTTCTCCTGGCTCAGTGATCGCGTCGATCTGTCGGACTGGCTCGATGTGAAAGAGGTGAGCGAGATCACCAGCAGGGTGCGCGGACGGGAGCAGGTCGATCTCCTCACGCTGCGCACCATCGATCTCGTGGCGATCGCCGCGTCTCAGAAGTCCGATCTGGCCGATCGGCTCTTCCAGCCCCTGACCACCTATATCTTTACCCTCTATGGCGCCAAGGCCTTTCCCTTTCTCGAGAGAGCGATCGAGAAGATGGCCCGCCTCGATGAGGCCATCGAAGATGTGAGGTGGTACGTGCGCGCCGCGGCGGCCCGTCTGCTGCGCCAGCGCACGGGGAGCGCCGTGCCCATGCTGGTCAGCCTTCTCGACGACGGGCATCGCGCGGTGCGCGTCGAGGTGCTCCATTCCCTCGCCGTGATCGGTACGGCCGAAACCCGTACCATTCTCAGGTCGGTTCTCGAGAGCGATGAATCGCGCGCCGTGGAAGAGCTGGCAACCGCTCTCGAAGGAATCGTCACTCCCTGGGCGTTCGAGATGCTGCAAACGGTGGTGGTGGGGCGCTCGGTCGAGCGCCTGAGCGCGCTCAGGGGACTGGCGCGGTTTGACGACGCCGCCGCCAAGGAACTCATCCACTCCACCCTCGAGACGATGCCGCCCGGATCGGACGAGTGGCTCGAGGCGGTGACCACCCTCGAGAAGGCGGGTGGAGTGACCGCGCGCCGTGTCCTCTGCTCCCTCTTCGGCGCAGTGCCGCCCGGCGAGAACAAGGTCTATGTCGCTCTGGCCCTGGCCGAACTGGGCGAGACCATGGCCGTCGACACCCTGCTCGACGCCCACGAGGCCGAAGGCCGGAACGAGCCCGCGCGCGATGCGCTCACCCTTCTCCTGGTGGCCGAATTCGACAAGGAAACCTGGGGCTACAGGAAATTGTGGGACGAGAATACGGGACAGGATCAGGCCTTTTTCCTGGCGAAAACCCTCGGCTGCGCGCTCGACGACAGCGCTCCTTTCGCAAGGATTCCCCTCGGCACACTGGTCGACGCCCTCGACGACGCGCGGTGGTATGTGCGCTCGGCGGCCGCGGGGATCCTCGAAGGGGGCGCGGGCGTCGAATTCGGCGCCATGAAACGGACGGCGAGCCCCCTCGAGATCCGCCAGATCGCCGAATCCTGGAAAAAGTGGCTGAAAAGACGGGATTGAACCCTCCCCGATCGGCCGCGTTTGAAAGGGAAGGCGCTTCTCGAATCGAACGGAGCTTTTCGATGGCCAAGAGACGAGACAGTTCAGAGAGTGCACAAAGTCCAAGCCGGTCCGGTGGCGCTTCCGGTGGCGATTCACCCGGCTTTTCGTTCATCGAAGCGCTCCGGCAGCGTACGGCCACGGTGATCGTGGGCCAGGACGAACTGGTGGAGCGGCTTCTGGTGGGGATTCTCTGTGGCGGCCACATTCTCCTCGAGGGCCTGCCGGGGCTTGCCAAAAGCCTCGCCGTGCAGACCGTCGCGCGCTGTCTCGACGCCGAGTTTCGCAGGATCCAGTTCACGCCCGACCTTCTTCCGGCCGATCTGATCGGGACGCGCGTTTTTCTCCGCGAGACGGGGGAATTCACCGTGAGGCGGGGGCCGGTCTTCGCCAACGTGATTCTCGCCGACGAGATCAACCGGGCGCCGGCCAAGGTTCAGAGCGCGCTGCTCGAGGCGATGCAGGAGCGGCAGGTCACCATCGGCGAGCGATCGATCCCCCTTCCCGATCCCTTTCTGGTCTTCGCCACGCAGAACCCGATCGAGCAGGAAGGGACCTATCCGCTCCCCGAGGCGCAGGCCGACCGCTTCCTCCTCAAGGTCAGGGTGCCCTATCCCGACCGGGACGAGGAGCTCGCCATCGTGAACCGCATGGCGCGCGCCGAGCCCGACCTCGACGTCGAGCCTGTGGCGTCCCTCGACGATGTGCGCGCGGCGCGTTCGGGTCTCGATGGGATCTACGTCGACGAGAAGATCAAGAATTACGCTGTCAGCGTGGTGCGCGCCACGCGCCGCCCGGCGGCGATCGGGCTCGACGAGCTCGCCCCCCTCATCGAATACGGCGCCTCGCCGCGCGCCACGATCGCCCTCGTTCTGGCCGGCAAGGCGCTGGCCCTTCTCGACGGGCGCGACTACGTCACGCCGCGCGACATCAGGCGGATCGGCGCCGACGTGCTCCGCCACAGGGTGATCGTTTCTTTTGAGGCCGAGGCCGAGGGGGTGACGTCCGACGAGGTGGTGGCTCGAGTTTTCGAGAGCGTCGAGGTGCCCTGATCATGCCTGCGCCCGCTGAGAGAGCCGAGCTCCTGCGCACGATCGGCCGGATCAGGATTCGAACGCGCAAGATCGTCTCCGAGCTTCTCGCCGGATCTTACAGATCGGCTTTTCGCGGGAGCGGACTCGAATTCGACGAGGTCCGCGAGTATACGGAGAGCGATGATCTCGGCGCGATCGACTGGAACGTGACCGCCCGCACGGGCAGCCCTTTCATCAAGACCTACCACGAAGAACGGGAGCGGACCCTCTTTCTCCTCGTCGACGTGAGCGGTTCCACCCGATACGGCTCGTGCAGGAGAACCAAGGCGCAGACGTTGGCCGAGATCTGCGCCGTCCTCGCCCTCAGCGCGGCGGGGAGCCACGATCGGGTCGGCCTCGTGGCCTTCAGCGACCGCATCGAACATCATCTGCCAGCGCGCCGCGGGACGCGCCATGCGCTGCGGGTGGTGCGCGCCGTCCTCTCTCTGCCGCCCACGGAGCGGGGAACGAGGATTACCTCCGCCCTCGAAATGCTGGCGCGTACCCGATTGAAGCGCGGCATCGTTTTCGTGATCTCCGATTTCATGGACAGCGGCTACGAGAGGGCTTTCGGAGCGATGGCGCGGCGCCACGACCTGATCGCCGTCCGCATCGCCGATCCGGCGGAGAGCGCCCTGCCCGCCGGGGGGCTCGTGCAATTGCGCGATCCCGAAACGGGCCGCATCGTCACGGCCGATCTCTCGTCGCGCACCGTACGAGACCAATACGAAAGGCGCATGAAGGCCTCGGCGCAAAACCTGGCCGGTCTCTGTGCGCACCGCAAAGCCGACCTGCTCGAGGTGAGTACTGCCGAGCCGATCGCCATTCCTCTCCGCGCTCTGGTCGAGCGGCGCAGAAGGAGGTATGGCAGATGAATCTCTCCCCGGCCGTACCGATTCGAGAGCCCCTCGACGAGTTTTTCATTTCCTTTCCATCCCAACCTTCGCCCTGGGCGATCGTGATCGGCGGCCTGGTGCTGATCGTTTTTGTTGTTGTCCGCGCGCGCTTCCGGCGGGGGGGAGTGGCGCAGGCGGCCCCGGCCACCTCGGGAGCGGCGACCGGCCCGGAGGACGACCGGTCTCCCCATACCGCCGCGCTCGGCGTGCTCGATGAGTTGGAAGGGGAATGGCCTGCCGGTGAGAGGGAGCTCGATGTCTTTTCCGTTCGCCTCTCCTTCGTGGTGCGGCGCTACGTGCAAGGGCGTTTCGGCGTGCGCGCTCTCGAACGGGCCACTGACGAGTTGGTCGACAGCATTCGAGAGGGTGCTCTTTCCCCGGTGCAGCGCGACGCGCTAGGCGCCTTGCTCGCGAGGTGCGATCAGGTCAAATTTGCCGCTGCCCTTAGGGGGGACGCCGCGCGTGACGCGCCGGAGTGTGCGCGCGCGCTGCTCGCCCGGGCAAGAGATTTCGTGAAGGGGACCGCTGTCGAAGAGGGGGGGGCGCCGTGACCTTCCTCGATCCCGGTTTTTTCTTTCTCCTCGTCCCTGTGGCGGTTTGGCTCTTTTTTGGGCTCAAGCCGTCGCGCCGCCGGGCGCTCGACTTTCCGGCCGCCGCCGAGGCGCTCGAAGCGGGAACGACGTGGCGCGTCACGACGCGCTGGCTTCCGACCCTGTTGCTCGCGGCGGGATTTTGCCTCCTCGTCATCGCCCTGGCGCGGCCCGTGGAGGTGCGGACCGAGGTGGCCCTGCGGCCCGAGGGGATCGATCTCGTCGTTCTCGTCGATCGTTCGTCGAGTATGGGCGAAAACGTACCGGGGGCGGACCTTTCCACGCTGGCGCTCCTCGAAGAGGTGGCGGCCCATTTTGTTTGCGGCCGTGAAAACGACCGGATCGCGCTCGTCGCCTTTGCGCGCACCCCCGAAACCCTGTGCGCCTTTTCGCTCGATCAGAGAGCGGTCGCCGAGCGGCTCCGCACGATCGAAGCGGTGGGGCGCAACGCCGGCGAGGACGGTACGGCGATCGGAGCCGGCCTCGCCGAGGCTGCGCGCCTCCTCGAGGGGCGCCGTGCCGAAAGCCGCGTGGTGGTGCTCTTCACCGACGGGGAGGAGAACCGCTTCGTCATCGAGCCGCTCGCCGCGGCGCGGCTCTGCGCCGCGCGGGGTGTGCGGGTACACACGGTGGCGCTCGACCTCAACCGTTCGGCGCCCGACCGCAACCGTTCGGCGCCCGGCGATGAGGAACTCGACACGGGCCTTCACGAAAGGATCGCGGCGATCACGGGCGGCGAGTTTTTCAGAGTGGGCGATCGGGGCGACCTCGACCGGGTCTTTCACAGGCTCGACGGGATGGAAAAGTCCCCATCGGAAGGCCGGCGCTTTCCGGTCCACGACGACCGCTTTCGACGGGCGGCTCTTCCCGGCGCCTTTTTGCTGCTCCTCGCCCTGGGGTTGAAGAGATTTCTTTACCGGGAGGCGCCGTGATCTTCGACCAATGGCGTTATCTTCTCGGACTTGGGCTTGTGCCCGCGGCGCTCATCGTGGGCTGGTGGGCGCTGAGAGGGAAGGAAGAGGCTCTGCGTTTCTTGACCTCCCGCCATCGATTTCATCGGCCCACGGTGGTGGCGGCGCTTCTCCTCGAATCGGCTGGACTGGGATTGCTCTTTTGCGCCCTCGCCGGCCCGGAGCGCACGGAGACAGCCGAAGAACTTGCGCGCAGACCGCTCGATGTGGTTGTCGCCCTCGACGTCTCTCTCAGCATGGGGGCCGAAGATGTGGCGCCGAGCCGGATCGTGCGCGCCCGGCGCGCACTGGGCGCTCTCGTCGATCGCCTCGCCGCGCGCGGTGAGAGCGTTTTGTCCGATGGGCCTCGTAACGCGCGTCTCGGTCTCGTCGAGTTTTCGGGCGCGGCGCGCGTCGTCTCTCCACTGACGAGCGATTTCAGAGTGATCGGCGAGATCCTCCCCTCTCTCGACGGGCGGGAGATGGATGTCACGGGATCGGATCTCGCCTCGGGAATCGAGGCGGCGCTCGAGCTTTTTGCCGCACAAAGTGCGGCGCGTCTTGCCGCACAAAGTGCGGCGCGCGATCTGATCGTTATCACCGATGGCGAGCACCGGGGCGGCCTGTCGACGCTGGAGGCGTTGATCGCCGCCGCCCGTGGCGGTCGGGTGTCGGTCTCCGCACTGATCGTCGGTACGCCCGAAGGCGCGCGGATCCCGCTGCCGGGAGGAACGGAATACGTGACTGACAGCGCCGGCGGCAGCGTGTTGACACGAAGCCGCACCGATCTGGTCGCTCCCATCGTACGGGCCAGCGGCGGGACCTTGGTGACCAGTCAAGAGAGGTCCTTTCCGATGGACACTCTCTTCGAGGCGCTCGCCGAACGGGCCGGAACCTCGGCGCCGGCCCCAGCCGACGGAGGGGATCGTTCTCTCTTCCAGTGGTTCCTTCTCGCCTCCCTTCTCTGTTTTCTTGCCGGCGGCCTTTTGAATCGATGGGCGGCGCCCGGTGGTGCGGCGCGCGTCCCCCTGGCGGCCGCCGTTCTTCTCCTCTGTTCGTGCGGTGCGGGCGATAGTCTCGATTGCGCACGGGAGGGGGATCGATTTTTTCGAAACGGAGATCTTTTTGCCGCCGCCGCCGCCTTCGAGGAAGCCTTGAGTCTCGATCCAGACAACGACGGGATCAGTCTCAATCTCGGGCTCGTCGCCTACTCCCGGGGGGACTACGCCGGCGCTGCGCGGTTTTTCGAGAGGGCCCTTGATTCCACTGACCGCCGCCTGTCGCTACCGGCCCGATTCTGCCTCGGCTTGTGCCACTATCGACGCACACTCGGCGCCCTCGAGGAAGGGTCGGCGGGCGCTGCTCGGGCGGCTCTCGAAAAGGCCCTGGAAGCGGCCCGCGCCGGAGCGGGAATCTTCGAGTCGCTTGTGGCCCTCCGATTTCGCCCGGCCGATTCGAAGCAGAACGAGGAGATCCTTCTCGCCCTTGCCGATGAGATCGGCAAAAAGATGGCGGCCCTGGACGCCACCGTCGATAATGGATCGCGGGAGGAGAGTTCATCGGGCGATGGGGCCGACCGGAACGCCGCGCGCGGCGGCGCCGAAGAGACGGCCGGCTTGACGGGCCGCGCCGCGCCGCGCCGCCCGCCCGAGGGCGCCCAAAGGGTCGATGGCTGGGCGGACGATCCCGGGGATCTCTCCCCCGACGAGATCCGGCGGATCTACGCGCGGCTCGACGAGTTGAAAAGAGGGCGCCAGGAACGTGAGGCGCGCAGAATGGCCCAACGCATGACAGGGGAGGTCGACTGGTGACAATCCTCGTGATCGGACTCTTGATCGCCGCTTTCGGACAGACAGCCGATGGGGAGATGGCCACCGCCACCCTCGATCGGACTGAGACCATCCTCGGCGAGAGCGTGACCCTCACGGTGGACGTGACCGGCGACGGCGCCGCCGACAGCGAGGTCTCGCGCCCGCCGCGAGGCGAGGGGCTCGTGGTCGAACGTGTGGGAAGCCGCACCTTCTCCGCGGGCAAGAGGCCCCTTCTCATTACCCGCTACTTCTACCGGCTCTACCCGTTGAGAACGGGGACTCTCACCATTGCGCCCGTCGAGGTTTCCCTCCGCAGCCGCCGCAAGGCGTCGAGCGCACCTTGCAGGCTGGTCGTCGTCGACGGGCCGGGGCCCGATTGGATCGACGCGGCCGTGACGGTGGAAGGGGACCGCTTCTACCGCCAACAGATCACCGACTTTAATTTACGGATCACCGTGCCCGGGGGCGCCCGGCGCGCCCTGCGCCTCTGGCTGCCCTGGATCGATGCGCCCGGGCTCGATCGCGTCGACGGGGAAGCCCCCAGGGGGAGCGGCGACCTCGCCGTGCGACTGATCCAGTCGAACAGGGAGGAGCCCTTTACCTTCCTTTCCGCGTCGGCTTCGTCGGTGGGGTGCAACGACTACTCGACGTCGATCGCCTTTCTCCTCGCCGAGACTGGTGATTTCGCCTTCGAGCGGGGGATCCTGGCCATCGATGACGCCCGATCGGGGGTGCCCGTCCGCTACTGTCTTTTCGATTCGCCCTCGTTGACCGTGGTCGATCTTCCCTCCGAGGGGCGCCCGGCGTCGTTCACAAATGGGGTGGGTCTCTTCGAGGTCGCCTTCGAGGCTGAACCGCGCACGGTGCGCGTCGGGGATTCACTCGATCTCTGCTTTGCGATCTCCGGCCGGGCGGGGAGTCTCGACTCTTTCGATTTTCCCGAATTTCCCTTCCTGACCGGCTCCTTTCGACTGTTTGCCAAGCGGGACAGCGCCGAGAGGCTCGACGACGGGCGGATCGTGAAGAAACGACGATTCGAGCTCTCGCCACTGAGCACCGCCGTCGATCGCGTACCGCCGCTCGAATTTTCCTACTTCGATCCCGAGGCGGGCGAATACACGACCCTGCTCTGGGAGGGTGCGGAGATCGACGTCCTTCCCGGCAAGGGAGGCGGGCCTCCCGCCGACGGGACACGCCGGGCGGTCGACGACATCGAAACGATCTATGAAGACTATCCCAACGGCTGGACGTCGATTCTAGGTCCTCTCGACATCGTCCTCTTTGTCGCCGCCCTCGGCGCTCTCGGCACGTGGGTCTTTTGTTTTCGAGGCTGGTTCCGGTCCGACCCTGCAGAGAGGAGACGACGGACCGCCTCGCGGCAGTTCGGCGACGAGATGGCCGCCTTGCGCGGTGCGGCTTCGGCGGTGATCGTTGCGCCTCTCTTTGCCGATTACCTGGCCCACAGGTTCGGCCTGCGTCGAGAGGAAACGATGGCGGGCGACGTGGAGAGGATGCTCGTGGAAAAAGGAATGAGCACGACGCTCGCCGGCCGGGTGGAACGGTTCTTCCACGCCCTTGACGCACGGCGTTACGGCGCCGGAGCCGACGAACCGCTGTCGCGCGAGCGGATCGACGAGGTGCTCGGCCTCGTCGAAAGCCTCGAAGGGGAGGCGGGACGATGAGCGCCACATCACTTTTGATCGTGTCGATTCTGTTGGCCGCCCCGGCCGACGCCGAACTCAGCCTCGAAAGAGCCAACAGGCTCTACTTCATCGGCAGTTTTGCCGACGCTCTCGATCTCTATGAGGCGGCCTCAGTCGAGGGCGGGATGGCGGGCGTTCTGGCCTATAACAGGGGTAATTGTCTCTTCCGGCTCGAACGCTACGGAGAGGCGATGCACGCTTTTCTCGAGGCGGAGAAAGACTTGCCGCGCAGCGGCCGCGTGAAGAAAAACATCGCCGTCACCCGAAACCGATTGGGAAATCCCGCGGCCGCCGGCGCCGGTTTCGCCGACCGGCTCAGGCGCTGTGCGGGCTGGGTCACGGCAGCAGAATATGGTCTGCTGGCGCGCCTCTTTCTCATTCTTTTCTTTTTTTTCGCCGCCGGCGCAATGTGGCGGCGGCGCCTTCCGTCGCGGCGCTGGGTGATCGCTTTTTTGGTCCCCGGGCTGATCTTTGCCGGGCTCTCGGAGCTCGTCGATGACGGACCGCGGGGGGCGGTCTGCGTGGTGGTGAAAAACGCCGCACTCGTGGTCAACGAGCCGACGAGCCGGGCCGATGCTCTCTTTTCTCTCCGCGAGGGCGAAGTGGTGGCCCTCGAAAGATCACGTCCCGATTGGGTCCGCATCAGGGACCGCGAGGGAAACAGGGGATGGGCGCGCGGTTCGGCCGTGCGCGCCGTGCGGTAGGAATTTCTCGGCGCCCTGGCCACCTCACACTAGGATCGCCGAGCACGCCATCGATCGAATGGGGGTGCATGAGCACCCGTCTTCTTCTTACGAATTGAGGCTCGAGCTCATGGAGAGGAGGAACTCGGCATTCGAGCCGGTCTTCCCGATCCTTTCGATGAGAAGTTCCATGGCGTCGAGAGGGTTCATTTCGTTGAGCACCTTGCGCAGAATCCAGACGTACTTGAGCTCTTCGGGATCGAGGAGAAGGTCTTCCTTCCGCGTGCCCGAGCGGTTGATGTCGATCGCCGGCCATGTGCGCTTGTCGGCGAGGCGGCGGTCGAGGTGGAGTTCCATGTTACCGGTGCCTTTGAATTCCTCGAAGATCACCTCGTCCATGCGCGAACCGGTCTCGATCAGCGCCGTGGCGAGGATCGTGAGCGAACCGCCGTCCTCGATGTTGCGCGCCGCGCCGAAGAAGCGCTTCGGTTTCTGGAGCGCCGACGCGTCGACACCACCGGAGAGGATCTTGCCCGAGTGGGGCGCCTCGGTGTTGTAGGCGC
>Ga0180430_10002548_pt1 | contig 16358 bp, 12 predicted proteins | sample SS_ome_9_FD_132999 | JGI IMG/M metagenome (GOLD analysis project Ga0180430, IMG submission 132999) | Hypersaline lake sediment archaeal communities from the Salton Sea, California, USA - SS_1_S_2 metaG | ecosystem: Environmental > Aquatic > Non-marine Saline and Alkaline > Hypersaline >... | reverse complement strand
GTAGCCGCGGGCCTTCCCAAGATGAGCGCGTCCTTCGAGGCGATGGAAAAGGCGCTCGAAGAGTCGGGCGACGAGGAAGCGATCAAGCTGCACTCCAAGCTTTCCTGGCTCTCGCTGATCGCCAACGTCTCTCCCATGCTCGGCCTTCTGGGTACCGTCATGGGTATGATCGCGGCCTTTAACGTCATCGCATCGACCAAGGGCCAGGCCGACCCCGCTCAGCTTTCGGGTGGTATTTCGGCCGCTCTGATTACGACCATGTTCGGCCTGATCGTGGCGATCCCGATCACGGCGTCCTTCGTGTTCCTCAGGAACAGGGTTGTCAAGAACTCCCTCGAGATCTCCGCAGTCGTGGGCGATCTCTTCGAGAGGTTCAGGCCGGCCAAGTAGGCTCTGCGGGACGGCAACAGGTGCAGCCCCGTCGGCGGCCACTGAAAAGAGGCATGCCCGCTCGGCTCACTGTTTCGAAACCCCAGGTGCCTTGCCGCCGGGACGTTGCGTCGCCGGCAGTACATCGAAGGAGACAAAATGGCTAGAAAAGAAAAAGTCGATTATGAACTGGCGATGAACATGACGCCCATGATCGACGTGGTGTTCAACCTGATCATCTTTTTCATGATCGTCACCGACCTCACCCAGCAGGAGCTCGAAGACCTCGTGCTGCCCAAGGCCGACAAGTGCCAGAAGGATGAAAATCCCGAGGACAAGCGGATGATCATCAACATCACCCGCCCCGGCCACTACGTGGTCAAGCGCCGCGACTGCGGCTTAGTCGACGACTGCATCGACGAGATCCGCCGGCACCTCGCCGCGCAGGTCAAGTTCTTCGAGCGGGATCCAAAAGACGGCGCGTCGGAGCAGCCGATCCTCATCAGGGCTGACAGCGAAACCGAGTTCAAGTACATTCAGAAGGTCATGCAGATCTGCGGAGAGACGGGTATCTTGATCTACAAGATCGAGCTCGCCTGTTCCTTTGAAGAAGACGCTAAAAGCGGTCCGCCGACTGACTGATCCCGTGTCCTGTTTTCTACGACACGGTGACTTGAGGAGAGATAGATATGGCAAGTAAAATAACGGAAGATGCAGCGCGCGAAGAAGCCACCATGCAGATGACGCCCATGATCGACGTCACCTTCCTGCTTCTCATCTTCTTCATGTGTTCCATCAAGTTCAAACTCCTCGACGGCAAGCTGGCCGCCTACCTCCCCAGGGATGTGGGCGTCAACGCGACACCGGCCGACGAGATGATGGAAAAGATCGACATCGATATCAAGCTCAGCAACAGCGCGAGCCTCGGCTTCACCGTGGCGATCAACGGAAAAAAGATGGCCACCTTGAGCCGATTCTACGATACGGTCGCCGACTTTCGCCGAGCGGATCCCGAGGCCAAGGCGACCATCTACGCCCACAAAGGCGTCCAGTACGGCCACGTGGTGAAGATCGTGAACGAGTGTCTGCGGGCCAGAATGACCCAGATCACCTTCGGTGGCGTCGCGCTGGACGAGTAATCGAGAGATCTCGTCCACGAGGCTTCCGAGAGTCTGATCGACCGACTGGGCGCATTGAGTGCAACATTTGCATTGAGTGCAACATTTGCATTGAGTGCAACATTTGCGTTGAGCGCAACATTTCCGGAAGGCGGCTGAGAGAGAGCCGCCTTCCTTTTTTTTTCGGAGGTAGAGCAATGGGACAGAACGCCTCCAACCGTTCCGATCGTTGTGTCCTTACAGTTCTTCTCGTCATACCTGTCTGCCTCTGGCTCGCAATCGCCGGCGGTTGCTCACGGGAAGATCACCCCGTCCGCAACGGCGACGCCCGAACCGATGCGGAAGGGATCATCCTCATCACCATCGACACCCTGCGCGGAGACCGTCTCGGCTGCACGGGGCACGCTGCGGCGCGAACGCCCGTCCTCGATTCGCTGGCGCGGTCGGGCGTGCTTTTCGAAAAGGTCGTCGTGCCGGTGCCGATCACGCTCCCCTCCCATGCGTCGCTCATGACAGGCTGCCTGCCCCACGAAATGGAGCTCAGGGACAATCGGCCCTATGCGCTCTCCGGCGAAATCGACACGCTCGCCGAAACCCTCAAGCGCGCCGGCTACCAGACGCTCGCCGTGGTCGCCGGAGAGCCGCTCGCGCCCGGGTGCGGCCTGGAGCAGGGATTCGACACCTATCTCTTCCGCCCCGCGCCGAGCAGAGCGGGCGTGCTTCTCCGCGAGTCGCCCGCCGACCGGACGGTCGATCTCTCTCTCGATGCGGCGAGAGCTCTCGTGAAAAAAAGCGGGGCAGCCGAGGCCGAGCGCTTCTTTCTCTGGGTTCACTTCTTCGATCCCCACATCCCTTACATGGCGCCCGTCGATGTGGAGGGCGGCGACGCCTATGACGGCGAGGTCGCTTTCGTCGACCGGGAGATCGGCCGCCTCCTCGAAGGGCTCGACGCGATGGGCCTCACAGAACGCTCCCTGCTTTTCGTCACGGCCGATCACGGCGAGGGGCTCGGCGACCATGGAGAAGCGACACACGCCTATTTCGTCTACGATACGACCTTGACCGTTCCCATGATCGTCGCGGGTCGGGGGATCGAGGGTGGACGGCGCACGGCGGGCCAGGTGCGGCTCGTCGACATCAATGGGACGATTCTCACCCTGCTCGGATTGAGCCACTCCCCGACCACGGCGGGCGACGACGACCGGACCGCCCCGGGCGGCGTGCGCAACCGGGCCGTCTCCGAAGCCATGGCCGCCTTTTTGACCGCATCGGGTGATCAACCGCAAAGCGTTCCGGCTTTTTCCGAAAGCCTCTTTTGCCACAATCATTTCCGGTGGGCCCAGCTCGCCTCGATCAGGACCGATGCCTTCAAAGTGGTGCGCGGCGCGCGGACGGAGATCTTCGATCTCGAGAAGGATCCAGCGGAGCTCGAGCCGATCACGCCCTCCGACGCGCCGCCCGCGGCGCGCCTCCTCGTCGACGAGCTCGACGAACGCCTCAGCCGCGCGAGGCCGATCGTGGTCAAGGGGGAGCGCCTCTTCAATTCCCTCCCCGGTTACCTCGGCGGTACAACCGGGTACGATCAGCCTTTCTTGGAACAAGACAAAAACGCTTTGCTCCCCCATCCGGCCGACCGCGTCGATCAGCTCGACCGCTTCCTCAAGGCGGTGGAACTGGCCGACGGTGGACTGGTCAACCGCGCCCGTTCGATGCTCGAGGAGCTCCACGCACTCGATGGGCGCAACCCGTCCTTCACCTTCTGGCTCGGCCGCACCCTGAGATCGATCGGTGAGAAAGAGCGCAATTCGCTTCTCATGGCCAGGGCGGGTGAAATGTTCGAGAAGGCCTATCTTCTCGATCCCGCCTTTGTCGACGCCTTTTACATGTTTCTGTGGACTCAGATTCAGACAGGCGCCTTCGGCGCGGCCAAAAATGAACTCGACACGTTCCTTGTCCGCTTTCCGGACGATCCCAAGGGGCTCGAACTCTACGGGTATCTGCTCACCACCGACGAGTCGAACGGCGTTAAAAATCCCCTTCTCGACATGGACGCGGGCCTGGAGCGGTTCGAAAAGTCGATTGCAGTCAATCAAAACAACGCCAGGCTGTTACAAAAACTGGTTGACCTCTATAGATCACTCAACAAAAAGGAACTCGCCGAACGCTGTGAGCGCCGCCTGAGGGAACTCGCGCCGAATCGCTGAGTGTTTAACTTTTTTCTGGTAAATACATTATTCTCCCTCGAGGGAGCTGAATTTTTGAATCTTTGCTTGACTCTTTGATTTTGGGTTGCTAAGATTATTCGACTTATATTTTGTTCTCTAAGTTGTTGATCTTTAGAGACTTATTTCGTTTCACTTCATCCCTTTTCCCTTCAGAAATAACTCCTCTTTCTGGAGACATTGTTAGAGAAATTAAACGGAGTGGGGTCATCTTGAAAACGAAAAGTAACATCCTTATCGTGTCGATTTTTTCTCTTCTGGCTCTCTTTGCAGCGGCCTGTTCCATCACTGAAGATGGATCAAAAAGCGAGGCTTATGGCGATTCGGCCATGGACCTGGTGGTCGTCTCTCCTCAAGACGAGGGGGAAATCCTCTCAGACATCAAGAAGAGGCAAGATCTGGTTCGCCAGAAGAACGCCATCATGATCGAGCGCTACTTGCAGAACGCTTCCGACCTCAAGGAGCAGGGCAAGTACGACGAAGCCGAGATGCAGCTCAACGAGGCGCTCAAGATCGATCCTTTCAACAGCAACGTCCTTTCGGCGCTCACCGAGATCGAGGCTCTCCTCGGCAAGTCCTCGGGAGAAATCTCGGACGCCAAGGAACGGGCCACCGAGCGCTACGAGGTGCGCAAGCAGCAGCTCAAGTACAGCGCCGCGGCCACCTTCGAAAACGGCAAGAAGCTCATGGAGCGCGGCGACTACGAAAAGGCCGTGATCAACTTCGAGCGCGTTCTCAACCAGATCAACTGGGATGTGAACAATGTCGACTGGAAGGATCTCGAGTCCGACGTGCAGACCAAGCTCTCCGAGGCGCGCCGCCTTCTCGAAGAGGAGAAGATGAGCCAGCGCCGCGAGCAGGAGAAGAAGGCCTTCGAGGTCATCCGCAGCGAAGAGCTCGCCCAGAAGAAGCAGACCGAGTATCAGAAGACTCTGCTTCTCAAGCAGGCGATCGACAAGATGAAAAACCTCGACTTCGACGCCGCCGAGGAACTGGTCGAGAAGGTTCTCACCATCGACAAGAAGAACCGGATGGCGGCCGATATGCTCGAGGACATCGAGAGAGGACGCCGCGCCAAGGAAAAGCGCGAATACCTCATGCAGCGCCGCGAAGCGTGGCTCCAGTGGGAAGAGGACATCGAGCAGACGCGGATCCCCTACTCCGACGTTCTCACCGAGATCGACGACGAGACGTGGGCCAAGATCTCCCAGGTCCGTTCCTCGGTCAAGAGCCTTCGCATCGACGAGCTCGATGATCCCGAAGCGCTCGAGCTCAAGCTCAAGCTCAAGAGCACCCGTTCCAACTTCAACTTCGACGAGGAAGAGATCGGCGCCGTGGCCAACTGGATCACCACGCTGACCGCCATCCCCGTCGTCGTCGACCCGGAAGCCAAACAGGAGCTCGACGACAACGGCGAAACGGTCACCCTGCGCGACCTCAACGACATCAGCGTCGAGTCTCTCCTGAACATCATCACCCAGCAGGTGGGCGAGGATCTGACCTGGATCGTCGATAACGGCGCCGTCAAGATCACCAAGAAGGAGAAGTCGCTCGGCGATCCGGTCATCAGGATCCACCCGATCCAGGACATCTCCTTCGGCCTCACCGACTTCCGCGGCCCCGACATCGGCCGGATCGTTCCTCCCGGAGAGGCGGGCGAAGACGCCGAGACCTCGATCTTCGGCGGCGAGCTCGAGAAGCAGATGCCCATTCCGCCCGAGGAAATCCTGACCCTCATCCGCGAGAACATCTCCCGCGAAAGCTGGGACCTCGACCAGTACAACATCGATATCTCCCAGGACCTGAGCAGCCTGCTCGTGATCCACACCAACGACGTGCAAAAAGAGGTGGCCGCATTCCTCGACGACCTGCGTCGCTTTGCGAGCTGCGTGGTGACGATCGAGAGCCGGTTCATCGAGATCAACAAGGGCTTCCTGCAGGAGATCGGCGCCGACTTCCGCGGTCTCGGCGGCGACGGCAAAACGGAAGATGTGCCCCTCGGCGTGACCAACGGCTACGAGGACAACGCCTCGGGCGGTCTCGACAACACGGGTGAAGGCGACCCGGGAGCCAGCCCCTCGGCGGGTATCTTCTTCAATGACAACTCGGACGGCGACATCCGCTTCCGCAACGAGAGCATCTTCGAGAACCCTCTCGGCGACCTCCTCTCCACCATGGGCGGCGGCGCGTTCCAGTTCTCGCTCCTCGACGACACGCTCTTCAACCTCGTCGTCCGCGCTGTCGAGAAATCGTACAACGCCACCGAGGTGACGGCGCCGATCATCACCGCCTTCAACACGCAGAGAGCCTACATCACGGTGATCAACCAGATCTCCTACGTGCAGGGCTTCGACGTGGACGTGGCAAACTCGGCCTACATCGCCAATCCCAACATCGGCATCATCCAGGACGGCATCGTCCTCGACGTGAAGCCGACCGTCTCCTACGACCGCAAGTACATCACCCTCGAGATCCAGGCCACCGTGGCCGAGCTCGTCGGTCTGCGGGATATCGAGACGACCCTCGGCGGCCAGTCGCAGAAGGTTTCCTTCCAGCTTCCCGACCTCTTCGTGAGCACCGCCTCGGCCACGGTTGTTGTGCCCGACGGCGGCAACATCCTGCTCGGCGGCCTCAAGTCGATCCGCTACGTCAACCGCAAGGCGGGCACACCGATCTTGAGCAAGATCCCGATCGTCAGCTTCTTCTTCTCCGAGAAGGGGATCGATGACGAGATGAACAACCTGATCATTCTGGCGAAGGCGCACATCACCGACATGAACACCATTCGCAACGCGCCGGTTGTCACCCGCTAAATTTCGCGAACACCCAAAGGGGCGTGCACATTTCGTGCGCGCCCCTTTTTTTGTTGGCCCGCGGCCCCGCCCGGGTGATGGCCGCCGGGCGACGTCACCCACCCCGCAGCAGCCACCCGTGGTCGGTGGTTTTTTGCCGGCCGCCTTGCCCATGGAGTCGGGGTCCATTATGATGCGTTGCGATGGCGGTTCGAATCCCCGTTACAACTCTTGAGGTCCCGCAGTGCCATGACAGCGACCCACGCGCTCGAGGCGATCTTCTTCGACATCGATGATACGCTTTTTTCAACAACCGCTTTTGCCGAGAAGGCGCGGCGGAATGCGATCGACGCGATGATTCGAGCGGGCTTTCGCGCAGACCGCCGAGTCGCACTGCGGGAGCTCAAGGAAATCATCAGCGAATTTTCGTCCAACCATGGTCAGCATTTCGACAAGCTCCTTCAAAGGCTTCCGGCTCGGATGAGCGCGGGGATCAATCCCGTGATCCTCGTTGCGAGCGCCGTCATGGGCTACCACAGGACCAAGTACTCCGACTTGAAGCCATTCCCCGAAATCGAGGCGCTGCTGATCGCTCTGGGTGCCCATCCCCTTACGCTCGGTGTCATCACAGATGGACGCGCCGTCAAGCAGGCCGCAAAGCTGCTCTGGCTCGATCTCTACCAGTACTTTCATCCAGAGGCGATCTTCATCTCCGACCAGATCGGCATCTCCAAACCGAACAAGAAACTCTTCGCCAAGGCGTGCTCGAAAACAGGGATCAAACCGGCGAGAACGATCTATATCGGCAACGATCCGATCCAGGACGTGGACGCGGCCAACGCTGCCGGGATGACGAGCGTTCTCGTCCGGCGAAAGGGGATTCAAGTCCGGCCCGAGGGGGCCACGAAACCGGATTATGAAATCAATGATCTCACCGAACTCGCCCCAATCCTGAAAGACGATTTCGCCATCGATGTGGTTCTCTGATCGATTGAGAATGGTCCTTTTTTGCTTTCTCCTGGCTGCGCCCGGGGCGGGGATACTGCTCCTTGCGCTTGGAGGCGAGCGGCAGAGGGCCGATTTCACCTTCGTCAACCAGGCCGAAATCACATCGCTCGATCCGGCGATCGCCACGGCCATCCCCGAGGGGCGGATCATCATGGCCCTCTTCGAGGGGCTCACCACCCTTCACCCCCGAACGCTCGAACCTCTTCCCGGCGCGGCGCAATCGTGGGACGTTTCCGACGACGGGCTTCTCTGGACGTTCCACATCAGGCCCGGTTTGCGCTGGTCGGACGGAAGCCCGCTCACCGCCCACGACTTCGTCTATTCGTGGACGCGCTTTCTCAAACCCGAAACCGCCGCCGCCTACGCCTACCTGCTCTGGCCCGTGGAAGGCCGCGAGGAGTTCCTCGCCGGCACCGGCGAAAAGATGGGCCTGACCGGCCTCGGCGCGCCCGACGACCTGACCTTCGAGGTCCGCCTCAAGTCGGCCTGCCCCTACTTCGCCAATATCGTCTCCTTTTATCCGCTCTGTCCGGTCAGCAGAGCGTGTCTCGAACGCTTCGGGCCGAAGGACTGGATCAAGCCCGAAAATCTCGTCTCCAACGGTCCTTTCAGGATCATCGAGAGGCGGCTCAAGGATCGGATCAGGCTCGAAAAAAATCCTCTCTACTGGGATCGGGACAACGTTCACACCGGCACCATCGACGCTCTCGCCGTCGACTCCCCCATGACGGCGCTCAATCTCTACCTCACCGGCGATGTCGACTGGATCAACTTCGTGCCGCCCATCGCCATTCCGGCTCTGGCTGACCGCGCCGACTTTTCCACGGCGCCCAATCTGGGAACCAATTTTCTGCGCTTCAACACGACCCGTTCCGTTCTGGGTGACCCGAGGATACGCCGTGCGATCCATCTTGCCATCGACAAGAAGGAGCTCGTGGAAAGGGTACTCAAGGGAGGCCAGATCCCGGCCGATTCTTTTGTTCCGCCCGGGATTCCGGGTTACGAACCGTCCCGCGTCGAGATCTACGATCCCGATGGCGCCCGTGGGCTCCTCGCCGCGGCCGGATATCCGGAGGGACGAGGATTTCCCGAGTTCTCGCTCCTCTACAGCACGAGCGAGGCGAACCGCGATCTGGCCGAGGTCATCGCCCTTCAACTCAAGCGCAACCTTGGAATCCGCCTCCATCCGGCGAGCCAGGAACGGAAGGTCTATTTCCTGTCGCAGAACACCCTCGACTACGATCTCTGTCTCTGCTCGTGGCTCGGCGATTACCTCGACGCCAGCACCTTTCTCGACGTGTTCACATCGAAGAGCGAGACCGACAACAACCGGACGGGGTGGGCAAACGATGCCTACGATCGGCTGATTTCCGAGGCGGCCGCCGAGCTCGATCGAGCGCGCCGCGCGGCGCTCCTCGAGTCGGCCGAGGAGATCCTGCTGCGCGAAGCGCCGATCGCGGTCCTCTACTTCAGAACAACAACCAATCTCTTCAATCGGGACTGGCAAGGCTATGACGACAACATTCTCGACATCCACCCCCTGAAATACATGAGGCGGAGGGAACGATGAAAACCTTCGTCGTCAAGCGCGCCTTCTGGTTCTGCGTCACCCTCTGGGTGGTGATCACCATCTCCTTCGTCCTGACCCGCTCGGTCAAGGGCGGACCCTTCGACGAGGCGCGCGAGCTTCCGCCCGACATCAAGCGCAACCTTCTCGAGAAGTACAATCTCGACGATCCGGTACTCAAACAGTATGCCGACTACCTTTCCGGTGTGGTTCTGCGCTTCGATCTCGGACCGTCGCTCAAGATGCGCGACTATTCGGTCAACGAGATCATCGCCGAAACCCTTCCGCGCTCGGCGCTCCTCGGCCTGCTCGCCCTCTTCGTGGCCCTCTTCGTCGGCCTTTCGGCCGGCATCATCGCCGCCGTTCGCCGCGGCGGGGCGGTCGACGGATTCATCATGACCCTCGCCGCCCTCGGCATCGCGATCCCCAACTTCATGGTGGCGTCGGTGCTGGTCATCGTTTTCGTCTTCGTCTGGCCCCTCTTTCCCGCCGCCGGCTGGGGGTCCTTTAGCCATCTCGTGCTTCCCGCGCTCGCCCTCGGCGCCGCCTTCAGCGCCAACATTGCCCGGCTGAGCCGTTCGGGAATGCTCGAGGTTCTGCAGGAGGAATACATCCTCACGGCACGCGCGCGCGGCGTGCGCGAATCGCGCGTGATTCTGGTGCACGCACTGCGGGGAGCGCTCCTTCCGGTGGTCTCCTTTCTCGGCCCCGCGGCAGCGGGGATTCTCACGGGCACCCTGGTGATCGAAAAAATCTTCGCCATCCCGGGGATGGGCGACTTTTTTGTCAACGCTGCCCTCAACCGGGATCACACGCTCACCATGGGGATCGTGATCGTCTATTGCATCGTGGTCTATGTCATCAACCTGCTCGTCGACGTGGCCTACACCCTCATCGATCCGAGGGTCAAGCTATGAGCGCCGCGCGGGGCAGAATGGGACGGTGGATCGACCATGCTTCAGCATTGGCGTCGACCCACCCCGCCGCTCTCGTCGGTGCGATCGGCCTTGCCATCGTCACCCTGGTCGCGCTCCTCGCCCCGATCCTCCCCCTCCCAAGCCACCTCGAAGGGACGATGTCCGAACAGTTCCTCGCCCCTTCACCCGAGATCCGGCCGATCTCGATCCCCCTCGAGGGGGGCGCGGCCGCGGCGATCCGTACGGCGCTTTTCGGCGAGAAGGAGCTCTTCAATCTGGCCGGCACCGATTCCAAGGGCCGGGACCTGTTCAGCCGCATCGTCTGGGGAAGCCGCGTGTCGCTCCTCGTCGGGCTGATCGCCGCGCTGGTCACACTTTTCATCGGGGTCTTCTACGGCGCCCTGTCAGGCTACATGGGCGGCCTCGTCGACGACGCCATGATGCGGCTCGTCGACATTCTCTACTCGATCCCCTTCATCTTTGTCGTCATCTATCTCATCTCCATACTCCAGGAATATTCCGAGTCGCTCCGGACGATCGGCATCACCCGCGAGACGGTGCTCTACATTCTCATCGGCGCCATCTACTGGCTCACCATGGCGCGTGTCGTGCGCGGCCAGATCCTCTCGCTCAAGGAGCGCGAATTCGTGCGCGCCGCCGAGGCGATCGGCGCGTCGCGGTTCCGGATCATCGTGCGCCACCTCATCCCCAATGTCCTCGGCATCGTGGTGGTTTATCTCACGCTCACGATCCCGCGCATCATGCTCTTCGAGTCCTTTCTCTCTTTCCTGGGCCTCGGGGTGGCGCCGCCCGAGGTTTCGTGGGGACTTCTCGCCAGCGATGCGGTCGCCGTGATTTCGCCGGTGAGCGTCTACTGGTGGCTGGCTGTTTTTCCAGGCGCCGTCCTCGCCGTGACCCTTTTGAGCCTCAACCTCCTCGGCGACGGTCTCCGCGACATGCTCGATCCGCGCCTCGCGAAAAGGGGGCGCCCATGAGCGATCACCGCACCCCGCTCCTGTCGGTGAAGGATTTGACCGTCTCCTTCAGCACGCCCGCGTGCCGCGGCATGCGTGGCGGCCGCCGCGTCCGCTCCACCCGCGTCACCGCTGTCGACACACTTTCCTTCGACCTGCACGAAGGTGAGTGCCTCGGCCTGGTCGGCGAGTCGGGCTCCGGGAAATCGGTCACCGCCCTGGCCATTCTGGGCCTTTTGAAAGGCGGCTCGGGGCGGATCGACGGCGGAGAGATTCGATACAGAAGCACCTCGGGCAGCGAGGAGAGCATCGATCTGCTCGCGCTGCCGAAGGAGAAGCTCCGCCGGATCCGCGGCGCGGAGATTTCGATGATCTTTCAAGATCCCATGGCGTCGCTCACTCCCTACTTGCGCGTCTCCGAGCAGATGATCGAAGCGGTGCGCGCCCACCGCCCCCTCTCGCGAAGGGCGGCGTTCTCCATGGCCGTCAAGGGGCTCGAACAGGTCGGGATCGCCGACGCCGCGCGGCGCATCCACGACTACCCCCACCGCTTCTCGGGCGGTATGTGCCAGCGCATCCTGATCGCCACGGCCTTGCTCCTCGAACCGCGCATTCTGCTCGCCGACGAGCCGACCACGGCGCTCGATGTAACGATTCAGGCTCAGATTCTCGGGCTGCTCGACGCCTGCCGGCAGCGGCTCAAAACGGCCGTGCTCCTCATCACTCACGACCTCGGTATCGTGGCGGAGCGCACGAGCCGTGTCCTCGTCGTCTACGCGGGCCGCATCGTGGAGAGCGCGCCCACGGCGCGGATCTTCGAGCGCCCGGCCCATCCCTACACGAGCGCGCTCCGCGCATCGCTCCCAGTCGTGACCGATCCGGGCGGAACGCGCATCGACCCGATCCCGGGCCATCCGCCCAGTCCCGACGATCGGCAGGCCGAAGCCCGCGGGCGCTGTGCGTTCGAACCCCGTTGCCCCTTCGCCGAGCCGCGATGCCGCGCCGAGGCGCCGCCTCTTCTCGATGTCGATGGGCACCATCAGGCGGCTTGCTGGCGCGTCGAAAAGGGGTGAATCACCGCATTCGGAAGCTGATGCATCTTCACAAGAGGCTTGATGACTCCGAGAATCGGCTCCCCACCCTCACAGGATACAGCGGTACATGGTGTGATCGTCAGGTCTTTTCAGCGGCGGTTCGGCGAGGGCGCATTCGGGCTGCGCCTGGGGGCAGCGGGGGTGAAAGGCACAACCCGGCGGAGGATCGATGGGCGAGGGGACGTCGCCTTCCAAGATGATCCTCTTTGTCCGTCCGCCCGGTTCGGGCACGGGCACAGCCGAGATCAGGGCGCGCGTGTAGGGATGGCGCGGCGCGTCAAAAAGCGCCGCCACCGCGCCGATCTCGACGATCTTTCCGAGATACATCACCGCCACCCGGTCGGAGATATGCTTGACCACGGAAAGATCGTGGGAGATGAACAGGTAGGAAAGCCCCATGGCGGACCGCAGATCGATGAGCAGGTTGATCACCTGCGCCTGGACCGACACATCGAGGGCCGAGACCGGTTCGTCGCACACCACAAACTCGGGCTCCACGCTGAGGGCGCGCGCGATGCCGACGCGCTGCCGCTGACCGCCCGAGAACTCGTGGGGATAACGATCGAGGGCGTCAGCCGGCAGGCCCACCTTTTCGATCAGGTCGGCGGCCCGGTCGCGCAGTTCGCGGCCGCGGGCGAGGCCGAAAAGACGCATCCCCTCGGTTACCGTCGCCTCCACGGTAAAACGCGGATTGAGGGACGAGAAGGGATCCTGAAAAATGATCTGCATGCGGCCACGCAGCGCGCGCATGGCGCGGGCGCCCAGATCGAAGAGATCGACCCCGTCAAAAATCACCCGTCCCGAGGTGCTTTCGATCAGCCGGAGGATGATCCTTCCCAGGGTCGTCTTGCCGCAGCCCGATTCCCCCACGAGGCCGAGCGTCTCGCCCGGCGCGATGTGGAAAGAGACATCGTCGAGAGCCTTGAGCGTCTCGGCGCGGCGGCCAAGCCCCCTCCCCCCGACGACGAAGTGTTTCACCAGGCGGTCCACCTCGAGTATGGCGCGCTGCGGTAAGTCTTGTTTCACCCTCTCCTTCTCCTGGGAATGTTCGGTTTCGGACATTTTGCCAATCATACTTTGCGTTCCGGAAAAAAGCACGCCACTCTGTGGCCCGGATCGAGCTCATCGAGGGGAGGTTTATCTTCTCCGCAGACCGGTTGCGCCTTGGCGCATCGCCCGCGGAAACGGCACGCCGCGCCATGGGCCGACGGCGACGGAACTTGACCGGGGATCGGCCGCAATCGTTGGGGTGTCCCACGTAAAGTGGGTGTCCCACGTAAGGTGGGTGTCCCACGTAAGGTGGGTGTCGATCGAAGGAGCGCCGCCGTGTAGGGGTGGCCCGGACGCTCGAAGAGTCGGTCCTTTTCCGCCTCCTCCACGATCTCCCCCGCGTACATCACCGCCACCCTGTCGCAAATGCCCGCCACCACGCCGAGATCGTGGGAGATCAGGAGAAGCGACATCGCCTCCTCACGGCGCAGGCGGTGAAGCAGGTCGAGAATCTGCGCCTGAATCGTCACGTCGAGCGCCGATGTCGGTTCATCGGCGATCAACAGATCGGGTCCGCAGCTCAATGCCATGGCGATCATGGCGCGCTGGATCATTCCGCCCGAAAGCTGATGGGGCCAGGAACGTGCCGTCTTTTCGGCGGAAGGAATTCCCACGCGATCGAGAAACTCCACGGCGCGCCGATTGGCATCGCGCCGATTGAGTTTCTCGTGAAGTCTGAGCGCCTCGGCGATCTGAGAGCCCACGGTCATCACCGGATTGAGCGCAGTCGCCGGCTCCTGGAGAATGAGTGCGATCTCATTGCCGCGCACGGCGCGCATGGCGTCCGCCTCGAGGCGGAGCAGGTCGCGCCCCTTGAAAAAGATCTCGCCGTCGACGATCTTCCCCGGCGGATCGGCCACGAGCCTCAAGATCGACAGGGCGGTCACGCTCTTGCCGCTTCCCGACTCCCCCACCAGCCCGAGCGCCTCGGCCCGGCCGATGGCCAACGAAACCCCGTCGACGGCGGCCGCCCCCGCCTCGGGCGGACCGAACACGGTCTTCAGCCCCCTCACTTCGAGAAGAGGTTGCGCCTTTCTGTCGCTCTCAGTGCTCAATCGACGACTCCCGGTCTATTTTTTCAGGCGCGGATCGAGGGCGTCGCGCAAACCCTCGCCCACGAGATTCAAAGCGACGACAGTGATAAAAATACTGGCGCCCGGAAAGACACTCAGCCACCAGGCCACATCGAAATAGGGCCTGAATTCGGAGAGGAGCCGGCCCCAGGACTGGCAGCTCGCCGGGCCGATTCCCAGAAAGGAAAGGCCGCTCTCGATGAGAATCGCCCCGGCCATGCCGAAAGTGGCCGAGACGATCACCGGCGCGAGAGCATTGGGCAAGATGTGGCGCACCATGATGCGCCCGTTCGAAAGACCCATGGCGCGCGCCGCTGCGACGAAATCCCAATCGCGCATGCGGAGAAACTCGCCGCGCGTGAGGCGCGCCACACCCGGCCATCGCAGAAGGCCGATGATCAGCATGACCCAAAATATCCGCGGCGGCAGGAAGGCGAGCACGGCGAGCACGGCGAAAAAAGCCGGAAAGCAGGTCACCACCTCGATCAGACGGAGCACAAGGGCATCGATCCATCCGCCGAAGTAGCCGGCCGCAGCACCGAGCGCGATGCCGATCGCCATGCAGACGAGAATCGCCGTGACCGCGACGAGAAGCGAAATGCGCGTTCCGTGGATCATGCGGGCGAGAACATCGTCCCCCTGCCTGTCGGTGCCGAAGAGATGGGATAGACTCGGCGAATCGAGACTGTTCGTGAGAGGGACCTCGGTCGGCCCATAACAAATGGGTGGAAAAACACAGAGCGACGCTTCGCGCCCGCCGTCGCGGTAAGGGGTGTAATCGTCATGGACGAGTCTCTCGGGCCAGCTAAAGCCGATCGCCGCGATTACGGCGGCCGCAATTCCGAGCAGGAGACAGAGCACCCTTCGCCCCTGTCGTGCGGAGAGGCTCGGACGAATCCTGCGAAGGAACTTGGAACAGAAAAAAGCCAGAAGCGCCGCCCCGAAACCGGCGAACCAGAAAAAATCTTCCTGCGTGAATCCCGCCAGAACCGGCAGCTCGAGCCCCTCGCCGTCGGCGAAAAGGATCGGTCGATTGCCGGCCAGAAAGGGCGCCAGCGCGGCGATGACGAAGAGCCCCCCGAGCAGGACGAGGCCGATCATTGGCGCCCTCTGACGGCGAAAGCGCATCCACGTCGTCGGAGGGCGCGGCTGGTCGAGTCCCGATTGGTCGATTCCGGTCATTCGAGCGATATCCTCGGATCCACGAGCATGTACAGAACATCGGACAGAATCATGCCGAGCAGCACCAGGCCCGACGAGAAGAAGGCGACGGCCATGATCACCGGGTAGTCGCGCGCCAGAAAGGACTCGAAGAGGAGCCGCCCCATCCCGGGGATGTTAAAAATCGTTTCGACGATAACCGATCCGCCGATGAGCGCGGGCAGGAGCGTGGCGAGCAATGTGACGATGGGGAGCACGCTGTTGCGAAAGGCGTGCTTCACGATCACCTGTCTCTCCGAGAGTCCCTTGGCGCGGGCGGTCAGGATATAATCCTGGCCGATCACCTCGAGCATGCCCGATCGCGCATAGCGCGACAGGGAGGCGAGCCCGCCATAGGTGAGGCAGATCACGGGCAGGATCATGTGCCAGAGGCGATCGAAGAGCCATGCCACGCCGCCCATGGCGGCCGCGTCGCTCGACGAAAGATCTTGGGGTGGAAAGAGATCGAGAAACTCCCCGCCGGCCAGGAAGACGATGAGCAGTGTGGCGACCCAGAAGTTCGGCAACGAGTAGAGGAGAAAGAGGAGAAGACTGATGGCGCGGTCCGTGCCGGTCCCGCGCTTGATTGCCGACAGCACGCCAAGGGGAATGGCGATGAGATAGATCAGCGCGATCGACAGGACCTGAAAGAGGAGCGAGACCCTGAAGGCCTCCCACACCTTGCCCGTCACCGGCCGGTGATCCTGGTAGGAGGTTCCAAAATCCCAGGTCACGATCCGTGCGAGCCAGATCGGATACTGGGCGTCGGTGAACATGGCGCCGAGGCGGCCGAAGAAACCGAGCTCCCTGTACTCATCCCGATCGCTCTCCCAGACGCGCGTGTTGACGAGAAGAGGCTTGTCGAGCCCGTAGAGCTGCCGCGTCCGCTCCACCACCTCGCGCGTCCCCTGTCCCGAGAAGGTGGTGGCCACCACGCTCTCTTCCTCCGACTTGTCCGCCGGGTCGCCGGGCGC
>Ga0180430_10002544_pt1 | contig 16365 bp, 14 predicted proteins | sample SS_ome_9_FD_132999 | JGI IMG/M metagenome (GOLD analysis project Ga0180430, IMG submission 132999) | Hypersaline lake sediment archaeal communities from the Salton Sea, California, USA - SS_1_S_2 metaG | ecosystem: Environmental > Aquatic > Non-marine Saline and Alkaline > Hypersaline >... | reverse complement strand
TCGTCGAGGTCGGCGAGACACGGGTGGACCTCTATGAACTCTATGACATGAACGGGAAGCTGATGATCCAGCGCAAACCCGCATCCGGAAGCAGGGAAGTATTTGAAACAGGCGGTCTGGATCCGGGCGTTTATATTCTCAGGATCCACACAGATGGGGAGCGGCGCACAGGAAGGGTCGTCCTCTTCTGACAGCCACCATCATTCGATTTCAGCCAGCCCGTTTCTGAAAGCGTACAGAATGAGGTTGATCGCGTTGTTGGTGTCGGTTTTCTGAAACAGGTTGCTTTTATGCTTTTCGATGAAATCTTCATCATGGAAAGTGGTCAAAGTGTTGTTATGCGGCGAAAATACTATACCTTGAAATGGCCATGTTAGGGAGAAATCCGAAATCGTATGGGGGAAAACCCTACTTTTTAATGGAGCATCTTACCACTTCATGACGGAAATTCTTTGTTATCTTTGCCGGTACGGTTTTTGATATACTTCCCGGGGATTCCTGATACTGGAATGAACCCTTGTAAGGGAGCAGGTGTCTTCCTGATGTGTGTGCATCAATAATCGCATGGATCAGTTCAATTACAGTGACCTATAAACTGGAGATACAGAAGTGAAGAAATTATATATAACAATGTTGCTGATGGCTGTTGCTGCAGGCACTGTTTCTGCGCAGAAAAGCAAGGTAATTGCAGCCTACCAGCTGATCGAGACAGGTAAGTTTGAGGAGGCAAAGACGTTTATCGAGGAAGCCAGCAATGACGACAAGACCCTGGGCTGGCCCAAGACCTGGCATGCACGCGGCCTGTTGTGCCAGACGGCCTACCAGAAGGGACTTGAGGACAAGGATGTGAAGAAGTGCCAGCTGTATGATGACCAGTTGTATGTGGCTTATGAATCATACGAAAATGCGCGAAAACTCGACAAGACAGGCAGGATGGACGATCAGCTCGCACCGTTGTATGTGCTGCTCGCCAATAAGTTGCTCAAAGAGGGAGAAAAGAAATATGCAGCGGAGCAGTACCAGGACGCCATGAAAGCCTACGAGCACGTGATCCTGATCAACAACAACCCTATTGTTGCAGCGGAAACAGATACCAGCCTGGTCTACAACACTGCGCTTGCAGCATATATGAGCAGGGACTGGGACAAAGCCACCGGATACCTCGAACAACTGAATGGCTACGGGTATTCTCCCAACATACCGCACCTGCTGTATGCAACCCACCTGGCTGAGCATGATACCCTTGCTGCAGAAGAGGCTCTGATCGACGGGATCCACAGGTACGATGACAACGAAGACCTGGTGTTGTTGCTGGTGGACCTGCTGTTGCGGACCGACGATGCGGACCGTGCCGTGGCAGTGCTTGACACTGCTGCAAAAGCCCATCCCGAAAACTATGTTTTTCCTTATGCTACCGGATTGGTCTATGAGCATACAGAGCAGTATGAAAAAGCGATCGCTTCCTATAAAGATGCAATTGTCCTGGCACCCGACGAACCCAGGCTGTACATCAACATCGGAGCCTGCTACTACAATACCGGGGTGAGGATCCAGGCTGAGGCACGGCAGATTACCAACAACAGGGAATTTCTGCATGAAAAGACCCGTTCTGAGGCGGCGTTCGAATCGGCCAGAGAATGGCTGAAGAAGGCAGATGAGAAAGATCCCGGCAATGAAAAGGTCGTCAGGCTGCTGGCCCTGCTAAAGTCCTGACCCTGGAGAAATCCTGTTCTTGCTGAATTCCTGACCCTGGTGAAATCCTGTTCTTACTGAAGTCCTGACCCTGCTGAAATCCTGTTCTTGCAGAAGTCCTGATCCTGCTGAATTCCTGTTCTTGCAGAAGTCCTGACCCTGGTGAAATCCTGTTCTTACTGAAGTCCTGACCCTGCTGAAATCCTGTTCTTGCTGAATTCCTGACCCTGGTGAAATCCTGTTCTTGCTGAAGTCCTGACCCTGTCACGGTTGCAGACCGATGGTTTAAAACTTAAATGAGAAGGTCAGTCCCACAAACTCCTTGAACTGTAATTTCGGGGATTTTTTTACACTTCCGTCAGGCAATTTAACCGGATCGCCTTTCTCATCCATTACGGGGAACCGGATATCATCATCGTAGATCAGGTGCAGGTTCAGGTTGACGGTGAAATACCAGTTGATTCGTTTTTCAAGGTTCACTTCCCAGTCGACATCCACATTCAGCGGGTTGTCAAAATAGTTGGAAAACAGCCGAAGTGAGTTGCGCATCTCCAGACCATCGAAGAGGGATACCGTATTCTTCACCACCAGCTGTCCGCCCATTTCCTGCCGTACTTTCTTGTCTGCCGCAATACCATGTGAGGTCTGGTCAATTGCAGCCGTATCCAGTACAAATGTATTTTTATAGGACAGGGGAGAATAGTTGATCACGGTTTTCTTGATGGGCTTGTACTCCAGACCAAGCCCCAGGGTGAAGGTTCCGGGATTGAGGAATTTGGAGACCACCACGGAATCGTTCGGGTACTTGTACCCACGTGCCAGCTGGTTTTTCATGTAAAAAACGGCGCTGAAATCGATTTTGTTCCTGATGACCTTGTTGAACTTTGAATTGAATTCCAGCTGGTCGGTGTTGGTCCGCAGTCCGTATTCTTCCGTGATGATGGAACCGTATTTCAACCGGCCGTTGCTGGTCCACTGGATCTTGGCTTCCTTATCTGTATATCTTGCTTCGCCACTGATATCCAGCATCGTTGCTACGGAGTTTTCACCTCCCTTCGACCAGTTGGATAAATAGGTCTGGTTGAATGCAAACGCACTGGAAAGATCATATTCCCAGTAGACCGGGATCACTTTCAGGGGTTCCACGTTGACAAGCTTTCGCTGCGGCCTGATGGTTGCAATGGGAATCTTTGCAGGTGGTTCGATCTCCAGCCGGTCGATGTTCACTTCCTCTTCCAGGAACAGTGTAATCTCATTCTTGTCGGGATTGCCCATCCACACCGTGATGGAATCATTCTTATAGTTTTTTATCCAGAACCTGTACAGGTCACTGTCCCCGGAAGTCAGCCAGAATGGGGTTATCCCACCATGCATGTCGTTGATGAAAACAAGGATGGAATCACGTTCTGTTGTATACAGGTGAAGGGCCTGGATGGCAGCCCGAAGCGAATCGGGCATCTGCTCGCCCGGAACAATGTAAAAGGGCGAATCTTCGTCCGCAACGCGGGCACGCCGGGCTTCGGAAAGGATCACTTCTGAAGAATCGGGTGTAAACCTGAACCTGAGGTTGCTGCCTGTCGGAAGCAGGGGCGGGATTACCTCATTCCTGGCCAGCCGGTGGAGTTGTATGCCCTTGGCAGCCAGGTAGACGGTATCGATGATGACCGATGTCAGGGTATCAGGATCACGCACCATACTGTCCATCATGCTCCTGAAAAGTGGAATACTGTCGGTAAATGAGCGCAGCGTGCTGTCGACCTCATGCCGGATGATCGTTTGTTGAAATACCAGTGGTTCTCGTTCCAACCTGACTGTATCCACGAGAAAGGAAGAATCATTCAGCCACCTGAGCGGCAGGTTTTCAGTTTCGATGATGTCGGTGTATGAATATGCCAGGGAGTCAAAGCTGAATGCGAGCAGGCGGCTGATCGCGCTGTCGACAGGTTCCTGGTAATGCCGATTCAGCCGCACCAGGGACTGTTTCATGGAATCTCCCGAAGGTCTCCATAGCCGGTCATGCTTCAGCAGGCTGTCGATGTAGGCCGAGGCTTCTTCCGGTCTGAGCATGATTGGTTCCGGGACGACGGTTTGATTTGCATTCAGCAGCGTATCCTGCAAGACCAGGGCCGTGTCTGCCGCCAAGACGATTGTGTCACTGGCAGAAGGCACTGTATCGGGCTGGTAACGAGCTGGTTGTACAGTGGTTACCGGCTGCGCGGATGTGGAAGCAGGAACATCACTGGTGTCATCAGTTTGATCTGTTGCAGTGGCTTTATTGGAAATACCGGTGGTAAATGATCCGGGGCTTTCCTTCATTGCAGCCTCCTGTGCGGAGACAGTAATAGTAAAGATCAGTCCGCCAAGAAAAAGGAAAATTCGACGCATGCTTTCGGGTTTGTGATAGGTAAAAAGTTTCCGCAAAAATGATACCTGTAAATGTCATGGCAAAATTTATTGCATAAAATTTTCACCTCCGTTCAATATTAGGTAACGGAGCATTCCTGTGGAAAGTTGTTGTAATCCCTCGTTTTCAGATCTTCCCGGACTATCAGGATGCTTTTTGCATCTGCAGCTCAGGCGGTTTGATCTCTTTGCCCCGGTAAACTGTGTAAATAATCCACACAAGGCACGGTTTGGTAAAATTTTGGAACATTATGCCGTAGAACCTGACTAAAATAATTGACAATCAGTGCGAAATGATATAAATTTATTGGCATTTCGATCGTGCTAAGTCGAAATAACCCTCTTTTCCCGGGCTGTTTCACGATGTCTGATGACATCATTTTACCCCAGAGGCAGGTAAAATACTTTCTGAACAGCCCTCCAGGCCTTAATGATCCGGAAGGTTTTTTGAATCTTTACGGACAGCGTTTTGAAACCCCAAAATTCACCCCGATATGAAAAAATGTACACTGACAGCAGCTGTTTGTGCTGCGTTTTTATTCATAGCATCATTCGCTATGGGTCAGCATGCAAGAGATCCGATCACCAATGTGTATAAAGTTGGAGGATCAGCGGAAATATACATGGCATACAACTACAAAGCTTCAGGCAGTGATTACAGCATGCATGGAGTGCTGGATCTACCGGCCAGCCTGAATGCAGTTTATGCAATGGATTCAGCTGATTTTAAATACATCAATCCGTGGAAGACTGCTGCAATCAGCGGTGATTTCAATGGTGACGGTGTTGATGAGGTGGTTACCATTTGTAACAATGTTTCAGGTGGGATCAAAATCACTATTCCCTTGTTGAGTAAAGACCTGGCCTGGGAAGGGCAGCGTGAATATGTCCTGGAAGAATTGAACACAATGGATTACAAACGTTTGCGTATCTGTGCCGGCAATTTTGACAGGGATTTTCAGGATGAATTTGTGATCTGCTACGGGAAAGAGGGACAAACACTTCGCGTGGCATTGTTCGAAACCGATGCTGACCTGAATATCACAATGATTGATAATTTCAAAGAGATTTCCTACTATGACCATTTCTTTGACATCACTTCAGGGGTTACAGATGGGGACGGGATTGACGAAGTCGTGATGGTCAAGAATAAGAAAACTTTCAATGATATGCCAGGACCTGTTTTCAAAACAGTATATGATCTGAATGTCTTGAAGTATGATTCGATTGAAAATGAATTGTTTATGCACTTGGACTCTTTTAATATAGCATTGGATAATCCTGCCAGTGGAGACGGTTATTTCAATGTTGGAACAAAGGGCAGAATAATCGAAATGCGTGTGGCATGCGGCGACCTGGATGTGGATGGCATGGAGGAGATAGTCGTCGGTTGGTCGAATTATTATTCTCACCGGAGGGTGTACCGCTGTACCGGTGACTGTTGTTGGGGGGCGTGCTGGTTTGGCAGTGAATGGCATGACTATTATTATTGTAGCAGGCTGTTTATCAATACCTTCGATTTGAACAATATAACGAAAAAGATCAGTAAAAAACAGGTAATGAATGTCGCATCTACTGATTTTGGCATGTATGCCGGGTATGACAATATGCAGATCGCCTTGTCACTGAAATGCGTAAAAATGGATAACGCAGGAAGGGAAGAAGTGTTGGTGAACAATGCTTCCAGATTCATTGCGCTGGGATCCACGGGCACGGGAATGCAACTGGACATTGTACAGAATCTGGGACCGTCTAATGGCTATCTGAATGTTTCAGGAAATGAAGCCTTCATTGTTGCAGATCTGAATCCGGATACGGCAACGCTCGATTTCAACAAGGAAGTTGTATTGTTGCTTTCAGATCAACCTCCCGGTCTCCAAATAAGCGGGACGGCTGACCTGGCCTCATTTGAGCTATTGCAGATTGAACAGGTTGATGCTGATACACTTGTATTTTCTAAAACAGCAGAACACTTTCTGATGCCATTCGATGAGATTGATATCAGCGCCACGGCGATGCTCAGCGGGGACTTTGACGTGGCGGATGCAGACCTGTACATGATTGGTACTCCCGAGGTAATCCGTGTTTCCGACCTGCAGTACCCGCTGGTGATCCTCAATGCGCCTCCCGTTCATTTCGATGTGCTCAACGGAGAAATCCATGATATTTGCGGTGCGTACCTTAGTGAAGAGCAACCCCAGTTCACGGCTACTTATTTCAAGGAGTATGAGGCCGGGGAAACCACTAATTTTGAGACTGCCAACAGCATGGGATTCTCTGCCGATCTGCGGGCATATGCAATGGCAGGCGGATCAGGTTTTGAAAGCTCAGTGACTGCCAACTGGGAAAAAGGAAAATCCTATTATAATGCTAGGACAGAAGAGACTACGATCAGCAATTCCAAAGATGTCCATACGGAGGATTTCGTCCTCTACTCATCCCTGGACTATACCTATTATAAATACCCTGTTTACAATAATGATGGGAAGGAAATTGGCAAGTTGGCCGTACTGAACCCGGAGACGAAATTAACCTCATCCTGGGGCAGTGGCAATGCCTGGCAGCATCCTGGATATACCTTTGATCACGAGTCGGGGAACCTTCTTTCATATAAGCCGTACAAAAACGAGTTCGATTTTTGTCAAGATCCTGATGTCTTCGCACCTGTTGAATACCCGGGCCAGTTCGTGACAAATTCAGGAGGAGGTGACTTTGCTTTCGACTATACAAAAATATCCAGCCAGGGAAATTCTTATTCCTATTCAGGGGGAGTGGGCGCAAGCATGTTTGTCAAGGTGGGTGCCGAGGGTTCGGTGAGTACAGGTGTGAAGCCCTTTGGCATAGGCGTAGACATTTCAACTGATTTTCGGGTTGGGGTATCCAGCGAACTTTCAGCGTTTTATTCAAGCTCCTCCCTTTCCAGCAGGTCCACCGAGCTTACAAGCTCTTTCCGGGTCGAAGGTTTTATCGGTGAACTCAAGGACAGCTATGCTAACGTGGCAAATTACAAAATCATACCCTACATTTACCGGTCACAATCCGGTGCACTGGTGCTGGATTATATGGTGAAATTTGTTGATGACTTTGATGGCTGGTGGACCAGCAATTACGGACAGCAGCCCGATCTGGCCTTTATCCTTCCCTGGCGCTACGCAGTTGAGAAAGGCAGTGACCAGATCAAGCCCTCCATGAAACAGCGCACCAGGGAGATCCAGTTCTACCCGCCGTTTGCCAATCCGGGAGATACGGTTACTATTACTACGCGGGTGCACAATTACAGCCTGCTGACATACGAAGACTTGCTGGAGCTGAAGTTTTATATCGGGGATCCTGAAACGGGAGGCGTTGAGCTGACCGACATTTACGGTATGCAGGGAGTTTCAAAGTACAGTACCATGATGTATGGCGCTGAAGATGCGAACCTGGATTTCGAGGAATACCTGAATTTTTTCTGGCAGGTACCCGATACAGTTACCTGCTCACCCAGGATTTATGCAGTGATCGATCCGGATAACGTTGTTGAAGAGATCCACGAAAACAACAACAAGGGATGGAATGTACTTCAGATACTCGACTGCGACGATTGCGGGTATATCGAGGTCGATGTTGAGCCATATGTTGTCACAAGTCTGCCGCTGAAAACCTGGCCGACACCTGCACGTGATCATTCCATGGTGCAGTTTTCACTGCAGCAGGAAGGAGACGTACTGCTGGAAGTATTTGATGTATCCGGTCAGCGAGTAGACATCGTGACCAGCAACTGGTACCCTGCCGGCGACCACGAGATCAGGTACTTTGCCGGTCAGCTTGATGATGGATTATACTTCTACAGGCTGACATCGGGAAAGATGGCACGTACCGCAAAACTGGTGGTTGCAAAATAGGATACTTTAAGATTGATTTGAGCCAGGGTGGCTGCTTCATGATAACTTACCTTTAGCAGGTCAGAACAAACAGGCATGATCATTTGTAATTTAAGCATGGCATCATGTGAAGCACTTTGTCATTTATATGATGAATAACTATCTTGTCGCAGAATTACAATTGGATAGCTATGAAAGCAATTACCAGGGAGATACAACAACAAATGACCCCGGATGATGCATTGGCACGCCTGAAAGAAGGAAACATTCGCTTTGTGGAAGGCAAAATGCTCCAGCGGAACCTTCCGCAACAGGTGCAGGAGACCTCGGGTGATCAGTTTCCATTTGCAGCGGTACTCGGTTGCATCGATTCACGTGCCCCGGCAGAGCATATTTTTGACCAGGGTATTGGTGACATTTTCAGCACAAGGATTGCCGGGAATATAGTGAATGATGATATCCTCGGGTCACTGGAATTTGCATGTAAAGTGGCCGGGGCGAAGCTCGTACTTGTGCTGGGACACACAGCATGTGGAGCTGTTTCTGCAGCCTGTAAATCTGTAAAGCTGGGAAATTTAACCTCGCTGCTGTCGAAGATACAACCTGCTGTTGACGCGTTTAGTGATGCAGTCCTGCATATAGACAAAGTGGCAGCCCACAATGTGCAACATTCGGTTGCCCAGATCAGGCAAAAGAGCCAGATCCTTGCAGAAATGGAAGCAAAGGGAGAAATAATAATAACCGGGGCGATGTACGATGTGGCCAACGGAAAGGTGGAGATGTTGCAGCATTAGATGGGTTGGCTGCGCTTCACCGAATTGATTTACCTGTACGGATCGTCACTTCAATATGCATCCCCTTGCATGGCGAAGAGCGGTTGATTGCGGATCCATTTGCCCCTGGTGAAATCGGGGAAATACTGGAGGGCGTTTCCTTCTGCCAGTGATTTTTCCGAAAGGGGAGTGATGGCGCTCCATGCAGCGGCATCGTAAACATCAAGTGGAGGGCTTACCTTTCTTTTGACAGATTCCACAAACGCATGTGCAACGAAGAAATCCATGCCCCCATGTCCTGATCCTGCTGCAAAATCGCCGTATTTTTTCCACAATGGATGGTCGTATTTTTCCAGCCAGCCGTCGTTCATATCTTCCCACTGGTGCGGGTTGCTGATACCTTCAATGTAGATCCGGCGGGTGTGGTAATCGAAATCTGCAATCCCCTTTTCGCCCTGAACTTCGAAATCAAGTGAGTAGGGACGGGGAAGGTTGGTATCGTGGGTGACCAGGATCGTTTCTCCCTTTGCCGTATTGATCTGGGTGGTGACCACATCTCCCAGTTCCCACCTGATCTTTGCATGGGGATGGTCTCTTCCGCCTTCCGGATGGTTCAGGATGTAATTGTGCAGTCCGCGGGATTTCGTGCTGTGGGTGGTTAGCGATTCAAACCTGTTGCCCCTGTTGATATCCAGCATAGTGGCAATGGGGCCGACACCATGTGTCGGATAAAGGTCACCATCCCTGTGGATGGAATGTTGTGTGCGCCAACGGGCCTCCCCATTGGCCCCTTCTCCAAATTGTACCCCTGGACTGAATTTTACACCCCTGAGGTCGTGCCGGTAGCCACACCTTGCATGGATCAGTTCACCAAATACATTTTGTCTGACCATGTTGAGCACAGCCATCACATCGCGCCTGTAACATACATTCTCAAGGATCATCGTGGGAACCCCTGTCTCCTCGTAAGTATTGACCAGGTCCCAGCACTCTTCGATGGTATTGGCTGCGGAGACTTCCACCCCGGCATACTTGCCGGCCTTCATGGAATCAACGGTCATTTTTGTATGCCACAGCCAGGGAGTGGAGATAATCACCCCGTCGATGTCGTCCCGCTCCAGTAAATCCAGGTAGGCATGCTCACCCTCGGAGTAGGTCTCAGGCTTGCTGAACCCGGCTTTGCTGATCATTCCAAGCGATTTTTGGATTGCAGTTGCATCAATGTCGCAGATGGCGGGTATGTTTACATCTTCCCTGTTCAGCAGGTTGTGCAGGTGAGAGCGCCCGCGGCCTCCCACGCCAATGAAACCGATATTCACTTTTTCTTTCAGCGGTGGCTGACCAAAGCTGAACATCGGTGTCATGGCAAGCCCCATGCCGGCGCCTGCCGACATCTTGATAAATTGTCTCCTGTTTTGCCCGGCTGATTTCATGATCGTATTATTTGGTTATAGGTTTTTAAATATACCATACAATTCTTAAATCATGTGCTTCATGTATCATTTATGTTTCGCTAATCGACGGCGAGTTCCATGATAATCTGCTTACCCAGCAGCAGTTCCAGGGGTGAATGATACATCATCTGCTTTCCTGTTTCGACAGCTTCCTGGAGGGGAACGCCCCGGTTCTGAACGAGGTAGGCAATGAACAGGAAGGTAGCCCTGCGGCCACTGGTGCAGTGGATCAATGCAGGTGTCTCTGCATCCAGTAAACTGTTGAATTCTGCCTGGATTTCAGGCGTAAAGCCTGAACCGTTTTCAACGGGTAATTCGATGTAATTGAAACCAAGCTTTTCAGCCACGAATTTTTCATCATATTCCTCTTCCTTGAAAACTTCATTTTCTTCCCCTGTCCGGAGGTTAATGATGGTCCTGATGCCCTGGTCCTTCAGGTAAGTGAGCCGCGCGACTTCAGGCTGCGCAGAGATATAGAAGTTATGGTACCTGTACAGATCTTCAAAAGAGTTCACGGGGATAACTTTGTATTCCCCGGAAGCAGGGCGCTGTGCCTGGAGGATGGGTATGATTGTTGTAAGCAGAAATATAAAAGATACAATTTTACGCATGGTTTTTATTTGGTGCAAAACTACTGAATCTGCCGGCAATACCTGCACCTGGTGAAATTAATCTTCGCATCAAGTGTTTTTTTTCTAATTTTGGGCCATGAGCAAAACAGACAAGCAGATTCTTCTTGAAATCATGGCCGGTGCGTTCAGAGAAAGCGACCGCTTGCGCCCCATCCTCAGGAAAGGCAATACGGAAAAGCGCCTGAAGATCATGGCAGCCTATGCATACGACCTGGCGTTCAAGTTCCATGGCGTATATCTTTCTGAAGACAAGACCACTGCGATCATATACTGGCAGCAAAGTAAATACAAAAGGTCGGTGAGGGATTATCTGAAATATGCTGTTATGTTCCTGCGGACCCTCAAACTGCACAAACTGCTTGAAACGGCGCGACGTGAAAAATACGTCGAAAGCCGTCGGCCCGACCTGGATGATTATATTTATGTCTGGCTGCTTGGTAAGGATCCGGAAACCAACAGTATCCGCGGCCTTGCTGATATCCGGGATCACCTGAACGACCTGGCCCGCAGCCTCAATATCCCCATTCTCATTGAAACCACGGTGGAGAAATTACTGAAACTATACCGCTACGTGGGCTTCGAGGTATATGATGAATTTTTCGACGAGACCATCGGCATGCCTGTATATTTCCTCAGAAAGGATCCGCCGGAATAGCAGCTGCCTTCTTTTGAAGTTTTGGATGTCCTGTTGCATTGTCGTCATCTTGCTGATGTGTTGAAGCCCTTCGGTTTTTGTGACAAACCTCGGTATATTGCTGTTGAATTTCTTCCCCAAATGTGGTCATCTGTTACCAGCTATCCAGGTTCCTGCAGGTATGTTGTGGGGATACCAATCCTGTCCTTTCCGCTGCTATAGGCAGATAGGTCCATAGCTTTCCTTTTTGGCATGATATTCTATGTACACTGGTCAAACTTTAAAAATATTCACCTATGAACCTAAAGGAAATGCATTGCGAACCTGTCCTGGCTGGAACTGAGCCACTGAACGAAGAACAGGTACAAGTCTATATGGAACAGTTGCCTGTTGAATGGCGTGTGTATGACAACAAGCGCCTCACCCGTGAATTTCCCTTTGAAAATTTCAAGAGGGGAATGGCTTTTGCCCAGGAGATCGCGCGGCTCGCAGAGGAAGAGCAGCACCATCCACTGGTATGCGTCAGCTTTCCAAAAGTCGAAGTGGAATTGAGCACACATGACATAGGCGGCCTGTCCAGAAATGATTTTGTCATGGCTGCGAAAATTGATGAATTATAAATACTAACCTAAAAATCAAATTATTATGAAGATGGTAAAGGTTATTGAAGTGATTGCTTCATCCGAAAAGGGATTTTCAGAAGCAACAGAGAATGCTGTGAAAGAAGCAGCAAAAACAGTGAAGAATATTCAATCGGTGTATGTCGAGCACATGAATGCAAACGTTGAGAACAACGAGATCGTGTCGTATGCAGTTAATGCGAAGATCTCATTTGTGATCGAGTCGTAGGCCGAATGGGTTGCCAGCAACATGGAAGTTGTAATTAGCTGAAATAGTGAGGACTTAATCGCGCATCACAGCGTATTAGATTGAATGCTCGCCTGTTTCATTCCCGGCATTTCCTTCATCAGAAACTTCATTTTCCCCATCTGAAATTTCATTCAGCATGCTGGGCGGCAGATCCTTTTTGGTTTTAACTCCCAGTTCACGCAGCTTTTCAGCCTGTCCGATCAGGTTGCCGCGCCCTTCCTTGAGCTGTCCCATGGCAGCACTGTAACTTTTCTGAGTTCGCTCGATATGACTTCCAAGGGTTTGCAGGTTATCAACAAACCCAACAAATTTATCATAGAGCGCAGCTCCGCGATCTGCGATATCCAGCGCATTCTGGTTCTGGTATTCCCGTTTCCAGAGGTCAGCAATCATCTTTAATGCCGCGATCAGATTCGTCGGACTGATAAACAGAATCCGCTTGCTGTAAGCATAGTGCCAGAGGTCAGGATCATTCTTCAGGGCCAGCAGGTAAGCCGGTTCATTGGGGACGAACATCATTACGAAATCCAGCGAAGATGTAAAATCCTGGTAACTTTTGGCGCTGAGTTCATCTATGTGGGTGCGCATGGATTCCAGGTGTCCTTTCAGGGCAAGTGCCTGCACCTCAGCGTCGTCTGATTCAGAATAGCGTGTATAGGCAGTGAGGGATACTTTTGAGTCGATGATCAGCTTGCGGTTGTCAGGATAGGCAATAACCACGTCGGGCTGCAGCTTTCGTCCCTGCTCGTTCTTGAGCATGCTGCCATCCTCATCTTTCAGGAATTCCTGCACAAAATATTCCCTGTCCTTTTCCAGGCCGGACTGCTCCAGGATCTTTTCCAGGATCATCTGGCCCCAATCGCCTTGTGCCTTTGAATTACCGCGCAGTGCATTGGTCAGATTGTTGGCCTCTTCACTTACTTTTTTGTTCAGTTCCACCAGCCGTTCCAGTTCCTTTCCCAGTGAGAAGCGCTCCTTGGATTCCTTGTCATATACCTCCTCTACCTTCTTTTTAAAGGTCGAAATGTTTTCGCCAAGCGGCTTCAGGATCATTTCCAGGTTGTCCTGGTTTTGCTTCGTGAATTTGAGCGTCTTGTCATCCAGGATCCTGTTGGCGATATTTTCAAATTCTGTATTGAACTTTTTGCCCAGTGCCTCGATCTCCTGTTTCTGGGTATCCAGTTTTTCTGTTAATGCCTTGTTGTTTGCCTCTAAAACAGCAGTCTGCTTGTTGAGTTCGTAATATGCTTCCGACTTTTTTTCGACCTCGGTTTTCAATACTTCAATTTCGTGTCGCAGTTGTAAGGTCTGCTCGGCAGCTGATTCCAACCTGGCTTTTTGCGTAGCAATTTCACCATGGGAATGCGCAAGTTCAGCCGTTAATTTTTCGTATTGAGGTCTTGGGACAGACGAAGATCTTGCAGCGAGGGTGGCGATTATATATCCTGCGATGCCCCCGATTACCAGTCCTGTAATAATATAGATGATTTCCATTTCCTGTTCTGTTTAGCAGGTCAAGTTGTTATGGTTTTACTTGTCCATTTCCTGCACATTCTCCTGCTCTTTCTCAAGCACAAGGCGCGTGCGTGGCAGGCTTTCGGGATAGTGTTCCTGGAGGAAGCTGATCAGTTTTTCCCTCACGCTCACCCGCAGGTCCCAGGCAGTGGGGGAGTCAATGGCACTTATAAGCGCCCTCACTTCCACCGTTTTTTCCGTGGCATTGGTGACCTGTAACACATTTACATTGCCGTCCCAGTTCCTGTCGGCTTCCAGGATACGTGTGAGTTCCTCCCGCAATTTGTCAAACGGTACCGTATAATCAGTGTAGATAAATACCGTACCCAGTATATCTGCTGATTCGCGGGTCCAGTTCTGGAATGGTTTTTCAATGAAGTATGTGGTTGGAACTACCAGCCTGCGCTTGTCCCAGATGCGCACAACCACATACGTGAGATTGATCTCCTCGATCCAGCCCCACTCACCCTCTACGATCACCACATCGTCGAGCCGCATGGGCTGGGCCAGTGCAATCTGGATCCCCGCCAGCACATTTCCCAGTAATTTCTGTGCAGAAAACCCGAGGATAATCCCGGCAACCCCGGCAGAAGCAAACAGGCTTACACCAATTTGCCTGATGCTTTCAAAGGTCATCAGGGCGATACTGAGGGAGATAATAATAATGATCGTGATCAGGATTCTTTCAATAATCCTGAATTGAGTGGTGACCTTCCTGGCCCTGAGGTTGTCCTTCTCGTCAATGTTATAGGGTCTTAACATTATTTCCTTACCAAGCTTGATGGTACCGATAATCAGCCAGGTGGCTGCAAAGATGATGGCCACTTTTAGGAAATGCAACAGGTATTTAACGAGCTCGTATTCTCCATACCAGGCGGAGAAAACAATACTGAGGGCGATGCTGAACAGAAAGATCAGCAGGGGCGTCCTGAATTTTTTATGCGTGGTTTTTTTAAGTGAATTGTCTTCCCGTTTACTGAATTTTTTGATCAGTAAGATCGTTACCAGGTAAATGACAATAGCTGCAATCAGAATCAATGCACTGATGATCAGTGTGTTTTGCCAGTTATCCTTGTTGCTTGAAATCAATTCTTCAATCATTGTCCGTTCATTTGTTTGATGTGGGAACTTCTATTCCGGTGTCCCCTGCCGCTGGAAGCGGGCCTATTCAACCGGGGTAATGACCATGTTCCGGTAGGCCACTGCTCCATGATCACCTTTCGCAGGCTCCGGTGTTTGTGTATTGTTGACACATGACATCAGCGCAATTAAAGCGAGCACGATCATACATTTTTTCATGGTAAGACTGACTTTGTTGGTTTCGATAAAGGTAAGCGGAAATGAACAGAATTAAAAACGGGAAGTAAGATTTTCCCATGCCTGCTGAAGGATGCGGTGGTCTTCTTCTCCGGGATATTGTTCGACTACTGTTCTGCCTGCCAGCATCGCCTCTGAAAAATGTATTGAAAAAGGTACTTTTGCGATGACCGGAATCTTTCGCTCATCCAGGAAGCGGCTGATTTCCCCGGTCATAACCGGATGCAGGTCATATTTATTAATGATGGCAAACGCCGGTACTTTGAAGGAGCTAACCAGGTCCGTCACCCTTTTCAGGTCGTGGTAACCCGACTGTGAAGGTTCTGTTACGATCACCACCGCACTGGCTCCGGTAATGGAGGAAATGGCTGCGCAACCAATGCCCGGGGGACCGTCGTTGATGATCCAGCTGGCATTCGTCTCTTTTGCGATGTTACGTGACTGGTTTCTGAGTTGGGTGACCAGTTTTCCTGAATTTTCCTCCCCGGGTCCCATGCTGGCATGTACGAGGGTCCCAAACCTGGTGTCTGAGATGTACCAGTGATTGTTATTGCTTCTTTCAGACGAAATTGAAGCTTCCGGACAGATCCGTTCGCATAGCCTGCACCCTTCGCATTTGATTGCTACAACCATATAGGTACCATCATCTTTTTTCCGGATGGCATCAAACCTGCAATGATCCTCGCATATCCCGCATTGCGTGCAGCTTTCCTGGTTGATTTTAGCCAGCCAGGCCCCTGCGAAAGTATAGGACTCCCGCATCTCCGGATCGAAGATCAGGTGAAGGTTGGCTGCATCCACATCATTGTCACAAAATACGGCATTATCTGCCAGGGATGCCAGTGCTGCCGTGATGCTGGTCTTGCCTGTTCCGCCTTTGCCGCTGATAATTGTAATTTCCCTCATCAGAACATCTTGTTTGATTTATCAATGCGCGCTTAACCCTGGGTTCATTGCTCAACTTTTTTCCCTGTTTCCAGGACCCGTTCCCGGATGGTTGCTGCGAGGCGGATCATTTGCAGACTGATCGCAGTGTCTGTTTTTGTGAGAAGTTGACCGTCAGCATATAATTCAGCAGTTTTCCTGCTGAATGGTATTTCTCCAAGGAGGGTGATTCCCTGTTCCTCCAGGAAATGCTTCAATCGATGGTCACCGGAACCTGCTTTGTTGATGATGACCCCGAAGGGCTTTTTGATTTCGTTCAGCAGGTTG
>Ga0180430_10002542_pt1 | contig 16381 bp, 13 predicted proteins | sample SS_ome_9_FD_132999 | JGI IMG/M metagenome (GOLD analysis project Ga0180430, IMG submission 132999) | Hypersaline lake sediment archaeal communities from the Salton Sea, California, USA - SS_1_S_2 metaG | ecosystem: Environmental > Aquatic > Non-marine Saline and Alkaline > Hypersaline >... | reverse complement strand
GTATGGAGCAGATGCTCGACACGCTGTCACCGGAGACGCGCAAGCGGTACATGCACAACTACAACTTCCCGCCCTACTCCACCGGTGAGACGGGCCGGGTGGGCAGTCCCAAGCGTCGCGAGATCGGTCACGGGGCGTTGGCCGAGCGAGCACTGGTCCCAGTGCTGCCGACTCGGGATGAGTTCCCCTATGCCATTCGTCAGGTGTCTGAAGCACTGGGCTCCAACGGTTCCACGTCGATGGGTTCGGTGTGTGCGTCGACGATGTCGTTGCTGAATGCCGGTGTGCCCCTGAAGGCCCCGGTCGCGGGTATTGCCATGGGCCTGGTCAGCGGTGAGGTGGACGGCAAGACCGAATACCTCGCGTTGACCGACATCCTCGGGGCTGAGGACGCCTACGGTGATATGGACTTCAAGGTCGCAGGTACGAAGGATTTCGTCACCGCTTTGCAGTTGGATACCAAGTTGGACGGAATCCCCGCATCGGTGTTGGCCGGGGCGCTCAGTCAGGCTCGTGATGCGCGGATGACGATCCTCGAGGTGATGGCCGAGGCCATCGATGCACCCGATGACATGTCACCGTTCGCACCGCGGATCATCTCGATCACGATTCCCGTGGACAAGATCGGTGAGGTGATCGGGCCGAAGGGCAAGATCATCAACCAGATCCAGGAGGACACCGGCGCCACGATCACGATCGAGGACGACGGCACCATCCACATCGGTGCGACCGAAGGCGACGCTGCTGAGGCTGCTCGAGCGAAGATCAACGCCATCGCCAACCCGACGATGCCCGAGGTGGGCGAGCGTTACCTCGGCACCGTGGTGAAGACGACGACGTTCGGCGCCTTCGTCTCGCTGGTTCCCGGTCGAGATGGTCTGTTGCATATTTCCGAGATCAAGAAACTGGCACCGGGCAAGAAGCGGATCGAGAACGTCGAGGAAGTTCTCAAGGTCGGCGACAAGGTCCAGGTGGAGATCAAGGAGATCGACCAGCGAGGCAAGTTGAGCCTGCAGCCTGTGATCGACGAAGCCGCAGCCGAATAGGCGCACGTTCCATGTCACGGCGCACCACAACCTCGACCCTCCTCGATGAGGGAGACGGGGCGGTGGTGCGCCGTACGACATTGACGAACGGTTTACGCATCGTCACCGAGCACGTACCGGGCGTGCGAAGTGTGGCGGTCGGGGCGTGGGTCGGGGTCGGTTCCCGCGATGAGACGCGACAGCAGCTCGGAGCGGCGCATTTCCTCGAACACCTGCTGTTCAAGGGCACTAGGAAGCGGTCGGCCTGGGAGATCTCCGCGGCGATCGAATCCGTGGGCGGGGACATGAACGCCTTCACGACGAAGGAGTACACCTGCTACTACGCCCGGGTGCTCGATCGGGATATGCCGCTGGCTGTGGATGTTGTCTGCGATCTGGTGTCCGAGGGGGCGCTGAACTCAGCCGATATCGAGAGTGAGCGGGGTGTCATTCTCGAGGAGATCGCGATGTCCGAGGATGACGCATCCGATGGCGTGCATGACCTGGCGATGTCTGCGCACTTCGGGCACACCCCGCTGGGTCGGCCGATTCTCGGGACGATCGACTCCATCTCCGCGCTGTCGTCCCGTGGAATACGCAGTTTCTATCGGGGTCGATACGTGCCCTCGAACATCGTGATCGCGGTTGCGGGGAATGTCGATCACGATGCGGTCGTGCGCCGAGTGCGCAAGTCCCTGCCACGATTCGCCGATGCTCCCGACTCGCCACCTCAGGTGCCGGTGGGTCGCAGGGCGCGCCGTGATGGATCGGCCTCGGTGAGCGTGCGCCATCGACCGATCGAGCAGGCGAATGTCGTCCTCGCTCACACGGGCCTGTCACGTCATGATGACCGGAGGTATTCCCTCGCGGTGCTCAACGCGGCTCTCGGAGGTGGAATGTCGTCCCGGTTATTCCAATCCATTCGCGAAGAGCGCGGTCTGGCTTACTCGGTGTACTCCTTCTCCACCCACTTCGCTGAGACCGGGATGGTGGGGGTGTACGCCGGATGCCTGCCGCGAAAGGTCGACGAGGTCATGTCGATTGCGCGGGACACGCTGGGCCAGGTCGCCGATCTCGGTCTCACCGATGAGGAGATGGGGCGTGGCCGGGGGCAGGTCGTGGGCCAACTCGTGCTGGGTCAAGAGGACACGGGTGCACGGATGAGTCGCATCGGGAAGTCGGAGTTGCTCTACGGACGGGTGCCTGCCATGGACGAGGTCCTCGATCGGATCGACGCGGTGACACCCGACGATGTCCGTGAGGTCGCGTCGGCCTTACTGAGCCAGCCTCCCACGGTCGCTGTTATCGGCCCGGTCGATGCTGATCGGATCGCCGATCGTGCTGCCGCGATGTGATGAGACCCCATCTCATGTCGACGACTCGAGATCAGGTCAGGCACTAGGCTGTCTAGCGTGGACGATCAACTCCCCGTAGCGGTGCTCGGTGCTGCCGGTCGGATGGGAACCACGGTCTGTCAGGCGATCGAGGAAGCAAGTGATCTCTCGCTTGTCAGCACACTCGATCTCGGTGATCCTCTGAGCAGTGTCATCGAGTCCGGTGCGAAAGTTGCCGTGGATTTCACGACGCCGGATGCGGTGATGGACAACCTGCAGTTCTGTATTTCCGCCGGAGTACACGTCGTCGTGGGGACGACCGGCTTGACCGATGAGAGACTATCGACCGTCCGTGGCTGGCTGGAGCAGGCGCCGAACGTGGGTGCCCTGATCGCGCCCAACTTCAGCCTCGGTGCCGTTCTGCTCATGCGATTCGCCCGCGAAGCGGCCCGGTATTTCGAATCGGTCGAGATCATCGAACTGCATCACCCTGACAAGCTCGATGCACCCAGTGGCACAGCTCGACACACTGCCGAAATGATCGCTCAGGTGCGGCGTGAGTCGGATCACGCTGCGATGCCTGACGCCACGGTCGACACGCTGTCCGGCGCCCGGGGTGCCACCGTCGAAGGAGTTCCCGTCCATTCGGTTCGCCTGCGAGGGTTCGTCGCACACGAGGAGGTGCTGCTGGGCAATCCTGGTGAAGTTCTCACGCTGCGTCACGATTCGTTGGATCGAGCATCGTTCATGCCCGGGGTGCTTCTCGCGCTGCGATCGGTGGGCGACAGACCCGGTCTGACCCTGGGCCTGGAAGCCCTCCTTGATTGACCAACAGACGTCATGAATCCAAGGATCTGGGTCACCGTGATGGCATTGGCCATCGGGGGTTACATCGTCTTGGCGAGCCTGCGCGGGGGAGCGTTCCTCGGCAGTGGAGACCTGGTCACGATCGCTCTCGGAGTCGCCGTGCTCGCTATCCCGATGTTGGGTGCGTGGTTGGTGTGGCGCGAGATCATTTTCGGACGACGTCTGCAGACGCTGGGGCAGACCCTTGCCGGCGAGGGTGATCTGCCCATCGACGACTTCCCCCGAACTCCCTCGGGGCGCGTGGAACTTGCTGCAGCAGAGGAATGGTTCGCAGCCGAACGCCAACGAGTCGAAGCCGATCCCCTGGATTGGCGGGGCTGGTATCGGCTTGGCTTGGCATATGACGCGGCACGGGACCGCCGGCGAGCGCGCGAAGCGATGGGTGAGTCGATCCGCCTTGCGCGATTGCCCGGCGGACCTCTGGCCTAACCGCGGGACTCGGTCACCCAGACCCGCATGCGATCGACGCTGGCCAGCCATGTCTGTTCGCGCAGTGCGGTATCCCAGGTAAAAGAGCCGATCGTCGTGTCGATCGGTCCCTCGGAAGTCTCGATGATGAGGCGCTGTCTCCGGCCGGTCTGCGTGACGTCGACTCCCGTGATGATCGGCCAGGGAGCGAAGTCGCTGCGCACGATCCGCACTACCCGAACACCGGAGTCATTGACGTAGGTCCCGGTGACCCATCCGCGAGCGACGAGGAGGACGATGGGAGCCATCGCGAGGAGGGCGAGAACTCCGAGGATCACACTCCCGGGAGTGCGCGACGCGGCCAGGGACAGCAGCGCTGTTCCCAACACCGAGGCAAGCAACAACGTCGAGATGATGAGCACGGCAAGTCGCCATGGACCTCGTGCAGGAATCCGCAACCAGGAGATCTGGCCCGCACCCGGTGTTGCTGGTTTGGGTGCGAAGAGGAAGCCGAACAGCGGCTTGCGCGCCTGCGGCGTCACGGGAGCCAACCCAGATAGCGCACGAGCGCGGCAGAAGCCGCTGCTGAAAGGACGGCGACCAGCAGGGGGGCGCGCAGGGCGAGGCTGACGGTCGCTGCACCGAGGCCGACGACGCGAGCATCGATGACCAGGGTGGAACCCGATGAGAACGTCTGCACGACGAGCAGCCCGGCCAGCAGCGACACGGGGATCAGTAGTGTCACGCGTCGCATGGTCGGTGTGGTCAAGAAGCGCTCGGGGATTACGAATCCGGCGAATTTCAGCGCGAATGCGGAGATCGACCCGATGAGGACGGTGGCCCAGATCATGATCCGACCGCTCTCTGCCCGAACTCATCCGTTTCCTGTGCGCCGCGGGTCAGGAACACGCCGATCGTGACCGCGATGGCACCGGCGACAAGCACCGGGGTCCCCGATGGCAGCAGCGGGGTGAGGATCAAAGCCACGGCCGCGGAGAGGACCGCGACTGTCCGGGCCAGGCGTGAGACAAGACGCGGCCACAGCAGCGCGAGGAAGGCCGCGGGGATCGCGGCATCGAGACCGAATCGTGCGGGATCACCGAGCACATCCGCGCCGAGCGCACCGACGAGGGTGCCGAGGTTCCAGAGCACGAACACCGCGACTCCGGTCGACCAGAACGCCAATCGTGATGATGGTGGATCGTCCTGGTGGCCAATGGCCATGCCGGTCGACTCGTCGATCGTCAACTGTGCGGCGGCGAGGCGCCGCCAACCGCGGGGGCGCAGCACGGTCGACATGTGCAGCGCATAGAGAGCGTTACGACTACCCAGGAGCGTGGCGATCGCGATGGCCGTGACAGCGCCACCTCCGGCTCCGAGCACACCGACCATGGCGAACTGTGACGCACCGGTGAACATCAGGCTGCTGAGCGCTTGAGTCTGCAAGACGCTCAATCCTGCGGCGACGGAGATCGCACCGAAGGAGATCGCATAGGCGCCCGTGGCCGCACCGATGCCGATGGCGTCGATGATGATGCGCCGTCGACGCTCGGGTGTCAGGGCAGTCATGGGTCGACAGAGAACTCGACGATATCCGGATCGAGTGACCGGGCCAGGCCCGTGATCACCGGTCGTGCTGACTCGGCGAGTTCGGGCTGCACGGACAATCGAGTTCGGCGTTGGAGGATGTCATCGACGGTGAGAGCGCCTTCGTGTCGGATGGCGTGCGCGATCTCCGCACCGACGATCCCGTCAGTTCCGGGAATCACGTCCTGCAGATCCGGCTCGCGTGCGAGTTCCTCGATGCGCGCCGCTTCGCTGCCGTAGCGACGGACCAGGCGCTTATCGGCAGCCTCCGTGTTCGAGTTCGCACCCACGAGCGGCAGGGTGGCGGTCCGGCAAGCAGATGCTGCGATACCGAGTGAATCGATCGCGTCAGCGGCCATCTTGCGATACGTGGTGAGCTTGCCGCCGGTCACGATGGTGACACCGTCGGCGCGTCGATGGATCAGATGGCGACGTGAGATGTCGGCAGTCGCAGCCGATGCGTCCTGTGAGCCTGAATCCAGTGCGGTCACGAGCGGTCGGTATCCGGCGTATGAGCCCATGACGTCGCGCGGGGTCAGCGCGGTGTGCAGGACCGATGAAAGATGTTCCAGAACCCAGTCGACCTCCGACTGCGGTGGATGGGTGTCGTCCGGTGATGCGTCGTCGGCTGGGACATCGGTGAGGCCGGCGATGATCGGACCGTCAGGTTGCGGCAGCGCGAAGACGTATCGACTCTTGCCTTCCGACACGGGGACGGTCACAGCAACACGTGGACGACCTAGCGATTCGGGTCGCAACAGCACGTGCGTGCCACGAGACAACCGCATCGGCAGATCGTCGTCCCAGGCCCCCGACCAGATGCCGACGGCGACCACCACATGACGGGCGCGCAGGTGATGGGTTCCACCTCGTAGTGTGTCGTGCACGATCACCTCGTCGCCGGACACCTCGGTCGCCCGCATCCGAGTCAGTATCCGGGCGCCGTGCGCTGCCGCGGTGCGAGCGACCGCGAAGACGAGTCGAGCGTCGTCGATGAGCTGCCCGTCCCAGTAGCCGACTCCGCCACGAGTTCGCTGTCGATCGATGGCGGGAATGAGTTCGGACACGGTCTCGATCCGAAGGTTCCTCGCTCCGGGCAGCACACTGCGCGGCGTGCCGGCGAGCCGGCGCAGGGCATCGGCACCGCCGAGGCCAGCACGCACGACGGCGTCTCGAGAACGCGATTGGTGGTCCGGATGGACCAGAACGTGGGGGAGAGGCCGGATCAGGTGCGGGGCGATGGCCGTCATCAGGTGGTGGCGCTCGCGCGCGCTTTCCCAGGCGACACCGAAGTCGCCATGGGCCAGATAGCGCAACCCACCGTGGATGAGTTTGCTCGACCATCGAGATGTGCCGTAGGCAAGATCCCGTGCTTCGACGAGGGTGACGCTCAGGCCGCGACTCGCCGCGTCCAAGGCGATGCCGGCGCCGGTGATGCCGCCACCCACGACGATCACATCGCTGACGGTGTCCGCCGCCTCCGCGAGGTCGTCATCGCGACGCGCCCGATTGAGGTCAGGATCGCCCTGGAGGTTCGAGGTCGCTATCGCCACGTCGGCAGCGTGCCACATCGCCGCAGCGCACATCTACCGGGCAATGGCCCACGTGCCAGCCAGCACGGTGATGGTTCCGCACCGGTGTGACGCATGGAACACTCGCGGAGTGAGCGATCGAGCATCGAGTGCCGTGGGCGAGTACCGCCCAGGACAGTGGGGTCCCCTGGATCAGGCGTCCCATCATCTCCCAGGGGAGATTCGGACCTACCTCATCGAACATGTAGGAAGTGCACGGCTGTGGCCGAGGCGACCACCGGATCTAGACGGAATCGGTGCTCCGACGATCGAGTCGGCTCTCCTGTCGCGACTGGCGGGAATCATTGGTCAGGACAATCTGGATACCACGCGTCGGGGACGATGGCACGCAGTCGGTGGAGCGTCCTACCTGGACTACGTGCGACAGCGAGCCGGGGATTGCTCGGGTGTTCCGGATGCCGTGATCGCTCCGGCCCGTCACGATGAGGTGCAGGCGGTGATCGAGGAATGCTCACGCTCTGGTGTCCCCATCGTTCCGCTGGGTGGTGGGACCTCGGTGGTGGGCGGGCTTCGCTGTGATCGCCCCCATATTGCGATCAGCACCTCTCGCATGCGCGCGGTCCTCGACATCGATGATGTTGCGGGGCTGGTGCGTGTGGAATCGGGGATCACCGGTCCCATCCTCGAGGCGATTCTCGCTGCGCGCGGACTCACCCTGGGCCACCTGCCGCAGTCGTGGCAGCGCGCCAGCATCGGCGGATACCTGGCGACACGATCGGCCGGACAGGCCTCCACCGGTTATGGCCGCAGTGACGACATGGTGGAGTCGGTGCTCGTCGCTACGCCCGCAGGACCCCTATCAGCGGGGCATATTCCGTCCTCGGCAGCCGGTCCGGATCTGCTGCAACTCGTGATCGGATCCGAGGGTGCATTCGGAGTCATCACCGAAGCGAGCCTGCGGGTACGACGCCTGCCAGCGGCAAGCCGATACGAGGCATGGATCTTCCCGGACTTCGATGCGGGCCGAGAAGCGTTCCGCGAACTCGCCCAGTCTCGGATCACCGCTGATGTGATGCGATTGTCTGACGCGCGGGAGACAGCGACATCGCTGCTGATGTCCGCCCCCGGTGGACTGATGGGCGCTGCATTGACCGCCTATCTGCGCCGTCGAGGTGTCACGTCGGGCGAGGGCGCACTGGCGATCCTGGGGTGGGAGGCGGTCGATTCCGACATGGTGAAATCCCGTCGCGGGGCGGCGGTCGAGGTGCTGCGCCGCCACGGTGCGGTGCTGCTGGGCAAGCGAGCCGGGGAGTCGTGGCAGCGACATCGATTCGATGGCCCGCATCTGCGCGACGCCCTGATGGATGCCGGGTACCTCGTCGAGACGGTGGAAACGTCGACAACCTGGTCGAATCTGTCGCGCCTGCGTACCGCGATACACCACGCACTCGATCATTCCTTGACGTCGTCGGTGACGCGGCCCTATGTCATGACTCACATCTCACATGTCTATGAAACCGGTGCATCGTTGTATACGACGGTGATCGCGGTCGCTGACCAGACTGAACCGCTGGGTCAGTGGACTGCCGCGAAGGCGGCGGTATCCGAGGCAATCAGTTCCGGTGGAGGCACGATCACGCATCATCACGCGATCGGTCGGGATCACGCCAGGTGGTTACCGGACGAGATCGGAGCCCTCGGCGTCGCGACTCTGAAAGCGGTGAAGTCGAGTCTCGATCCCGCAGGAATCTGCAACCCCGGTGTCCTGGGACTCACCTGATCAGCGACATCCCGTCTGAAGAGCCGATCATCGGTAGTGGGGTGATCCAACCCGGTGCTAGAGGGCTGTTACCAGTCGTATCTCGCGCACCGTGGTTGCTTCCGCGGAGGCCTCGTCAGCCGCGATACCCACCTGCAGGTCGCGGTACGCCGAATCAGGGCCCCATCCCGCAGAGGTGAAGAACGCCCGTCGCGGCTCGTCGTCGAGAGCGATCCACGTGACGCATTCGCTGACACCGGCACCGCGCAGCATGTCGATGCAGGCATGCATCAGCCGAGATCCGTGGCCGGCACGCTGGTGTGCCGGATCGATGAAAAGGGTGCCGATCTCACCCACGTTGAGGCCTTCCAGGTCGGCATCGCTGGCGGGACCCACGGATGCCGCACCGACGATGGCACCGGAGTCCTCGGCCACCGCGACGAACACCCGGTGAGCCTCTCCGGCCAGCAGTGCCCGTCCCCATTCGAAGGCCAGTTCGGCCGGGTCCAGAGTTTCGAGCGTCTCACTCGGCAGAAGATCGGCGAAATCATGGCGCCAGGTGCGCACCTGCACGTCGGCGATGTCGTCGATGTCGCTGGTGCGAGCCAATCGTGCACTGTTGGATATCGCCACACCCCCTGCCTATCACCGGTTGGGAACAGCCACGCCAGTAGGGTCGGGCCATGGCCGAGCACATGACTTCTGATCCAGGGCCGCAGCCACCCATCGAGTTCCGCTCGGATGTCACGGTGGAACTGGTGAAATCCGCAGCCAGCGACAGTGATGTCATCTGGGCTGCGCGAGTCTCGACGAAGGGAGAGGCCTCTCTCGAGGACGTCGATGGTGATGCCGAGCGATCGAAGGGACTCATCAATTACCTGATGCGCGACCGGCACGGAACTCCGTTCGAGCACACATCGTTGACCTATTTCGTCTCGGCCCCGATCTTCGTCTTCCGTGAATTCATGCGGCACCGCATCGCCTCGTATAACGAGGAGAGCGGGCGATACCGAGAGTTGCGTCCGGTGTTCTACGTCCCGGGACCAGAACGCAATCTCGTCCAGCAGGGCAAGCCGGGTGCCTATGAATTCGTCCCTGGAACTCCCGAGCAGCATCAGCTCGTCGTCGAGGAGACCAAGAATGCCTGCCTCACGGCCTACTCGGCCTATCAGCGCATGCTGGATGCCGGTGTGGCGAGAGAAGTCGCCCGCGGGGTGCTTCCCGTGGCGACGTACTCATCGATGTACGTGACGATGAACGCGCGTGCCCTGATGAACTTCCTGTCTCTGCGCACGAAGCGCGATGACAGTCACTTCCCGTCCTATCCCCAGCGTGAGATCGAGATGGTCGCCGACCTGATGGAACAGCAGTGGGCGGAACTCATGCCCATCACCCACGCCACCTTCGAAGCCAACGGACGTGTCGCTCCCTAGGGGGCACTCAGGAGTAGCCTTGGCACCTATGACGACCACGCGGCCAGCACCCTTCGGGACGATGTTGACCGCCATGATCACCCCATTCGATGGCGATGGCGCTGTCGATATCGAGGGTGCGCAACGTCTGGCGATCTATCTCGTCGACGACCTCGGACACGATGGTCTGGTGCTCAATGGAACGACGGGTGAGGCGCCCACGACGACCGACGCGGAGAAGCAGTACCTCATTCGGAGCGTCGTCGAAGCAGTGGGTGATCGGGCGCGGATCCTGGCCGGCGTCGGCACATACGACACCGCCCATTCGATCCACCTCGCCGCAGAGGCAGCAGCGGCCGGAGCCCACGGGCTGCTCGTCGTCAGTCCGTACTACAACCGGCCGCCGCAGGAGGGTCTGATCGCGCACTTCACGTCGATCGCTGACGCGACCGAACTGCCGGTGGTCACCTACGACATCCCCAAGCGCACCGGCGTGGCACTCGAGCCGGACACCCTGTGTCGGTTGGCCGAGCACCCGCGGATCGTCGCGAACAAGGATGCCAAGGGTGACCTGGAGGCAGCCCAGCGTGTACTCGCCCGTGCCGATCTCGCCTGGTATTCCGGTGACGACATCTTGAATCTGCCCCTGCTGTCCATCGGTGGTTGCGGTTTCATCTCCGTCGTGGGACACCTCGTCGGTGATCGGCTTGCGACGTTGGCCCATACCTATCTCGCCGGCGACATCGAACGGGCGACCACGATCAATCGTGGACTGCTGCCGGTCTATACCGGCTGCTTCCGAACACAGGCCGTCATTCTCATCAAGGCAGCTCTGACGCAGATCGGGCTCCCCGCTGGTTCGGTGCGGGCCCCGCTGATAGATGCGACGCCGGAACAGATTCGGCAGCTGCGTCGTGATCTCACCGAGGGTGGCCTGGAGACGTTCGCGGTGGATGCTGCGTGAGTCACGCCCACCACGACCTGCCCGCACCACCCGAACTCGCCCCGGGTGCATTGCGCATCTACGCCCTTGGCGGCCTCGGCGAAATCGGGCGCAATATGACCGTCTTCGAGTGCGAGGGGCAAATCCTCATCGTCGACTGCGGGGTGCTGTTCCCCGAGGACGCCCAGCCCGGTATCGACCTGATCCTTCCGGATTTCGGCCCCATCGTCGACCGACTCGACGATGTCGTCGCCGTCGTGCTGACGCACGGACACGAAGACCACATCGGCGCCCTCCCTTATCTGCTGCGACTCAAGGCCGACATCCCCATCGTGGGATCCCGCCTGACCCTGGCCTTCATCGAGGCGAAACTCCGCGAGCATCGGATCAAGCCCTTCACTCTCGAGGTACGCGAAGGAACACAGGAGAAGCTCGGGGTATTCGATGTGGAGTTCCTTGCCGTCAACCACTCGATCCCCGACGCACTCGCCGTAGCAATCAGCACTCCCGCCGGGCTCGTCCTACACACCGGTGACATCAAACTCGATCAGCTGCCCCTCGACGGCCGGATCACCGACTTGAACGGCTTCGCCCGGCTCGGTGATGAGGGCGTCGATTTATTCCTCGTCGATTCGACGAACGCCGATGTTCCCGGTTTCGTATCCAGCGAGCGCGAGATCATGCCGGTGCTGGATTCGGTCTTCGCGAAGGCGCCGGGCCGGGTGATCGTGGCATCCTTCGCGTCGCATGTGCACCGCATCCAGCAGGTGATCGACACCGCTGCGATGCATGGCCGCAGGATCGCCTTCGTGGGAAGGTCGATGGTGCGCAATATGGGTGTTGCGCGAGACCTCGGCTACCTGAGCATCCCCGAAGGGATGCTCGTCTCCCTCGACGAGCTCACCGATCTACCCGATGACCAGGTGGTTCTCATCTGCACGGGCTCACAGGGCGAGCCGATGGCGGTGCTGTCACGCATCTCCAATCGCGATCACGCGATTCGTGTCGGACCAGACGACACCGTCGTGCTTGCATCGTCGTTGATCCCCGGTAACGAGAACGCCGTATTCCGGGTCATCAACGGTTTGACGCGGTGGGGTGCGAATGTCGTACACAAGGGAAACGCGAAAGTGCATGTGTCCGGGCACGCATCCGCTGGCGAATTGCTGTACCTCTACAACATCGTCAAACCACGCAATGTGCTTCCTGTCCATGGGGAGTGGCGGCACATGCGAGCCAATGCCGAGCTCGCCGAACGCACCGGGATCCCCGGCGATCGGATCGTGTTGGCCGAGGATGGGATCGTCATCGATCTCGTGGATGGAGTGGCGAGCATCGTCGGTGCGGTCCCCGTGGGATACGTCTATGTGGATGGCTCCAGTGTGGGTGACATCACCGAGGCATCCTTGACCGATCGTCGCGTGCTGGGGGAGGAGGGGTTCATCTCGGTCTTCGCCGCCGTCGACATCGCCTCATCCACCGTGGTGGCCGGTCCTGAATTGGAGGCCCGGGGATTCCACGAGGACCCCGAGGTCTTCGCCCCCGTGCGCGACGACGTTCGGGCGGCCCTGGAGGCCGCCCTTGCCGATGACGTCACCGATGTCCGGGATCTGCAGCAGCGGATCCGCCGCGTCGTGGGGAAATGGGTGAGCGCGACGCATCGGCGTCGCCCCATGATCGTGCCCGTCGTCATCGAGGTGTGATCCCGAGCACCCTGAGGGGTGTCTGCGACACGCGTGGCGCGTGTGACTGCCGGGACTTGAGGGGCGGCGCCAGTACCCTCGCGGTATGGCTCGATCCTCGAGCGCGGGTACGCGCGCCCCGAAACGACCGGCGGCCAAGCGCGCCTCCTCGTCACGGTCGACCTCCTCTCGGGCGACCGGGTCACGTTCGACTGCCAAGGCACGCCCGGCACGCCCGGCACGATCGGGACCGGGCCCGCTGGCTCGCGGTTTCGGTGCCGTCGGGCGCGGGCTACGCGGCATCTGGCTCGGCTTGGCAACGCTGCTCGGGTCCAGCGCACGGCGGATCGGACACGGTGCCCGAGATCTCGATGGGGTTCACCGCCGCGACGGTCTGGGGCTGCTGCTCGTCGCATTGGCGATCATCGTGGCCGCCGCGGTGTGGTTCGGCGTCGATGGCTGGTTCACCGCGGGATTGGGCATCGTCAGCGCATATTTCCTCGGCGTCCTCGACGTAGCCGTGCCCGTACTGCTGGCTTTCGTCGCCTGGCGGACGCTGCGCCACCCCGAGGACACCGCCGTCAACGGTCGCATGCTCATCGGTGGCATCGCCCTGGTCTTCTCCATCGCCGGCATCTGGCATCTTGGCCACGGTGCACCCACTCCCAGCCAGGGATTCGAGGCGCTCGCCTCGGGTGCCGGCATCATCGGGTGGCTCATATCGGCACCGATCTCCGCAGCCCTCGGCCCGGTCGTCACGGGTATCCTGCTGGCGCTACTGGGCATCTTCGGACTCCTGGTCATGACCGGAACGCCGCTGGCCTCGATTCCTCGATCACTGTCTCGAATGATGGGCATCGTCGGTGGCAAGGCAGAGCGCACCGTCGATGTCGATGGCATGCCCCTCGAAGGCGACGAGCCCTTCGTCAGCCCCTTGGCGCGGTCGAATGGGACACGAGACCGCGGCGATGAGGCTGACGAGGATCGCGAAGTCGAGGGATACGACGACGGATACGACGATGGATACGACGAAGCATCAGATGCGGGCGGCGCCGACGTACAGACACGGTCACCGTCATCGGGGATCGGGTCGGATGAGTGGGTGGACCACGGCGAGCATCTCGCTGATCCAGCTGCGGCAACGATGGCAGGTTCTGCCAGTCACGCCCTAGACGATACGGCGGCACTGCCTGTCGTCGTCGCGCCGGTGGACGGCCCAGTCGAGCAACTTCCGTTGACCGCCCATACCGAATACGACCTGCCTCGACCGGAGTTGCTGAAGGCGGGACCTGCGGCGAAGGCACGCACGAAGGCCAATGACGCCGTTGTCGCATCGTTGACCCAGGTGCTCGCCGAGTTCAACATCGACGCTGCAGTGACGGGGTTCACCCGAGGTCCGACGGTGACGCGGTACGAGATCGAGCTCGGACCGAGTGTGAAGGTCGAGCGGATCACGGCGCTGGGCAAGAACATCGCGTATGCGGTGGCCAGCCCCGAGGTGCGCATCCTGAGTCCGATCCCCGGCAAGAGCGCGATCGGTGTGGAGATTCCCAACACCGACCGCGAGGTCGTCAGCCTCGGCGACGTCCTACGGTCGCCGGTTGCGACCAACGAGCATCACCCGCTCACCGTCGGCCTAGGCAAAGACGTCGAGGGTGAATTCGTTGTCGCGAATCTCGCGAAGATGCCCCACGTACTCGTTGCAGGGGCAACGGGTGCGGGTAAGTCGAGTTGCATCAACACCCTGATCACCTCGGTTCTCATGCGCTCGACACCCGACGAGGTCCGGATGATCCTCGTCGATCCCAAGAGGGTGGAACTCACCGCCTATGAGGGCATACCGCACCTGATCACGCCGATCATCACGCAACCGAAGAAGGCCGCCGACGCCCTGCAGTGGGTCGTCAAGGAGATGGATGCGCGATATGACGATCTCGCCCACTTCGGGTTCCGCCATATCGATGATTTCAATAAGGCGGTCAGCACGGGTCGACTCAAGCCGGAACCGGGTAGCGAACGGGTGCTGCGCCCCTATCCGTATCTGCTGGTGATCGTCGATGAGCTCGCCGACTTGATGATGGTGGCGCCGCGCGATGTCGAAGATTCGGTGGTCCGGATCACCCAGTTGGCCCGCGCGGCCGGGATCCACCTCGTGCTCGCCACCCAGCGACCCAGTGTCGATGTGGTGACCGGATTGATCAAGGCGAATGTTCCGAGCCGACTGGCATTCTCAACCTCGTCGTTATCCGACAGCCGGGTGATCCTGGATCAACCAGGAGCCGAGAAGCTCGTCGGACAGGGTGACGGACTGTTCCTCCCGATGGGTGCTGGCAAACCGGTGCGCATCCAGGGTGCTTTCGTGTGCGAGGCCGAGATCCGAGCGGTCGTTCGCCACGCGAAGGAGCAGGCGGATCCGGAGTACCGCGCCGATGTCACCGCTCCCGCAGGTGGCGCGAAGGTCATCGACGAAGAGGTCGGCGACGACCTGGACCTGATGTGCCAGGCGGCGGAATTGATCGTGTCCACGCAGTTCGGATCGACATCCATGCTGCAGCGCAAACTGCGTGTGGGATTCGCCAAGGCGGGGCGCTTGATGGATCTTCTGGAGTCGCGAGCCGTGGTGGGGCCGAGTGAAGGATCAAAGGCGCGCGAGGTTCTGGTCAAGCCTGAGGAGCTGCCCGAGTTGATGGCTCGTCTCCGAGGCGAACCCAGCGCATAGGCTGGACCCCATGCCGCGGGTTCATCTCACCACTTTGGGCTGTGCCCGCAATGACGTCGATTCCGATGAACTCTCGGCGCGCCTTGATGCAGCCGGCTGGGATGTCAGCGGATCGGATGAATCCGCCGATGTGATCGTCGTGAACACCTGCGGATTCATCGCGAGCGCCAAGAAGGACTCGATCGACACGATCCTTGCCGCCTCGGACACCGGTGTTCCCGTCGTGGTCGCCGGGTGTCTGGCCGAGCGCTATGGCCGCGAACTCGCCGATGAACTGCCCGAGGCTGCGGCCGTCCTCGGATTCGATGACTACACGGCCCTGCCCGACCTGTTGGATCGGGTCTTGTCCGGAGAACGCCCGCAAGCCCATGAACCGCGTGATCGCCGGACTTTGATCCCGATCTCCCCGATCGACCGCGACCTCGGCCAAAGCCCGGGAACTTCCGGATTGCGCCGATCGGTCAGCGCACCCGTCGTCCCGGTGAAACTGGCATCCGGGTGCGACCGAAGATGCTCGTTCTGCGCGATCCCCAGTTTCCGGGGCTCGTTCGTGTCACGTCGTCCCACCGATGTGATCGGTGAGATCGCCCAGGTGGTGGCAGACGGCGCCAAAGAAGTGTTCCTGGTGAGCGAGAACTCCACGAGTTACGGCAAGGACCTCGGCGATATTCGACTGCTGGAGTCCCTGCTCCCAGCTATCGGTGCGGTCGAGGGGCTCGTTCGTGCCCGAGTGAGCTATCTGCAGCCTGCCGAGGTGCGACCCGGATTGATCGAGGTGATCGCCGACACCCCCGGCGTGGCGCCGTATTTCGATCTGTCCTTCCAGCATGCCAGCGCTGCGGTCTTGCGGCGCATGCGTCGATTCGGCGACGCCGAATCCTTCCTCGACCTCATCGCCCGAGCGCGTGCGATCAATCCTGCCGCCGGGTTCCGCAGCAATGTCATCGTTGGATTCCCCGGTGAAACCGAAGATGATGTGCACGTGCTCATGGAATTCCTCTCGCAGGCACGCCTGGATGTGGTCGGAGTATTCGGTTACTCCGATGAGGATGGAACCGAGGCGGTCGGTCTCGAGGGGCACCTGCCCGAGCATGTGATCGACGAGAGAGTGGC
>Ga0180430_10002541_pt1 | contig 16394 bp, 11 predicted proteins | sample SS_ome_9_FD_132999 | JGI IMG/M metagenome (GOLD analysis project Ga0180430, IMG submission 132999) | Hypersaline lake sediment archaeal communities from the Salton Sea, California, USA - SS_1_S_2 metaG | ecosystem: Environmental > Aquatic > Non-marine Saline and Alkaline > Hypersaline >... | reverse complement strand
GGGACCTGCATGTTTACGGACCTGCATGTTTACGGACCTGCATGTTTCCGGCACTATCTGTTTACAGACCTCCATGTTTATGGACCTGCATGTTTCCGGCAAATTCTTTACTTTAAATGAACATCGAACGGGTCAGGGCGGTTACCAATAAAAACTGACGATATTATGGCACTTATCAAACCTTTGCTTGGATTCACCCCGAAGATCGGGAAGAATTGTTACCTGGCCGAAAACGCCACCATCATCGGCGATGTGGAGATCGGGGATGACTGTTCCGTATGGTTCAATACCGTGCTGCGCGGCGACGTGAACCCCATCAGGATCGGCAACCGCGTCAATATACAGGACGGCAGTACCCTGCATACCCTGTACAAAAAATCGGTGGTCGAAATAGCCGACAATGTATCCATTGGTCACAATGTGGTGGTGCACGGGGCACGCATCGAACAGAACTGCCTGATCGGTATCGGGTCAGTGATCCTCGACCATGCAGTGATCGGTGAGAATTCCATCATCGCAGCCGGCTCGGTTGTTCTGCAAAATACAATAGTGGAACCCGGCAGCATCTATGCCGGTGTTCCGGCCCGGCGGATCAAGTCTGTCGACCCGCAGCAGACCGAGGAGATGATCCGCGGCATCGCCACCAACTACCTCACCTACGCTGCGTGGTATAAATAAGCCAGTCCGGAACCCGCAGCCGCTCCAGGTTTTTTTCCCGCTCCAGGCTTCCTTGCCCGCTCCAGCCTTCCTTGCCCGCCGCCTGCTCTTTGCCCACCGCCTGCTCTTTGCCCACCGCCTGCCTTTTTTTTTTCGCCAACAGCATCTTTATCCGCTCCCGGCTTCTTTCCCAGACCCCTTCTTTCTCCGTTCGCATATTCTATACCAGCCCCCGTCAATTCGAGCCCCTTCCTTGCCCGCCGCCTGCTTCTTTCCAGCCCCCTTTTTCCGCCCGCGCATGTATCGGGATATGCTTCCCATTTTCATTTCTATTGTGTTGAATGGCACCCGGATGTTGATATGCATGCACGAATGTTATTTAAAACATTTTTTTAGTGAAGTACGTATATTAAAATCAGTAACTTTGTTACTGAATAGCCAATATTCGTCCGGTACCGGTCCTGATACACCCCAACATCAGCATCACACGGTTATCGGCGGTTTTTTATAAACACTAACTAACAGGAGCGAACATGGGAAAAAATCCAAAAATTGTCCAGCGCGAGGATGTTGTTGTGAAATTTGCAGGCGACTCCGGGGATGGCATGCAGCTTACAGGTTCTCAGTTTTCCGATACGTCGGCTTTTGTCGGGAACGACCTGTCCACATTTCCTGATTACCCGTCGGAGATCCGCGCACCACAGGGCACGGTTGCCGGCGTGTCAGGGTTCCAGGTACACATCGGGCACAAGGAGGTGACCACGCCCGGCGACCAGGCCGATGTGCTGGTGGCCATGAACCCGGCGGCACTCAAGGCGAACATGAAATGGATCAAGCCGGGGGCGACCGTGATCATCGATATCGACAATTTCGACAACAAGCACTATAAGAAAGCAGGATACGAGGAGGATCCGCTGCACGACGATTCACTCGACGGGTACAACGTTGTGAAGGCACCGATCACCAACCTCACACGCGATACTGCCAAGCAATTCGGACTGGATCAGAAAACGGCCGACAAGACCAGGAACCAGTTCGTGGCGGGCATGCTGTACTGGCTTTTCAACCGCGACATCAAACTCGGGGAGGATTTTCTGAAAGACAAATTCAGGACAAAGGAAAACCTGGTGAAAGCCAACATGGCAGTATTGCACGCAGGATACAATTACGCCGAGACCATCGAAGCGCTGTCCACCACTTTCCTGGTAGACCCGGTAAAAAACAAGAAAGGACTGTTCAGGAACATGACAGGGAACCTGGCCACTGCCTGGGGGCTGCTGGCTGCCGCAGAAAAGGCGGGACTCAAACTGTTCCTGGGTTCCTATCCCATCACCCCGGCAACGGAGATCCTGCAGGAGATCGCAAAACGCAAGCACCTGGGCGCCGTGGCTTTCCAGGCTGAGGATGAGATCGCAGGTATCTGTTCTGCCATCGGGGCTTCCTTCTCGGGACGGCTGGCCGTGACAACCACCTCCGGACCCGGACTGGCACTGAAGAGCGAGGCGATCGGACTGGCAGTGATCACGGAACTGCCGCTGGTGATCGTGAACGTACAACGGGGCGGTCCGTCTACCGGACTTCCCACCAAAACAGAGCAATCGGACCTGATGCAGGCCCTCTACGGAAGGAACGGGGAATCCCCGGCCATCGTGATCGCCGCATCCACGCCGGCCAACTGCTTTGATTTTGCCTACACGGCAGCAAAGCTTTCAGTGGAGCACATGACACCAGTGATCCTGCTTACCGACAGCTACCTGGCAAACGGCTCGGAGCTGTGGAATATTCCCTCTACCAAGGACCTGCCGGATATTACCCCGCCGCTCGTGGCCGACAATGACGAGAAGTACCAGCCTTACCTGCGGGATCAGGAAAAAATGAACAGGTTCTGGGCCATTCCCGGACAGGAGGGACTCAGGCACCGCGTTGGCGGACTGGAGAAGGAAGATGTGACCGGGACGGTTTCGCACGACCCGATGAACCACCAGGTGATGGTGATCAACCGTCAGAAAAAGGTGGAAAAGGTGGCGGATTATATCCCGGACCAGGAGATCATCGGCGAAAAGACGGGCGATTTGCTGGTGATCGGCTGGGGCGGTACATACGGCGGACTGGTAAGTGCGGTGACAGACCTGCAGAAGGCAGGCATGAGCATCAGCCTGGTGCAGTTCAATTACATCCACCCGTTGCCGAAAAACACCGAACAGGTGTTCGCCGGATTCAACAAGCGGATTGTCTGCGAGATCAATATGGGACAGTTTGCCTATCACCTGCGATCGAAGTTCCAGCAATTTGAATTCCTGCAGCATAACAAGGTGCAGGGACTTCCGTTCTTTATTGCGGAGCTGAAGGAGAAGTTTATAGAGATACTGGAAGGAAATCATCAATAGAACGAATAATCAGGACCATCATGGCAGAAGAAAAAATAGAAACAGGGACACTTTCACGTCAGGATTTTAAACTGGATACTACGGTCAAGTGGTGTGCGGGTTGTGGTGCACATGCTGTGCTGTCGACCATCATGGGTGCACTTCCCGAGACGGGTGTGAAGAAGGAAAATGTTGTGTTTGTATCGGGAATCGGATGTTCGTCACGTTTCCCGTATTACATCAATGCCTATGGTTTTCACAGCCTGCACGGCAGGGCATCGGCCATTGCCTCGGGGGTGAAGACAGCCAATCCCAACCTCAGTGTCTGGGTGATGACCGGCGACGGTGACAGCATGGCCATCGGGGGCAACCATTTCATCCATATCATCCGTAGGAACATCAATGTGAATATCATCCTGTTCAACAACAAGATCTACGGGCTCACCAAGGGCCAGTATTCACCAACAACGCCTAAGGGAAGTATCACCAAAACCTCCCCTGACGGTACCATTGAAAACCCGTTCCAGCCTGGAGAACTGACCATGGGGGCACAGGGAACGTTTTTTGCACGGGTGGTGGACAGCGATCCGAAGATGATGAAGGATGTGATCCTGAAGGCAGCGGCACACAAGGGAACGTCGGTGGTTGAGGTGTTGCTGAACTGCGTGATCTTTGCCAACGATGTGCACAAAAGCATCACCGGAAGGGATGTGCGTGACGATCACCAGATCTATCTCAAGCACGGTGAACCGATGATCTTCGGAAAGGAACGCAACAAGGGAATCCGTTATAACTGCAACAAAATGGAAGTGGTGACCATCGGCGAAAACGGCATCACGGAAGAGGATCTGATCGTGCACGATGCAACCGATCCCGACGATTCCACCCACTACAACCTGGTCAGGATGGGACTTCCCGAATTCCCCGTGGCCATGGGTGTGGTCAGGTCCGCCGAATCCACCGTGTTTGAATCCCTGATGCACGACCAGGTGCAGGAAGCACAAAAGAAAACAAAGCTCAAAACTGTTGACGACCTGTTGAGAAGTGGCAACACGTTCAGGATCGATGATGAGGAAACCGTGAGCTAAACGGACGCTGTTATGGCCCAGACCCTGCGCTCAGAAGAGGAAATTCAACGGCTGATAGCCGAACGTAAAGAGCGTTTAAAGGAGCTCACCTGTATCAACCAGACCACCCAGATCATCAGGGAAAACCGGTCGGTGGACCAGACGCTGGGCCAGATCGTGCGCATTCTTCCCATGGCCTGGCAGTACCCGGAGATGACCGTGGCACAGATCCGCCTGCAAAACAAATACTACATCAGTCCCGGTTTCAGGGAAAGCAAGTGGAAGCAAAAACAGCGTTTCAAAACCATCGATGACCGCGATGGTGAAATCGAGGTGTGTTACCTGCAGGAATTTCCTGAACTGGACGAGGGACCGTTCCTGAAGGAGGAGCGGCACCTGATCGACAACCTGGCCAGCATGATCGCCAATTACCTGAACAGCAGGGAGGCACAGAAACTGCTGAGCAAAACAGACGATGATGAAACCGTCAGGCACGAGATCAAGGAGTTCCGGAAACCCAGCGAGGTGGACACCCGGATGCTGTTGCAGAAATTCCTGAACAAGCAGAATGCCAACCGCGACATCTTCCACGACCTGATGCCCTACAAGGTAAAGGAAATCCTGCTCGTAAGCACCCTGTACGATGCATTCAGCATAGAAAAAGAGGGCAGGTTCTCGGAACACATCCTGGGCGAGTACAGCCAGATGTTCCTGACCTCCATCCCCAGGATCACAGGGGTTTCGGGCTACGAGGAGGCCATGGAGCAACTCACATCGCACCATTTCGACCTGGTGATCATCATGGTGGGCGTTGACAAGGCCACACCGGTGATCACGGCCGGGACGGTGAAGCAGCTGTATCCCTATATCCCGGTATATGTGCTGCTGAACAACGACCGGGAAGCACAGGAATTCAGGGCACAGAATACCGGTCTCTCGGATGTGGACAAGCTCTTTGTCTGGAACGGCGACCCGGGAATCTTCTTTGCCATGGTCAAGCAGTTGGAAGACAAGGTGAATGTTGACAATGACACACGGATCGGGATGGTGAAGGTGATCCTGCTCGTGGAGGATTCTGAACAGTATTATTCCCGGTACCTGCCGTTGCTCTACAACATTGTGCTGGAGCAGACCCGCCGGATCATTGATGATGTAAGTACCGATGACCAGTTCAAGATCCTGCGGTTGCGTGCCCGTCCCAAGATATTGCTGGCCGGTAACTACGAGGAGGCCATGGAGGTCCTCACAAAACACGTGGAGAACCTGCTGTGCCTCATCACCGACGTCAAGTTCATGAAAGGGGGAAACATAGACGAGCAGGCAGGGTTCACCCTGGTGAACAAGGTGAAGGAGATGGCGCATGGATTGCCCACCGTGATCCAGTCTGCCGACGTTGCCAACTCAGAAATGGCCTACCAGCTGAAAAGTACCTTCATCAATAAGAATTCGGAATCCCTGCTGCAGGATATCCGGAATTTTATTTCGCACCACCTGGGATTCGGGAATTTTGTCTACAAAGATGCCCGCGGCAGGAAGATTGCAGTGGCCAAGTCACTCAGGGAGTTTGAAGTGAATATCGAAAAGATTCCCGAAGAGTCGTTGTTGTACCATGGAAAGCGAAACCATTTTTCCCTGTGGCTCATGGCCAGGGGCGAGGTGAAGATCGCCAAGATGATCCACCCCATCAAGGTATCGGATTTCAAGACCGCCGACGAGTTCAGGAATTACCTGAAGCACGTGATCAGGAAATACCGGAATGAATCAAACCTTGGCAAGATCATCAATTTCGAGGCATCGGCACTGGAGGATGAAAGCAATATTGTCAGCCTGGGAACCGGTCCGCTGGGAGGCAAGGGCAGGGGCTGCGCGTTTATCAATACGCTCATTTACAACCTCAATTTTCCTGAAATCGTTCCGGAAATCAATATACGGGCCCCGAGAACCTGTATTGTGGGTACCGACGAGTTCGATATTTTCATGGAGCGGAACGGATTGCTGAATGTGATCCACGAGGATTACACCTATGAAGAGATCCGGAACATGTTCGGAGCGGCGAACCTGTCCTACCACCTGGAGAAGAAGCTGAAAGCATTGCTCCAGCACCTGGAAAGTCCCCTGGCCATCCGTTCCTCGAGCCTGCTGGAGGATTCCGGCATGCAGCCGTTCAGCGGGATCTTCGATACCTACCTGGTTCCCAACAACGATGCCTCATTCAGCAAACGGTATGAGCAGCTGTCCCGTTGTATAAAAATGGTCTACGCATCCATCTATTCCAAAGAGTCGCGGAGCTATTTCGAGGCGATCAATTCAAAGATCGAAGAGGAGAAAATGGGGGTGGTGATCCAGGAGGTGGTCGGGAACGTGCACGGTGACTACTTTTATCCGCATGTGAGTGGCACCGCGCAGTCGCACAATTATTACCCGGTGGCCCATATGGAGCCGGAAGACGGGTACGCGCTGGCGGCACTCGGACTGGGTCATTACGTAGTGAACGGGGAACGTTCCTACCGCTTTTCGCCGGTGTATCCCACGCTGGAAGTCAACTCGGCCCAGAAACTCTTCAAGGATTCCCAGGTGGAGTTCCTTGCCATGGACATGACCAGGGGTGATGTGGATTTCGTGAACCAGGGCAGCGACGCCAACCTGGTTCGGCTGCCGATCTCACACGCTGAAAAAGACGGGGTGCTTTCCCACCTGGCATCGGTGTACGATGCAGACAATGACAGGATCCAGCCGGGACTGGCAACGCCCGGACCCAGGATCATCAATTTTGCAGATATCCTGAAATACGAGTACGCGCCGCTGGCCAAAACCATCAGGGTGATCCTCGAGGTGGGCAAGGAGGCACTCGGCTCCCCGGTGGAGATCGAATATGCGCTGGACCTGGAGAAGGACGAAAATGGAAAACCCTCCTTTCACCTGCTCCAGATCAAACCCATGCTGGGTTCCGGGATCGGGTACACCTTCGATTTCGAACAGCTGGAAAAGGAAAAGATGCTGATCTTTGCGGAACAGAGCATGGGCAACGGGAAACTGGAGGATATCAACGAAGTGATCTATGTGAAGCGGGAGGCCTTTGACAAAACCAGGACCCGCAATATTGCCATGGAGCTGGAAGAGATCAACAGGAATATGGCAGCAGCGAAGAAGCCTTACATCCTGATCGGCCCCGGGCGCTGGGGAACCGCGGATCCTTTCATCGGCATCCCGGTGAACTGGTCACAGATCTCCATGGCAAAGGTCATCATTGAAACCAGCATGGAAGGATTTCCGCTGGACGCCTCCCTGGGGTCGCATTTTTTCCACAATGTCACTTCCATGAACGTTGGGTATTTCAGTATTCAGCATGATTCCCCCATCGCTTTCATACGGTGGGACATGCTCGAAGCGGAAAAAGTGGTTGAAGAGACGACCTTCCTCAGGCATGTTGCATTTGACAGAAATCTTTGCGTACTTATGGATGGCAAGAAACGCATATCTGCCGTGATGAATGAAAAATGCATCCCGGCACCTTAAAAGGATATTCAATGGATCTGAAAAACAGGGACCTGGGCGCGCCAACGATCGATTTTAGCCATACGGCATTTAACCTGCTGATGCAAAAAAGGATACGCAAGATCCTGATCATCAGTAGTAACTACGATTTCTTCATGCTCGAGGAAGATGGCAGGATCGACGAGCAGATCTTCAATGAATATGTGTCGCTGAACCTGCGCTACCCGCCCACATTCATCCAGGCCAACACTGCAAAGGAAGCGTTCAAGATCATGGAGGAACAGGAGATCGACCTGGTGATCGAGATGCTCAATATTGCCGATATCGACCCATTCAATCTTGCCAAGCGCATCAAGGACAGTTTTGCGAATATCCCGATTGTTGTGCTGACCCATTTCAACCGGGAAGTGAGCCTGCGGCTGGAGAAGGAGGACCTGTCGGCAATCGATTATGTGTTCAGCTGGCTGGGAAATGCCGACCTGCTGCTGGCGATCATCAAGCTGATCGAGGACGGGATGAATGCCGACCATGACATCGAGCAGGTGGGGGTGCAGACGATCCTGCTCGTGGAGGATTCCATCCGGTATGCTTCCACCTACCTTCCTGAGCTCTACCGGATCGTGCTGCAGCAGTCGCGCGAGTTTATGAAGGAAGCACTGAACGAGCACCAGAAAATGCTCCGTATGCGGGGCCGTCCCAAAATCCTCCTTGCCAAGACCTACGATGAGGCGATGGCACTGTATGAGAAGTACCACTACAACATGCTGGGAATCATCAGCGATGTGAGTTTCAAGAAGAACAACAAGAGGGATACCAAGGAGAAACTGGGACTGAAGCTCGTGGAGCAGATCCGCCAGGATGATCCGCACATGCCGGTACTGCTCCAGTCGTCGGACAAGTCATTTGCCACACTTGCCGGGGAGCTGGGAGCCGGTTTCGTTCACAAGTATTCCAAGGCATTGTCCATCGAGATCAGGAATTTCATTATCACGCATTTCGGGTTCGGGGAGTTCCATTTTATCGATCCCGATACCGGGGAGGTCATCTGCCGGGCGCATGACCTGCAGACCTTTCAGCAGAAGATTGCCGAAGTGCCCGACAGGGTGCTGGTCTACCATGCCGGCAAGAACGATTTTTCGAAATGGCTGAACGCGCGCGCCATCTTTCCCGTGGCACAACTGTTCAAGTACCTTACACGAGAGGATTTCGACGATGTGGATGATGTGCGGAGCTACATCTATGAAGCCATCTCCAGTTTCCGGATCAGCAAGGGCAGGGGGATCATTGCCGAATTCGACCGCAAGACGTATGACGACTACCGTACCTTCAGCCGGATCGGACAGGGATCGATTGGCGGCAAGGCCCGCGGACTTGCGTTCATCGATTCGGTCATTCAGAAATACCGGCTCTATACAAAATATGAGAACGTGGCATTCACGGTGCCGCGGACCGTGGTACTGAGCACCGATATCTTCGACCAGTTCATGGAGATGAACGACCTGTACCACATCGCGTTGTCGGACCTGCCTGATGAAACGATCCTGGACCATTTTGTCAACGCACGGTTCCCCGGCGAACTGCACCAGGACCTCTATACCCTGCTGTCGTATGTGCGTGCCCCGCTGGCGATCCGTTCTTCAAGCAAACTGGAAGACTCACATTACCAGCCCTTTGCCGGTATCTATTCCACCTACATGATCCCGGTGAACAAGAACGACCTGGCCCATACCATGGAGATCCTCACCATGGCGATCAAATCGGTGTATGCATCGGTGTATTTTAAAAGCAGCAAGGCTTACATCGAGGCCACATCCAATGTGATCGACGAGGAACAGATGGGGATCGTGCTGCAGGAAGTCTGCGGATCGAAGTATGGCAACATGTACTATCCCACCATTTCCGGGATCGCGCGGTCGATCAACTTCTATCCCATTGCCCCCGAGAAGCCCGAAGACGGAATTGCCAAGATCGCCTACGGACTGGGGAAATATATTGTGGACGGGGGATTGTCACTGCGCTTTTCGCCGAAATACCCGAAAAACATCCTGCAGCTTTCAACCACAGAAATGGCGCTGAAGGAGACGCAGCGGTACTTTTATGCCCTTGACATGGATGACCAGCATTTTACCGCCTCCACGAATGATGCGGTGAACCTGCTGAAGACAAAGGTGATGGATATTGATGTGAACGCCGATCCGTCGATCCGGCACCTGGTGTCGGTGTACGATTACAACAGTGATATCCTGCGTGACGGGATCAGTGGAAAGGGAAAGCGCCTGCTTACCTTCGCCGGAGTGCTGCAGCACAAGAGCCTGCCGCTGGCGGAGATCCTGAAGGACCTGCTGGAAATCGGTCAGAATGAGATGAACCTCCCGATCGAAATCGAGTTTGCCGTGAACATGAGTCATGACAAGGAGAAACGGCATGTTTTCAACCTGTTGCAGATCAGGCCCATCGTGGAATCGGACCAGGCCAGTGACATTGAGATCGATGACGTGAACGAGTCACATACGGTCATCTGCTCCAACACCGCACTGGGCAACGGGATCTTCCCGGGGATCAGGGACCTGGTGTACATCAATCCGGATGACTGGGATGCATCGAAGAGCAAGCAGGTAGCGCAGCAGGTGGAGGTGCTGAACCAGAAGTTCAGGGAGCAGAAGAAGAACTACGTGCTCGTGGGACCGGGTCGCTGGGGATCCGCTGATCCGTGGCTGGGCATCCCCGTGAAGTGGCCGCAGATCTCCGAGGCCCGCGTGATCATCGAGTCGGGGCTGAAAAACTACCGCATCGATCCCAGTCAGGGCACCCACTTTTTCCAGAACCTGACCTCCTTCAGGGTGGGGTACATGACCATCAATCCTTATATCGACGATGGTTTCTACAACCTCGACCTGCTGGCCATGCAGGAGACCGTTCATGAAGAGGGCGCGGTGCGGCATGTGCGTTTCCAGGAGCCGCTCATCATCAAGATCGACGGGAAGTCCAACCGGGGGATCATCCTGAAAACAGATGAACCACCCTACACGGGATCCTGACAAACGACCTTCAGTATCAACCCGAACCAGGCGAGCGGTCTTCAGCAGATACCGGAGCCTGGCGTATGACCTTCAGCATACAAAAAACCACCCTTCTGCTGCTCCCGGGAGCTGGCACGGGAAATATTGTGCCGGGATGTTCCTGAAACTGATTAAACAAAAATTATCCCTGTGTGTTACATACACAAACAATCAAAACACAGTCAATACATTATGAAAACACGCAGAACTATTAAAACGACTTTAATGCTTGCAGCAGCGCTGCTGTTGTCGGGCGCAGCAATTTCTTCCTGTACCAACATCAACGGGAAGGAAAACGGATCTCTGGAAAAATCCCTCCTTCCTGTGGGTGAAGACGGGTTTGAGCAGAAAGACCTGCCTTACGCATTCGATGCCCTGGAGCCTTATATCGATGCGCAGACCATGGAACTGCATTATGGAAAACACCATGCAGGATACACCAGTAAGTTCAACGCTGCACTGAAAGAAGAAGGGGTCGCCTCAACGGACATCAAGGAAATATTCAGCAATGTATCGCAATACAGCGCAGGCATGCGGAACAACGGTGGCGGATACTACAACCACTCCCTGTTCTGGAATTTTATGTCTCCTGAAGGGGGCGGAGAGCCGACCGGCGACTTGCTTAGCGCGATTGAGGAAGCATTTGGTTCTTTTGCAGAGTTCAAGGAACTGTTCGCTGGAGCTGGCGGATCGCAGTTCGGTTCCGGATGGGCCTGGCTGATCATTGATGAAGAGGGCAACCTGCAGGTGACCAACACCCCCAACCAGGACAACCCGCTCATGGACGTTGTCGATGTGAAGGGAACGCCGCTGCTCAACCTCGATGTATGGGAGCATGCCTATTACCTGAAATACCAGAACAAGCGGACCGAGTACATCAGCAATTTCTGGAACGTTGTGAACTGGGATACAGTGGAACAACTGTATGAAGATGCAAAATAGCATTTTCAGAGGCGAAATACAGAATTAAGAGGCGAAGGTATATTTGCTTCAAAACCAACAATGCTCCGGCGGGTGATCCTGCCGGAGTTTTTTTATGCCTGTTCGTGCCGTTGCGACCCCTTTCTTTTCATGCGCTTTTATCCTGGTGCGTGGTGTTGTTTTCGTCTGCCGGAGTTGACATGCGTCTGCATTGCAATGTTTCGTAACCATGTTATTTATCATATCGGTTTACCTTGGTAATCTTGAACGAAACAATCAACTTTACATCACCGCTTCCATGGCCCGTTATGTGCGGGATGGAGGCGGATAATTACTTACGATTACCAACAAAAAATATTGCTATGAATGTTGATCTGATTATGAATGACCTGGTCAAGAAAAATCCGGGGGAGGTGGAATTTCACCAGGCGGTTCATGAAGTCCTCGAATCGATCGAGGAAGTATACAACGAAAATCCTCATTTTGAATCGGCCCGCATTATCGAGCGACTGATTGAGCCCGACAGGGTATTGACCTTTAAGGTGCCCTGGGCCGATGACCAGGGGAGGATCCATGTGAACAGGGGATTCCGGGTCCAGTTCAACAACGCCATCGGGCCCTACAAGGGCGGACTGCGGTTTCACCAAGCGTGAACCTCAGCATCCTGAAATTCCTTGGTTTTGAACAGATATTCAAGAACAGCCTCACATCGTTGCCCATGGGGGGCGCCAAGGGGGGCTCTGATTTTGATCCGAAAGGGAAGTCCAGCTCGGAGATCATGCGGTTCTGCCAGTCATTCATGCTTGAGCTTTGGAACATCATTGGGCCGGACACAGACGTGCCCGCAGGAGATATAGGTGTTGGGGGCAGGGAGATCGGTTACCTGTACGGCATTTACCGGAAGCTGGCCAGGGAGAACACGGGCGTGCTCACCGGGAAAGGGCTCAACTGGGGCGGGTCGCTCATACGACCGGAAGCTACCGGCTTCGGCACCGTTTATTTTGCCAAGGAAATGCTGGCCACGAAAAAAGAAACGTTTGCCAACAAGCGCGTGGCGATCTCCGGTTTTGGTAATGTGGCCTGGGGAGCCGCCATGAAGGTCACGGAACTGGGGGGTACTGTGGTGACCATTTCGGGACCTGACGGATATATTTACGATCCGGAAGGAATTTCTGGTGAAAAGATAGAGTACATGCGGGAGCTCAGGGCCACCAACGACGATATCGTTGCACCCTATGCACTGGAATTTGAGAGCGGACAGTTTGTCCAGGGAAAACGCCCCTGGGAGGTGGACGTGGATATCGCACTGCCCTGTGCCACGCAGAATGAACTTGACAAGGAGGATGCGGAACAACTCGTGAAAAACAATTGCCTCTGCATCTGCGAAGGCGCCAACATGCCTTGTACCCCGGAGGCCGTCGAGGTATTTCAGACCAATGGTATCCTGTTCGCACCCGGAAAGGCGGCCAATGCCGGCGGCGTGGCCACATCCGGACTCGAAATGGCGCAGAACTCCATGAAGATCAACTGGAGCAGGGAAGAGGTGGATGACAGGCTGCACCACATCATGACCAATATCCATGAGAGTTGCGTGGAACACGGAACCAATGGCGAAGGGTACATCGATTACGTGCGGGGTGCCAATATTGCAGGGTTCCTGAAGGTGGCCAATTCCATGGTCGACCAGGGCCTGATCTGATGTGCCTGACCTGATGTGAGGTGATGTGACCTGACCTGATGTGATATGCCTGATCTGAGGTGCCTGATGTTATTAGACCTTGGGTGATGTGGCCTGATCTGATGTGATGTGATGTGACCTGCGCTGATGCTATCTGACCAGTGGTGATGTGACCTGACTTGATGTGATGTGATGTGACCTGCGCTGATGTGAGGTGCCTGATGATATCTGACCTGATGTGATGTGATGTGACCTGCGCTGATGTGAGGTGATGTGACCTGCGCTGATGTGAGGTGCCTGATGATATCTGACCTGATGCGATGTGACAGGACCTGGCCTGATTTGAAAATATCCCGTGATTGACAGGTCCGGGTGAGCCGGTTAACCAAAGCTTATACTACTACAACTGCTGCTAACCCCGGTTCACCCGGACTGTCTTTTTCCCTGTCACCGGCCTGCGATGAACAATGGGGAATTGCGCTGTTGTTGGAGATGCTTTAGTTGATTCCCGGGGCGGATCATCATGTGTTGCGTTCCTGCAGATCATCATGTGCTGCGTTCCTGCAGACCATCATATGCTGCGTTCCTGCAGATCATCATGTGCTGCGTTCCTGCAGATCATCATGTGCTGCGTTCCTGCAGATCATCATGTGCTGCGTTCCTGCAGACCATCTTTGCGTAAATTGCAGATTTACTGCAGGTGTTGCATGGGGGTCACGTAATCGGCGTCAGTTGTTGCGTTCCTGCAGGTATTTCCTGAATGCCCCGAAGTCGGCTGCGATTTCCACGGTATCTTTTTTGCCTTCTGAAAATGCCTGCAGCCGTTCGGGTACGGCTGCCTGTGTGCCGATGGCTTCTTTCACCGTTTCGGGGAATTTTGCCGGGTGGGCGGTTTCCAGGAACATCACGTTGCTGCCGGGGTGTGCAGCAATATATTCACTCGCTGCCTGGTAGCCTGTGGCACCATGTGGATCGAGGATGTATCCCGTGGATTCATACACCTGTTTCATGGTCTTCCTGATCTGGTCGTCGCTGTACCGGTACCCTTCCAGGTGCTGTGTGATCCTGTCGTGGCTGTGTCCGAACAGGTCCAGGATCCTTTCAAAATTACTCGGTGCCCCCACGTCCATGGCATTGGCAATGGTCCGCACCGAAGGACGTGGTGTGTAGGTCGAGGTGTCGAGGTACTCCGGGACCACGTCATTGGCATTGGATGCGGCAAGGAATGTATGTACGGGAAGACCCATCTCCCGTGCGATCAGTCCCGCGGTCAGGTTTCCGAAATTCCCGCTGGGCACTGCCACCACCAGGGGATGGGACATTTGCCGGCCGGTGACCAGCTGGCTCCACCCGCGGAAATAGTAGAACGACTGCGGAAGAAAGCGTGCCAGGTTAATTGAATTGGCCGATGTGAGGGTCATTTCCGACCGCAGGGTATCATCGGCAAATGCCTGTTTCACCAATGCCTGGCAGTCGTCGAAGGATCCATCCACTTCGAGTGCCGTGATGTTTTGTCCCAGGGTGGTGAACTGCTTTTCCTGCAGCGCACTTACCTGTCCCGAAGGATACAGTACATGCACAAAGATGCCAGGAACCCCCAGGAAGCCATTGGCAACGGCGCTGCCTGTATCTCCCGAGGTGGCCACCAGTACGTGCACCGGCGCATCGTTGCCACGGTTGTAATACTGGAGCAGTCGCGCCATGAACCGTGCGCCCACATCCTTGAATGCGAGGGTCGGACCGTGAAACAGTTCCAGGGCGTAAATACCCTCCGAGACTTTTACGACGGGCGTGTCAAAATTCAGGGCATCCTCCACCAGTGCCGTCAGTGCCCCGGCAGGAACATCGTCACCGAACAGTTTCCGGGCAATGACCTGCGCGGTTGCTGCAAGGGACGTGCTGTTTTTTACCTCTTCAAGTTCTTTCCTTGTCAGCACCGGGATCCGTTGCGGCATGAAGAGTCCCCCGCCGGGTGCCATGCCCCGTTTCACGCCGTCTTCCAGCGTAGCGGTAACTTTTTTGTTTTTTGTTGAATAGTAGATCATGCTCAGCTGGTTATTCTGCATCCTGCTTCGCTCACCTTCGAAACGTAGGTATTGCTGTTGATGTTGTGTTCTGAAAAATGTGTTTGCATAACAGCGGCGACCGATTCGGCGATCTCCCTGCTCCGGCAAAGCGCGAAAATGGAAGGTCCGGATCCTGAGAGGCCGCAGCCCAGGGCACCCGCATCGATGGTCTTTTTGCGGAGCTCCTCAAACTCCGGCAGCTTGCCGGTGCGGTAGGGTTCGGCAAAGTGATCGACGATGGACCGTGCGATCAGTCCATGGTCAGAGGTGGTCAGCCCGGCAATCAGTCCCGCGAGGTTGCCGGCCTGCGACAATGCGGTGGACAGGGGTACTTCTTTCGGAATCACTTTCCGTCCCTCGCTGGTTTTGAACTGCAGGTCGGGATGCACCACTGCGCAAAACAGGTCATCGGGATAAGGAATGTGCTTGATATCCAGTGGATCGTATCCCCTGATCAGCGTAAATCCCCCCAGCAGTGCCGGCGCGATGTTATCGGCATGGTACGACCCGCTTGCTGACAGTTCTCCCTCCATGGCATAGGGAAGCAGTTCGGGGGCAGTCAGGGGAGCACCGATCAGTTCATTGATGCCCACCACGGCAGCCACGCAGCTTGCTGCGGAGGATCCGAGGCCGCTGCCGGGATTGATTTTTTTCGTAAAGACCAGGTCAAATCCATCTGTGATTCCCAGCTCATCAATCAGTGCTGCAGCTGCAATGGCGGCCACGTTGGTGCCGGGATCGAGCGGCAGCCCGGTGTCCGACAGGTCGATCAGTTGCAGTTTTCCCAGGTCGTTCCTTCTTACCACGAGCTCATCTCCGGGGGTCTCCAGGGCAAATCCCAGCAGGTCGAATCCGGGTCCCACGTTGGAGACCGTGGCCGGACAAAATATGGTTACTTCATTTTTCATTTGTCAATATACATTATACCTGGCGTTTTTCAATGTTCGCAAAAGCCGTGCTCACCTCCAGGTACCGTTGAGCTGGTGGAACACGGTCTCGTTCAGCTCCGTCAGCGATTGAAGCACTATATCCGATGCACCGAACCGCTCATCGGGATGTTCCGGGACAGCAATGGTTTTCATGCG
>Ga0180430_10002540_pt1 | contig 16396 bp, 18 predicted proteins | sample SS_ome_9_FD_132999 | JGI IMG/M metagenome (GOLD analysis project Ga0180430, IMG submission 132999) | Hypersaline lake sediment archaeal communities from the Salton Sea, California, USA - SS_1_S_2 metaG | ecosystem: Environmental > Aquatic > Non-marine Saline and Alkaline > Hypersaline >... | reverse complement strand
CGGCAGGTCGGTGGGCAGACGGACCTGTACGGCTCGGCGCGCTTCGCGCGGCCTCCGGAGGTGCGCGACGCCGGGCTCTTGCAGTCGGAGGCTGGGGTATATGTCGGTGCGCTGCGGGAAGGGGGACGGCTGCGGTACCTCCGTGACGATGGTCCTTCTCACTGCCTTGCGTTCGCGCCGACCCGGAGCGGGAAGGGCGTAGGGCTCGTCGTGCCGACGCTGCTGGGCGGCTGGACCGACAGTGCCATCGTGCACGACCTCAAGGCGGAGAACGCGCAGCTCACAGCGCGCTGGCGAAGCGAGGTACTCGGGCACCGCGTCCTTCGGTTCGACCCGACGGCTGCGGGATTGAGCGAGTCGGAATCGGGCGAAGCGGGGAAGGAGCCCTGGGTGCGCGTTCGGTACAACCCGCTCGATGCGATCCGGCTGGGCGAGCTCGAGGTTCGTGACGCGCAGAACGTGGCCCGCATCGTGATGGACCCCGGCGATGGCAGTGAAGACGGCGGTGTCCATTGGACCGAGACCGGCGCCGACTTCCTGACGGCGCTCATCCTCCACGTGCTGTACGCCCGACCCTCGGCCACCCTTCGGGAGTGTCTGGACCTGATCGCGACGCCTGGCGTGCCGATCGAGACCCTCTGCAATGAGATGATCGACACGGTCCACAATGCGCACGGCCAGCGGGACTGGCGCGTGCCGGGCGGGGATGAGCCCACGCGAACGCACCCCACGGTCTCCGCCGGTGCTCAGGCGCTCTTGTCGAAGAGCCCAAATGAAGCCTCGAGCGTGGTGAGCACCGTCCGCCGCTGTCTCCAGCTCTTCGCCGACCCCGTCGTGGCGCGGATGACCGAGGCCTCGGACTTCACGGTCGAGTCGTTCCTCGAGGACGACCACAGGACGACGCTCTATCTCACCGTGCCGCCCGCCGACCTGCGTCGAACGCGTGTCCTGATGCGGCTGCTCCTGCAGCAGGTGCTCCACCGGTTGACCGAGTCGCTCGAGGTCCGTTCGGGAGGGGAGGGGGCCGGGCGCCGGCTCTTGCTTCTGCTTGATGAGTTCGCGGCCCTCGGACGCATGCCGTTCTTGCACGACGCGCTGGGCTACATCGCCGGCTATGGCATCAAGGCCTACATTGTGGTGCAGGACCTCGAGCAGATCCGCGCCCTCTACGGTCGTGACGAGGCGATTTCGAGCAACTGCGACGTCCGCATCGCGTTCCGCCCGAATCGCCTCGAGACGGCGCGGATCCTGTCGGAGATGACCGGCACCCGGACCGTCCACCGCGAGACCCGCACCTACACGGGCAGCCGTCTCAGCCCGTGGCTTGGCCACGTGATTGCGGCCGAGCAGGAGACGCAGCGGCCGCTGCTCACCCCGGACGAGGTGCTTCGCCTGCCCGAGGACACGGCGCTCATCTTCGCGCCCAACGCGCCCCCCATCCTGGGGGCCAAGATCCGCTTCTACGAGGACCCGACGTTTCGGGCTCGTGCGGACCTGGCCCAGGATGGGGAGGCGGTGGTCTAGTGGCTCGGATCTACTTGATGCCGTGCCAGGTGAGGAGGCGATTCGCCGTCCCCGACGAGGTGACGAGGATGCTCACCTTCTTCGCGAAGGGGCCCGTTGCCAGGTAGTCGAGGACGCTCGCCTTCCCGAATCCGCCGCCCATCAGGTAGACCTGGTTCACCTGTTGGGGAAGCTCGGCGAGCCTCGCGCTCACGAGGCGCTCCCGCACTCGATCGAGCTCCTCGTTCACCGCGTCGAGGACCGGCTGCTTCGGTTCTTGCCCCGGCAGCTTCGGCAGCTTGATCGCGTCCTTCAGGCGGGGGTGGGGCGGCACGACGAACCATTCCGACGTGATGGACCCGATTGCGCTGTAGCCCTCTTGCTGCCCATAGAGGGTGTCGACCTCGGTCGCCCAGCGCAGTACGCGCTCGAGCGGGTCGCGCACAGCGTAGAGCGCCCCTTCCGGATGCTCGATCTCCTGGCGGAAGTGCGGCTGCATCGTCGCCAGGCCGGCTCCGAAGATGCCGACCGTATGGAGCCCGTCGCGTCCAAACTCCGACAGCTTCGTTCGCTCCAAAGTGGCCTTGAGCTCGTTCTTCGGCACGACCAGCGGGGAACCGACGCGCCGTCGAATCGCTTCGTCGCTGAAGCAGTTCGCGAATCGGCCGGCCGACGAGTTCGGGTCGAGCATGGCGACGTGCTCGCCACCCCACATCGCGTTCTCGAAGAGCGAGCCCGACAGCCCATACACCTTCTGATTCGGCCAGAACGTCGGCGGCGCGACTGCACGGAGCCGTGACGCGAATGACCAGACCGTCCGGCCGCCACCCAGGCCGAAGCTCTTCATGTGCGTGCTCGAGAACTTGTCCTCGGCGGTCTCCGCCATGCGTTCGGCCAGCGCGAACCCGATCTTGGCCTGAAGCGTTTCATAGAGGCTGCGCTGCCGGATGTGCTTTTCGGGACAGTCGAGGACGATCGCCTCGTCGAGCCCGTAGAGGGTCTTGAGCTTGCGCTCAAGACCCTCAGCGCGGGGTGGGACTTCCGTCGCCCGCCTCCGTCGAACTTCGACCGATACGAGGTTGTCGTGAAATGCGCGATGAATGTGGCGTGCCACCGTCTCGGTGCTGATCCGGTCGAGCCCCGCATCCGCCCGTCGCTCATTCACCCAGCGGGCGACCTCGGCCATCTTCCGGATGGGACCGCGAGGTCGCTCCATCACGGGATCGAAGGCATAGGAGGCGGCGTCGACCGCCTCACGCTCGGAGAGGCGCTTACGGGGCTGCACCTTCTTCATCTCCGACAGCTTCCCGAACTCTGTTCGGGAGCCGCCGACGATGCAGACTTCGTTAGTTGAACTCATCGTTCTGCTCCTCATGCGACATGACGCAATTGAGCAGGCTTGCTCTTGGAGTCCCGGATTTCAGGCTCCCACTGCGCCCGTGCCGCTTTTCGTCCCTCAGCGAACCCTGATGCCGGGTAGCCGGTAGCTTCGATGATCTTCCGTCCCCGAATCTAAAGAGATCGCTGATACGGTGAAGACCTCGAAGGAGGTCGACATGCCGTTCAACCAGCATACCAGTGACGTTCCCGAGCACAGCACGAAGAGGCTGCGATTGCAGACCTACTTTTACGGACCGGAGGCGGAGTTCTTCGAGAAGAAGCTCTTGCAGTCACCGCGCAGCATCACCGAAGAGGGGCGCCGCGCGTGGCGGGCGTGGGGAGGCCTCGAATCGGCCTCGCTCCCGGAACTGCTCGCTGGTCTCGAGGGTCGTATCGCCGCCTCGATGACCGCCGGTGAGTCGCGCGCGATGGAGCGCATGAACGAGATCTTCCAGGCGGTGAAGCACTTTGCGCACCGCCCGTGTCCGCACTGCGGCAAGTAGGGGTACGCCGTGGACTCCGTACGAGCGCGACTGGAAGAACAGGCGAGCATCGACACCGCGGAGCTGCGTGATTGCTTCACGCGGTTCGATATCAGCGAGCTCATTGCCAACGACACGGGTGTCCACGGCCTTCTCGCCGAGCGCGGCTGGCGGAAGCTCGCCGAGGCCCTGTCCGCGACGAAGCGCGAACGAATCCTGGGGGTGGCTGCCACTCTGGCGGGCTCAGAGATCCATCGGGACAGCCCCGAGATCTCCGTCGAGCTGGCGCATCTCGGGCTCCGTGTCCAGGGCTGTGTCCCCCCGCTCAGCCCCAGCCCGGAGCTCATCCTGCGGCGGCCACCCCCTCATCTGTTTCAGCTCGAGGAGTTCGGCAGCGACTACGACCCGCTGCTCCTCCGCGAGGCCATCCTGTACCGGAAGAACATCCTGATCGCAGGCTCAACGGGGACCGGGAAGACCCGACTACTGGAGTCCTGCGTGGTTGAGCTGCACAAGCTCGACCCGAGCCTCAATATCTTCGTCGCCGAGGATGCGCGTGAAATCCGAAGCCCGTTTCGATTGACCACATGGCGTCGAATCGGTCACGGGACGTCGCTCTCCGCACGGGCCGTGGTCGCAGGTGCAATGCGCAGCAATCCCGACCGCGTGCTGCTCTCCGAGGTGCGAGGCGCAGAGGCGCTCGACCTTCTTCGCGTGTGGGGCTCCGGGCATCCCGGAGGACTCGCGACGATCCACGCCAACTCGGCGCGTGGTGCGCTCACGCAGCTCGACCAGCTCGCCCAGCAGGCTGGTGTTCCCTCGCAAGCGCCGCTCGTCGGAGAGGTCGTCGATCTCGTCGTCTACCTCGAACGCCAAGACCGGCGTCCGGCGATCACCGAGCTCGTCTGGGTCCATAAGTGGGGACCGACGAGTTCGGACTACGTCACCGAGACGATCGACCCCGGCATGCACATCGGGCCCGACGGCATCGAGGTGTAGGGGCCTCGGTCATGCACACCCGCGAAACGGACCTTCGCTGACTCCAGCCAACTCCCGAGGAGACTCACGACATGCTGCGACATCTCATTCTGGTCATGCTCTCCGTGCTCACCGCGTGCCCGGCATACGCCGTGACCGGATCAAGCGGACACATCTGGGAGGAAACTCTCTTTATCTTGCAGGAGTCGATTACCGGTCCCGCAGGGCAGTCGATCGCGCTGATCGCGATCGCCATCGCCGGCTTTGCCTGGCTCTTCGGCTCCCACCAGCGTGGAATGCAGAACCTCCTGGCGCTCGCGGTGGGACTCGGGATGGTTCTTGCCTCCGCTTCCGTGCTCGCCTCGCTTGGATTTCCGGGAGCGACGTTCTAGATGCCTGCAGCTGGCCCCACGCAGGAACTCCGCGAGCTTCGGCGTCTGCCAATCCATCGATCGCTGGTGAGTCCCGTCCAGTACGTCGGGTGCCAGCGCGAGATGCTCGGTCTGCTCGTGCTGTTCTGTCTGTGGGTTGTCTTTTCCGTCGGGCTCTCCGTCGTGGGGCTCGTCCTGGGCGGGACGATCCTCGTCGCCGGCGTACGTCGGCTGCGGCGACTGACGCGCGCGGACGCACAGTTTCCGTTTGTCTACGCCCGGTACTACCGACTCGCAGACGAATACGAGGCGGAGGCAGATATCGACACGCCCGTGCCCGCGGCTCCTGCTTCGGCATCGGGCTCGGAGTGGTTTTAGTGCCGCGCCAACGACCGGCAAGGCGCCGCTCGTTCTCGAGCCTCGTGCCCTACGCCTACCTCGAACAGCCGAACCTTGCGCGCAACAAGGACGGATCGTGCTTGGCAATCTGGGAGGTACAGGGGGCTGACCTCGAGTCGGCCGACCCGTCTGAGCACGAAGCCCGCTCCGCCCGCTTCAACCATGCGATTCACGGATACGGTGACGGCTGGGAGCTGTCGTCTCAGGTCGTTCGCTCAGAGGCGCGCGCAGAGGAGCTCGCCAACGGATTCGACGAGCCGACGGGGCGCCTTCTCGATGAGGAGCGGCGTCGGTCCTATGACACGCCGGACCGCCACTACCGCTCGGGGGTCTACTTCATGCTGACCCACCGCGCGGACGGCGTGCGAACGGGAAGCGGATTTTCCCTTCGTGACTTGCGCTCCGAAGACGCGCGCAGGCGCGACGAGCGGCTCGTGCAGCGATTCCAGGACGAATGCCGGGAGATCGAGGATCAGCTGACAAGCGTTTTTGAGGTCGAGCGCCTTGAAGGGGGTGAACTCCTGACGGTGCTCCGGACGTGCATCACGGGACTTCATCACCCGATGCGTGTCCCCAACCCTGCGATGTACCTCGACCATCATCTGACGCCGGAGCCGCTGCGAGTCGGTTTGACGCCCATGATCGGCCCTCGGCACCTGCGCGTCATTTCGATGACAGATCTCCCGGCCGAGTCGAGTCCCGCGATGCTCGATGCACTCACGCGCCTGACGTTCTCGTACCGCTGGACGTGTCGGTTCCTACCGCTCGATCCGTCCACCGCCGAGGTACGGATTCGGGGTGTGCGGCGTACTTGGCTTCAGAAGCGAAAGGGTGCGCTCGGCCTCATGCGGGAGGCGACAGGCGAGGACCCCGGAATCGAGGACGGGAATGCCGACCACATGGCCGCGGACGCAACGTCGGCCCTCGCTCTGGCTTCCGACGGCACGGTCCGGTTTGGCTACTTCACGTCGACAATCGTCCTCTTCGACGAGGACGCGGAACGCGTCGAGGAGGCGGCTTCGGAGTTGCTCAAGGCCGTGCGGAACCTGGGGTTCTCCGCTCGCCTCGAGGACGTGAATGCGGTAGAGGCGTACTTAGGAAGCCTACCCAGCAACGGCTACCGAAACGTCCGCAAGACTCTGCTTCATACCCTCAATCTCGCCGACCTGATGCCGCTTACCGCAATCTGGACGGGGCGCCGTCGTGGTGACGGTGGCGGCATCGAGGGGATGCCCAACCCGCAGCAGTCACCGCTCTTCGTAGCCAATACGAGCGGCGCGACGCCGTTCTTCTTCTATCCGACCGAAGGCGACGTCGGAAACGCCATGATTCAGGGACCGACGGGCAGTGGCAAGAGCCTGATGGCCGTGGCGTACGCCATCTGGTTCCTTCGCTACCCCCGATCGAAGGTCTTCTATTTCGATCTGGGGCTCTCTTCGTTCGTCGCGGCCAACGCCGTGGGCGCGGCCTTTCACGAACTCACGGCCGGCGAGGATGCAGCCTACGGCTTCGCGCCACTCGCGTTCATCGACGAGCCGCAAGAGCTGCTGCGGGCGCAGAGCTTCCTCGAACTTCTGCTCGTTCTGCAGGGCGTGAAACCTTCCTCGGCGAGCCGCCGAGAGATCCACCAGGCGCTCGTTCGTCTCGCGACTTCGTCCACACGGACGCTGAGTGCTCTCAATCCTCAGTCCCGTGAGCTCCAAGACGCCTTTGCCTTCTATTGCGTCGGAGGAGGGCAGGGCGGCCTGCTTGATGCGGACCGCGACACGATCCAGCAGGGGCGGTTCGTCGTGTACGAGTACCAGGATCTGCTTGACCGCGGCGACATGGTCTCGCTGCCGATTCTGGACCACCTCTTCGCGGGCATCGACCGGGAACTCGACGGCCGACCGATCCTCATCGTGGTCGATGAGGCCTGGAAGACCCTGCTTCATCCGGCCTTCCAGGCACGCATCATCGCGTGGCTGAAGACGCTTCGGAAGAAGAACGCCTCCCTGCTCTTCGTCACGCAGGACCTCTCGGATCTGTTCGGGAGCGGGCGTGCGGAGACGATGCTCTCGGCGACGCCCACTCGGATTCTGCTCCCGAATCCGGCTGCCGGCGAACCGGTAAACGCAGAGCACTACCGCCAGATCGGTCTCAATGAACAGCAGATTCAGCTCCTCGCGACCGCTGCGCCGAAGCGAGAGTACTACGTGGTGTCGCCGTCAGGTCGCCGAATGATCGACCTCGACCTCACCTCCGTCGAGCTCGCATTCCTCGGACGCTCCACGCCGGAGGACATCCGTCGTGCACGAGAGCTGATCGGCCGACATGGCACGTCCTGGCCCGCCCATTGGCTGGACGAGCTCGACCTTGGAGAGGCGGCCGCTCGCTGGCGGGAAATGCGACGACGCGACCAGTCTGGAGAGGAAGACGGATGAACAACGTGTCTCGATTCGGCGCCGTAGCCTCACTCGCGCTGACCTTTGGCGCTGTGGAGGCGGACGCTCAGCTCTTCGGTGGACCTGTTCCGGTCTATGACGCCGCCCACCACGCGACGACGATCCTGAGTCATGTCGAGGAGCTCGCTCAGACAGCGACCCAGCTCTCGATGCTCCGCGACATGCTCGAGAACTCGCTTCGGTCGGGGTCGCCGGCCTGGGGAGAGCTCGAGGGCATTCTCTCGGAGATGGAGGCGGTCCTTCGCCGCGGACAGGCGATTACCTACGCCCTTGGAAATGTATCGGGTCGGTTTCGCGGCTCGTTCGCGGGGTTCGATCCCGCCGACAACTACGCCGGTCTGTATCAGCGCTGGTCGCGTGAACTCCTCGATACTCTCGAGGTCACGCTTGAAGCGAGCGGCGTCAACGCACGCGATGCAGACAGTGTGGACGAGGCGCTGACGACGTTGGGCCTTCGCAATCGCCGCGCCCTTGGTCGCATGCAAGCGCTTCAGGTCGGCAACGCGCTGTCGAGTCGTCAGATCGAGGAGCTGGCGAAGCTACGTCAGCTCCTGGCTGCGTCGATTAGCGCCCAGAATGTTTCTCTCGCCACGGCCGAGTCTCGGGAGGCCGCTCGGATGGCGTCCCTCGATCGACTCCTCGAGGAGCGGCCGACGGACCTGCGCGTTGAGTCGAGGCTGAGCGCACCGCTCCTTCATCTCCCGTTCGGGCAGGATCCCCGATGAATCGTTCTGAAGTACTGGCTCGCATGATCGAGGCCTTCGCCATTCTGATCGGAAGCGCGTCTGCCAATCTGCAAACCCAGGCCGAGCGAGTTTATCTGCTGCTCGCGACGATCCAGCTGGTCTGGACGGCGATGGGCTGGCTGCTCGAGCGGGATGATCCGAGCTCGCTCCTCGCCCGTTTCGTGCGACAGATCTTCCTGCTGTCCCTCGGGTATGCGCTCGTCGTGAACTTTCGGCGCTGGTCCTTCGTGCTGATTGAAGGTTTCGCTGAGTCGGGCCGGCGCGCATCGGGGCTTCCCGTACTGGACCCGTCGGTCGTGCTGGAGCAGGGCGTTGCCGTGACGGCGACCGTGGCGGGCGAGATCTTTGACACCGGGCTCTTCGGCTTTGCCGTGGGTGGCGTCTTCCTCGGGGCGACCGCACTCCTCATCTTCATCGCGTTCGTTGTCATCGCCGTACAGATGCTTCTCACGCTGGTTGAGGCCTACATCGTGTTGGGTGCCGGCGTACTGTTCGTCGGATTCGCTGGCCTCCAGTGGACGGCGCCGATTGCTGGCCGCCTGATTTCGTTCGCGTTCGGCGTGGGAGCGAAGCTCTTCACCGTCTACTTGATCGTCGGTGTAGGCGTTCGCCTCGTCGAAGGATGGCTTCCCTTGCTCGAGCAGTCGGGGCAATCCCTGCCCGTCCTGCTCGAGGTCCTGGGAGCTTCGATTGTCTTCGCATTCTTGGCGTGGTCAATCCCGAATCTGACCGCCTCGATGATGAACGGTGCGATCAGTCTCACGCTGACCGATGCGATCTACGGCGCACGGGCCGCGTCGGGCCCGGTCGGCCGCGCACGGAGCTTCGTGACGTCGACGGCTACCTCGGTCCCGAGAGTGCTCAGCGAGATCCACCGCGCCGCGATGCCGACAGTCCGTAATGCAACGACGCGCGTCCTCGAGCGCGCTCGGGGTGCCGGGGCTCGAGCCGATGTCCGCACCCGGAAGAGCTCGGGGGAACGATCATCGGGGCGCGCCGGGAACGACGGCCGCGGTCGGGAGACGAGCGAATGATGCCTCCCGAGACTTCAGTCGATCCCTATACGGGGGCTCGGAAGGAATGGACGGAGCGGTTCGGCGAGTTCATTGAAGCCACCATCTTCTGGCGCCGCGCAACCTTCGCGATGGCAACTGTTTGCGCCGTACTCGCGATGGCCTTGGTTGTGCTCTCCGGCCAGTCGAAGACCGAGCTTTTCGTCGTGAAGGTGGACGACCTCGGTACGGTCGCGAGCGTCGGCCGCGTGAGCGAGACGAGTCTTGACGACCGAATTCTCTATCGCGCGCAGCTCGCGACCTTCCTCCGGGACTGGCGAAGTGTCGTAGGCGACCAGTCCGCGCAGAAGCAGCTGGTGGCGCGTACGCACGCGCTCGTCAGAGGAGCCGCCGCCGCTCGTATCCAGGAGGAGTACCAGGCGTCGAGTCCCTTCGAGTCAATGAAGAAGGCCACGGTCGAGGTTGAGCTCTCGTCGATTGTGGACCGCGGCGATCGCACCTTCGAGGCAATTTGGCGGGAGCGAGTACGGGCGCTGGATGGTCGGCTGCTTGGGATTCGCCGGTACCGAGGGATCTTCGAACTCGACCGTGCGGCCGAGTTCAAGCCAGATTTTTTGAACGGTCTCGGACTGCACATCGTGCGTCTCTCGTACACGGAGGAACGATCATGAATTGGAATCACCGCTGCGCTGGTCTTGCTGTACCGCTCGCTCTTCTGGTCGCCGGCTGCCAAACGAACGAGCCCCAATCGTTCAACGCGGTCGAGCGTCGTGTGTCGGAGCCCGTCGAGTTCGACATTCCCGGCGATGCCGGGAGTCATCTTGGTGGCGATGCCGACTTTGCAAGGAGGGCACTCGAGGAGTTTAAGAAGACAGGAGAAGCCCCGATTGTGCAGCGGGCAGGCTTCGTCATCTGGCCCTTCGGCGAGACCTATCCCGTCCTCTACTGCAAGCCACTGCGCGTCTGCGACATCGAGCTGCAGGCCGGGGAGCAGGTGCTCAACGTCGCTTTCGGCGACACGACGCGCTGGATCTCAGAGCTGGCATACAGCGAGTGGCAGGGCGAGGTCGTGCCGCACATTCTCGTCAAGCCGCGGGATTACGACATCTCGGCGAATCTCATCGTGCTCACGAACCGGCGGACGTACCACATCGGTCTCATCTCCCGACAGAACGATCGGGGGGAGTACGTTCGCAACGCCCGCTTCTACTACCCGCGGGAGACGATCGCTAAGTGGAACCAGGCGGTTCGTGAGCGCGACCGCGGTGGACTGCTCAACAAGCTTTTTCCCAAGGCCCCGTCCCCAACCGTTGACCTAGAGGATGCGTTTCTCGGCTACGAGATCTCCACGGAGGGACGCCGTAAACCTCGCTGGGCCCCCGTGGCGGTCTTCGATGACGGCAAGCGGACGTTCATCGAGTTTCCGGAGGGCGTCGCGGCGGGGGGAGGCGATTCCGCGCCCATCCTGCTCGTTCAGGAGGGTGCAGACCTCGCCGTCCGGAACTACCGCGTGTTCAAGAACCGTTACGTCGTCGACGGCCTGTTCGAGACGGCGCTTCTCGTGAAGGGAAAGACCCGCGTTCGAGTGAGCCGCCAAGAGAAGCTCAGCACACCGGTGCGGAAGCGAAAGCGCGTGGGGATGGGGCGGCGCCGATGACGACCCCGCCGGCGCCGAAGGAGCAGCTCGACTACTCGCTGGACGATCCCCGCCCCCCGATCAAGAGGCTCTCCCGACGTCCCCTTGCTGGGCTCGCTGCTCTCGTGGTCGGCGTTCTCCTTTTCGTGATCTGGATGGGCGACCAGCCTGAGCACGAAGAGCGTGACGCCGACCGGATCTTTCGCTCTCTCCCGCCACGGACGGATGCGTGGTGGGAGGGCGAGGGCGACGGTGTGGTGGTCCCGCCCGCCGTGCCGCCCCCGCCCGTGGTTGTCCGCAAGCCGACGCGGTCTGTCTCCCTCCAGACGGCAATGGATGCGCCTCTGATGCTGGAGGTCGTGGTCGCATCTGCTCCCCCGCCGCTTCCGATCCGCGCTCAAGGGGGCTTCAGTGAGGCGGTCGCCGTCTCGCCGCGCAGCCACGAGACAAATGCGACGAGCATCAACTCGTCGCTTGAACTCAAGGCCGGCGCGCTCATCCCAGCGGCGTTGATGACGGCCATTCACTCAGATCTGCCCGGGCCGGTGCTGGCTCAGGTCACGGAAGATGTGCGGGACTCGGTTACGAGCAACCACGTGCTTGTACCGAAGGGCACCAAGCTGATATGCGAGTACTCGACGCCGGCGGACCGGGGGCAGACGCGTCTCGTCGTGACTTGTGGCCGGATGGTCTTCCCGGATGGACAGTCCTTCACACTTCCTTCTGAGCCTGCGACGGACCTCGCGGGCACGATCGGCGTCCCGGGCGACGTGAACCGTCACTTGGCCTCAACTTTCGGTACCGCGGCACTTCTGGCGTTCGTGTCCGGTGGGGTCCAGGTCTCGCAGGGCACATTCGATCGCGCCGGAACCGACGTGCGCGAGGTGATGGCCGGTGCCCTGGGCCAGCAACTCGGAACGGCGGCCTCAGAGATCCTCCGACGGGATCTCAACCGACCCCCGACGATCGAAGTCGGCGCCGGTAGTCCGCTCCAAGTCATGGTGACTCAGGACATCCAGTTCGAGAGCGCGTACGCGTCGTAGCGCGCACACGGAGCACAGCGCCATTCATTCCGCACATAGGAGATCCGCAGCATGCAGCTTTCCCCACCCGAAGACCGCGAACCTCTTAGGCTTCGCGTTTCCTTGCTCGGCGCGATGAAACGTGACCTCGAAGCGTTTCGAGAGTACTACGCCGACTTCTATGGAGAACCCATCGCGGAGGAAGAGCTCCTTCTTCAGCTTGCGGCTCACGCCATGCAAACCGACGCCGGATTCAAGCGTTGGCGGCGCAAGCGACGGGCCGACGAGCGAGCCGGTTCTCGACGTCGGTCGAATAGGGGAGGAGCGGCTGATGAGAAGACCGCGCCTTCCTGATCACCGATTTCGAGTGTTCCGCCAACGTCGGCCAAGTGGTCGCGGTCGTGTGGATAAACACTCTCCTGGCCATATCGGACGCATTCGTGGTAGATCGGCTTATGGAAACTCAGAACACAGGAACAATGACGCAATGACAGAGATGGAACGACTTGGCATCTACGGAATTCGCTCCTACGAGCATCGTGGGGAGATGAAGAACAGCTGGACGCAGATCGGCGTCGCGTTTCGCAACGACGACGACTCGCTGACCCTACGATTCGACTACATCCCGACCGGGGGCGATGTGCGCATCAACGTGCGCCCGATCACCCGGCCGCAGGTAGATGAAGAATCGGCTGGCAACGAGTAGTCCTGGCCTGGAAAGAATCTCGCCATTCGAGGTCACGATCTTCGACGAGCCTCCCATAACGAGAGGTGGCACAGGTGGAATCTGGCCCTATGAGGGAGACGCCGTCTCCCTGAAAGGAGGTTTTGCGATGGCGAAACAGCAGAAGCGAAAGAACCGGCCGGTCTATACGGCCCGGTCGGGACGGCTGAGTGTGTCGGTCTGGCTCAACGAGAGTCAGAACGGCGAGTACTACCAAGTCGCGCCGCAGCGCGCCTACAGCGAGGATGGAGACCTGAGAAACAGTGCTTCGTTCGGTGAGGGCGACGTACCGCTCCTCGCCCGCCTGCTCGAAGAGGCGTTCCAGTGGATGCGTACTCACCCCGCCGAGCGGGCTGAGAGCGCGGAAGTCTAGGAACCAGATAGGATTTGGTCATGTTCCACCTGGCCATCCAATTCCAGAAGCGACGTCGGAGCGCCGCGATTCTCGGTGCCTCCGCTCGAGGCAGTAGTGCATGAGCGTCGATGATGACCGAGAGCTCTGGTCGGCCTACGAGTCAACGCGATTCGAGGCGAATGTGGGCGGCGAGCCTGTCGCCGTGCGAATTGGCGAGACGTCGTCGTCTCTCGACGCGATACTGAGACAACGCGAGCACGCCGTATGGGTATTCATCACGGCGTGGAATCCTGCTTCTGCAGCGCTGGCCGCAGAAGACAACGCACGCCGAAATCGCGACCTTCTGAAGCAACTCAAGGGCGACGGATATGTCGTTTTCGCCGGCGCGGGCGTCCCGGCGGATCCAGGCTGGAACGCGGAAGAGAGCTACCTCGCTCTCGGCGTATCCCGTGATGCCGCGATTCAGCTCGGGAGAGCGTTCGGCCAGAACGCAGTTGTCTGGGGCCAGCTCGGTCAACCGGCCGAGCTTCTGGATTGCCGACCAGCCTGACATCAGCGTATCCGCAGGTAATCGACAACTCCCCGACCGGTGAAGTTGTTCTCGACGCCCCCGCGATCCTCCTCTGAGCCCGGCTGCCTCGGCCGGGCTGCGCTTTAGCGGGTGCTTGAAGGGCCTCGCCAGGCTTCCCTGCGGCCGCTTTGCGGGCCTTGCGAGGCCCCCGCACCCGCTGCTCCGCCCTCCAACCGAGCCATCCAGGCTCCGAGGAGGAAAGTTCATGAAGTCGCTACCTGAACACACTGTCGCGGTGCGCGAAGTCGAGATCCGTTACCGCGGACGAGGCCTCAGGACCCGGGCGCCGATTTCTCGCCCCGATCACTTCGTTCACCTCGCTCGACGAATCGTCTCTGACGATGCACGAGAGCACTTCCTCGCGGTCTATCTCGACGGACGAAGCCGCCCGATCGGTCACTCCATCGTCTCGGTAGGAACGGCGACCGCTTCGCTGGTTCATCCCCGCGAGGTCTTCCAGAGTGCTCTCCTCCTAGGAGCGGTCTCCCTCCTCGTTGGACACAATCATCCTTCGGGCGATCCGAAGCCGAGCGTCGACGATGAGCGCATCACCGAACGGCTCTGCAAGGCAGGCGAGCTTCTCGGAATTCGAGTCGTCGACCACGTCATCTGGACGCGAGGGGCTGCCTTCCACTCGTTCGTCGAGCGCGGTGCGATGCCGAGCGCAGGATGACTCCGTCGTCCCAGATCGAATCCCGGTTCACGGCGATCTTCGTGGACCGGGTGGCGGTACGCCGGTCGGGTCCTCCATCCGCCATTCGAATGGCTTTACTACGCGTCTTCGGAGGACGAGGCATGATGTGCGGGCGGGGGCAAGCCCTCTTTGTCCGCGAATCGCATTGACGTCTCGGAGAATTCCCAGCAGCTGACGTCGTACCGGTGCATACGGAACGAAGGGAAGCTCGTGGAGTGCGGATTCCAGCCGCTCACGCGGCCAGCCGACCGCGAATTCCGTGAAGAACGCACGCGTCTCGAGGAATCGATCTCGGTCGATTCGAACGTGAGCGCGCCAACTCTCCCGCCCCTCTCGCCACTCGGACCCGTCGCGTCGCATGCTGATCGCGTAGCCGCCAACGCGGACTGGCTGCTTACGGATGTCCCGGATGGCGCCGCGTTCCTCATCGAAGAAGATGTGCCCGCCGATGGGACACGAAGCAACCAGCACGAAGAAGCTTCGCCAGCGTAGATACTGGAGATTCGCCTCTCCCCGCTGCTTTCGGCGGGCACGTTGAGATTTTGAGAGATCAATGCCGTATTTGAAGACGATTCGTTCGTCGACCGACCATGGGTCCTTCTGGGGAGGAATCTCCCCCGTCACAAACCACCGGTAGCCACTCGTCAGGTAGCAGACGAGTTGTTGGACGAAGCCTTCTAGAGACGAAGCTTCGCATAGGTACATGGCCCTCCTTCGAGCCGCCCCTTGATACCCTGTTCCTACCTCTGGTATGAGGCCTTGGCCGGAGAGTGTGACATCAACCCGGTGGTTCTGGTGACCGTGGCTGCGGCGTCCTCAGATGCCGTACTCCACGATGAATTCCACAAACTCGTCGATGTCATTCGGTGATATTGCTCGGTCGGGATTCGCTTCGTCTTCGAGATACTCACGAAAGGCCTCTCTCAACTCCCTTGGAAACTCCCCATCCCCCGAGACGAGCTCGTCAAGGGCACCCCACCACCGCAGCCCTGCTTCCATCTTTGACAGGGCGGCTCCAAACTCGACACGTAGATCCTCGGTGAGTCTGTCGTGTGGTCGGGCGGATTCGCGAATCGCACCGAGGGTTGACAGCATCGTCTCGTATTCCTCGGTTCCAAATTCAAGGTGAAGAATCGGCTCGCACTCGGCGAGTGTGTCGAGAAGCCCTGTCGCGCTCTCGAACCAGACGAAGACGAATACCGTTGAAAGCGGATATGTGTCGCCGATGAAAGCGCCGAAAGGAAAGTCCCGCGGATTGCGCTGCCCAGCCTCGTCCAGTCTCGCTCGAAGGCCATCAGCCTCCTCTTGAGTCGTCACTTGTGGGATTCCTCACTTTCTAATGGGGGTCGCGGGAATTCGTGCCCCTATGATGACATGCTGCCGAGTGCGAGACTCCTAGCAGCGGCGGGGAGAAACCCGTCAGGAGAATCTCTCCCTCGTGTATTCGACGAGCTTGCGAGATTCAAGCTTGATGCTGCTTGGTCCCGTCCGGACGAAGAACTCATCCTCCTTTCCCAGATATACAGCTGCACGACTGGGCTGGCATGTGACGATGCAGACCTTGACGCCGCGATACTCCTCGATGTCAGTTTGAACCAGCGAGGCAGCTGACGGCCCCAGCTTCGATTTGATTAGGTTGTAAAGATGAAGAAGGAATCGGTCGTCGTTCTCAAACCCATCCATTTCGATCCCGACTGGGTTTCCAGGATCATCCACGCCGATCACAAGGACTCCGCCGTCTGTGTTGAGAAAGGCGCAGATGGTCTTGAGCGATGAGTGCTCGATGGCCGAGTTCTTCTTGCCCTCGCGAATGTCCCAGCGGAGCGTGGACTTAAACTCGAGCTTCGCGGACTCTCCGGCCTCCACCGCCTTCGCAACAAAAGACGGACGAGCGAGCTTCGCGCGGGCGATGCGCTCGCCAAGCGCAGCCGCAAGCGCATCGCGACCGCGAAGGAGAAGAAACTCGCGTTGGTTCTCGAGAAGCGCCTCTGCCGACGGCGCATTCTCATCGGCCAGGAAGGCCGCTACTAGCCATTCGAGAAGCTCTGGGCTGCCAGGCTGGTTTTCGAGCGTCGAGT
>Ga0180430_10002539_pt1 | contig 16397 bp, 15 predicted proteins | sample SS_ome_9_FD_132999 | JGI IMG/M metagenome (GOLD analysis project Ga0180430, IMG submission 132999) | Hypersaline lake sediment archaeal communities from the Salton Sea, California, USA - SS_1_S_2 metaG | ecosystem: Environmental > Aquatic > Non-marine Saline and Alkaline > Hypersaline >... | reverse complement strand
TCCTCGATCTCGCCCTGCGCCAGGCGCGCGGCGGCGGCGAGGCCGTGACCGGGTGCGGCGTAGGTCGCGCGGCTGTAGCCGGCGAGCGCACGCATCAGGAGGGCTTCGCGCTCGTCGGTCGCCGGATCCTGGCGCACGCCGAGGATGTCGTTGGACAGCTCGGCGACCAGGCCGGCCGTTCCGAGCACGTACTCGAGGACCTGGTCGAGCGGGCGGTCGCGCAGCTCGACGGTGACGAGCGGCGAGGCGAGGTCGCGCTCCTGCGGGAGGAAACCGAACAGCAGACGACCGGTGGCCTTCGCCACCTCGTCGCAGATCGTGCGCACCGACACGTTCGCGCCGACGACCGTTGCGAACTCCGAGCCGTCGGCCTCGGTGCGAACCTCGACGACGAGCGGTGCGACCGCCGCGCCGAACAGGGCGGTCCGGTTCGCCGGGGCGTCGGCCGCGACGGGCGCGGACGCGTCGTCCTGCGTCGCGAGCGTCGGCTTCGCGGCGAGGACGCCGGTCGGGCGCTCGAGCACGAGCGAGAGGGTGAGAGCCGTGAGCGCGAGCGCGCCGCCGACCATGAGGCGGGCGGGCATCACTGCTCCACCTCCTGATCGACGAGCGCGTCGGCCGCCGCGCGATCCGTCTCGGCGAGGAGGAAGAGCGCGTGGGCCTCTGCTTCGCTGCGTCGCTCGACGGGGATCCGATCGAGGAGCGCGAGCTTCGAATAGAGGAGGCGGCGCGCACCAGCGTGGTCACCGGTGGCGATCCGGTCGGCGACGGCCTTGAACGAGGCCGGCCCGAGGTCCGCGGTCGACCGCGGGCTCGTGCTGTTCTCGAGCCGCGCGAACTCCAGGTCGAGTTCCTTCTGGGCCCGCGCGATCGTCGCGGCGATGTCGAGGCGCGTCGCCTCCACCTCGCGAATCATGGACTGGTTGTTCGTCCAGGTGGCCCAGACGCCGAAGAGATTGCCCGCGAGGAGCAGGGCGCCGATCGTGACGATCGAGAGGGAGGCCGGCTGCTTGTAGAAGGGGCGCGCGTCGGCCTGGGCGACGACGACCTGGTGCGCTGGAGCGACCGCGGCGGCGGTCGCAGCGGGCTCCTGGGCGTCGGTCTCGGGCTTCGCGGCGGCGTCCGCCTTCGCGCCCTCGGCCAGGTCGAGGACCGCGGAGGTGTCCTCGCTCGAGATCGTCGAGAGGAACTCGGCGATGTCGAACTCCGCGTCGTCCTCCTCGGTCTCCTTCAGGTTGTTCTCGAAGTCGAAGAGGTCTTCGTCCTCGTCGAAGGCCGTGTCGTGCTTGGAGCTCATGGTGGCGATCAGGCCGCGTTGGCCGCTCCTGCGAGGATGCGCCCGACGACCACGGCGAGGTGGGGCGGGAGCTGGTGCGTCCGCGTCTCGTCACCGGCGCGGATGGCGGCGACGAGTTCGCGACAGGCGCGGGCGGTCAGGTAGTCGTCGTCGCCGTGGTCGAGGTCCTGCGTGGCCCAGGTGGCCGAGTGCAGGTCGAAGGTCAGGTGGGCACGCGTGCCGAACGCGTCGCTGCGGATCTCGAACTCGTCGGCGATGCACTTCGCGCGGCGCAGACCCGTGGGCAGGACGCCCAGCGCGTAGAGGCCGGGCGGCGGCGCGAGCGCCACTTCGAGCGTGTGCGGATCGCAGCCGCGGCCGAAGTCGCGCACGGTCACGCGGATCGAGTCGCGCTCGCGGGCGACGACGATCACGATGCGTCGCTCGCTCCCGGTGTCGTCGCGGTAGGCGTGACGCACCACGTTGTCCACGAGCTCCGAGGTCGCGGTGCCGATGCGTGCGCGCACGGCGAGGCCGAGTCCCCAGCACACGCCGAGCGAAGTGACCCAGCGCAGGGCGCGGGTCTGGCCACCGAGATCGGCGCGCACCTCGAGCCGGTGCGCGGCGCGCGCGGACAGTCGGTGTGCGGCGCGTCGGGACCGCGCCGTGTCCGCCGCTCGGTCACCGCGCGTGGCGTGACGACCGCGGGACTGTCGGGGAGTGAGGGACATGATCGAGGTTCGGACGGAAACGAGTTCGGGTCGGTGGCGCCGACGGGGAGTCGGCGCGGAGGTTCTTTCGACCCGGGAAGGGATGGCCTTGAAGGTCTCGCGGTGATCCGGAAAGTCCTTCCCACCCGCGCGTCGAGTCGGCCCGCGCCCCCCCGCGGGGTGTCCGATCGAGCGACACCGGCCGGCCGCGCCGCGGCCGCGACGCCGCTCCTAGCGGTCGATGCCGTAGTGGCGGAGCTTGTTGTAGAGCGTCGATCGGTTGAACCCGAGGGCGCGCGCCGCCCGGCTGCGGTTGCCCTCGCACTCGTCGAGCACCAGCTCGATGAGCGACTTCTCGACCGTGCGCCACGCGCGATCACCGAGCGGGAGCGCGTCGCCGCGAGCCTGCGCGGCGAGCGGGTCGGGGCGTTCCACGCTGCCGAGGCCGGGCGCGCGCTCGGCGAGGTGTTCGGCGCGCAGCGGCCCGCCGTCGGCCCGCGACCAGGCACTGCCGATCCACTCGACGAAGTCGTCGAAGCCGCCGATGAAGTGCATCGAGGCGAGGTGCTCGCGCGCGTCGTCGTCCAGCGTCGCCCGTGCGTCGAGCCGCTCGAGGACCGCGGCGGCGATGGACGCGAGGTCCTCGCTCCGCGCGGCGAGCGGCGGGAGTTCGATCTGGTGTTCGTTGAGCCGGTACGCGAGCTCCTCGCTGGCGAGGAGGCGCTCGAGCTCCTCGTCGTAGGTCAGCGCGACGAGCCGCAGGTCCAGCGGTCGCGGCGCGCGCGCACCCAGCGGTGTGAACGAGCCGTGCGCGAGCGCCTCGGCGATCACCTCCTGGTGCTCGGCCTCCAGCTCTTCGAGCCCCACGAGGACGAGCGTCCCGCCGCGGGCGCTCTCGAGGAGCCCGGGCCGCTCGGCGGTCCCGAGGAGCCGCTCGAGGCCCCAGGTCCCGGTGAGGCCGGGGCAGCGCGCCTCGAGGCACGGACCGTCGGTCGAGCCGCCCGCCGCGTGCAGGGCCCGCGCGAGTCCGCGGCGTCCGCTGCCGTGGGGTCCGCGCACGACGACGGAGCGGGCGGCCGCGGAGCGTTCCACCGCGCGCTGCAATTCAATTGCCACGGGCGACGCTCCGCACAGGACGGGTTCGGTCGCGAGCGGCGCCAGGAGTCGGCCGGAGTCGGTCATGGGTCGAGGGGGGCGCGGGGGGACGCGCGCCACGGCGCCTATCGGTCGCGCGCCTCGAGTGGATGAGCGCGCAGCGCGCGACACGGAAATCCTTTCCCGTTCGCGCGCCCCAGGGGCCCGTGGGGCCGGTCTCGACCAGTTCTCGCCAGTTTTCGCCGCTGCGGACTCATCCGCGGACGGGCCCCTCCGAGAACGAACGCGAGCCGGGAGTTCGGTGCAACACACCAACGCTCGACGGGGATCCCCCGACGGCTCGACCCCTCAACTTTCCAACCAACCAGTTCGCTTTCCAAGGAGCCTGTCATGGGCCTTCGAGTCAACACCAACATCATGTCGATGTCCGCGCAGAGGAACCTCGCCACCGTGTCCGATCGGCTCGGCGGGAACTTCATGCGCCTCTCGAGCGGTCTGCGGATCGCTTCGGCGGCCGACGACGCCGCCGGCCTCGGTATCTCCGAGCGCATGCGTTCGCAGATCCGCTCGCTCGGCCAAGCGTCCCGCAACGCTCAGGACGGCGCGAGCCTCGTGCAGACCGCCGAGGGCGCACTCTCCGAGGTGCACTCGAGCCTCCACCGGATGCGCGAGCTCGCCATCCAAGCCAGCAACGGCACCTACTCCACGGAGGACCGCGCCGTTCTGGACGTCGAGTTCCAGCAGATCATCGCCGAGATCGACCGCATCGCGACCTCGACGGAGTGGAACGACATTCCGCTCCTCGACGGCTCGCAGTCGTCGATCGACATCCAGGTCGGGCTCGACGCCAATGCGAGCGATGTGATCACGATCAGCCTCGAGGACGTCTCCGCGGCGACTCTGGGTCTGACCGGCGACATCACCGACACGACGAACGCCACGGCCGTGCTCGCCACGATCGACACCGCGACGGATTCGATCAACACGGCGCGCGGCAACCTCGGTGCGTCGCAGAACCGCTTGCAGAGCTCGATGCGTTCGATCCTGAACGTGCGCGAGAACCTCTCCGCGGCGGAGAGCCGTATCCGTGACGTCGATGTGGCGGCCGAGACGGCCGACCTGACGCGCAACACGATCATGCAGCAGGCCGCCACGTCGGTCCTGTCGCAAGCCAACCAGCAGCCGCAGATCGCTCTGTCGCTGCTCCAGCAGTAACAACGAGAGAAACGGCCTGAGTTGGGCCGGATCGCTGAGGGGGGGGGCCGTCGTTCGCGGCGGTCCCCCGTTCCAAGCGCGCCGGGCACCCCACCCCTCGAGCCGTGACCCCGCAAGGGGTCGAAAACGCGCGCGCCGCGCTCCGCTCCCCACGGGCGAATGGCCGACGCCGCGAGCTCTTTGACAACCAGGGACGCAACGACACGGAGGTCACCTCGATGTGAGGTGCACCAACCGTACATCCCGTTCGACGGTCTTCGTCGGGCGGGCTGCACCGGCCACCCATGCCGGTGAACCGCGAGCACTCTCCGACCGTGCCCCCGCCCTCGTACTCGTACGGGAGCGGGACGGAAGTGCTCGTCCGACGAGGCGGTGTGTGCCGGCTCGTCATCCACTTCGACTCCAATCCAGAGGGAACCTACGATGGGACTTCGAGTCAACACGAACCTCTTCGCCCAAACGGCGCAGAGGAACCTGTCCGCAGTGTCCGAGCGACTGGGGGGCAACTTCGCCCGCCTGTCGAGCGGTCTGCGGATCGCCAGCGCCGCGGACGACGCGGCGGGTCTCGGCATCTCCGAGCGCATGCGCTCACAGATCCGCGGTCTCAGCCAGGCCGGACGAAACGCCCAGGACGGCATTTCGCTCGCGCAGACGGCTGAGGGCGCGCTCAACGAGGTGTCGAACAACCTGGTTCGGATGCGCGAACTCGCCGTCCAAGCGTCCAACGGAACTCTGAGCGCCGACGACCGTGCGGTGCTCGATACCGAGTTCCAGGCGCTCGACGACGAGATCAACCGCATCGCCGGTGCTGCCGAGTTCAACAACATCTCGCTGTTGAACACGACCAGCGCCGTTTCGATCCAGGTCGGCCTCGACAGCGGCGACACGATCGACATCGACCGTCAGGACGTCCAGTCCGCGACGCTCGGCATCGACTCGCTCGCCGTCGACACGACCGGTAACGCGGGAACCGCGTTGTCGGCGATCGACACCGCTATCGACTCGGTGAACACGGCCCGTGGTGAACTCGGCGCTTCGATCAACCGTCTCAGCTCGACCTACCGCAGCATCCAGGCGACCCGCGAGGGTCTGTCCGCTGCGGAGAGTCGCATCCGAGACGTCGACGTCGCGACCGAAACTTCGGACCTGACTCGCAACACGATCCTGCAGCAAGCGGCCGTCTCGGTCCTGTCGCAGGCCAATGTGCAGCCGCAGCTGGCTCTGAGCCTGATCGGCTGATCGCGACTCGAGCGCCGCGCTCCCACAGCGTGGTCTCGAGTCCTGAGGGATCGAGGAGGGGCCCCGCCGAGAGGTGGGGCCCCTTCCAAGATCCTTCGATCCTCTCCATCGAAACGACCGCTGCCACGGCGGTTCGCTCACTGGTGCCTGGAGTCGCTCTCCGATCGTGTCCCCACACGGTCCCTCAGCCTCGAACCGCAGCTCGAACCCCGTCGAGTGTCGGTGAGAGGGCGTCGTCCTCGACGACGCAGTCCCCAGTCCCTACCTCCAATCATGGGCCTTCGTGTCAACACCAACCTGTTCTCGATGACGGCGCAGCGCAACCTGTCGAACGTCAGCGAGCGACTCGGCGGGAACTTCGCCCGCCTGTCGTCCGGCCTCCGCATCGCGAGTGCCGCCGACGACGCCGCCGGCCTCGGCATCTCCGAGAAGATGCGCTCGCAGATCCGCTCGCTCAGCCAAGCGGGCCGCAACGCCCAGGACGGCATCTCCCTCGCGCAGACCGCCGAAGGTGCGCTGAACGAGGTCTCCAACAACCTCGTCCGTATGCGTGAGCTCGCCATCCAGGCGGCCAACGGCACTCTGAGCACCGAGGACCGCGCGGTCCTCGACTCCGAGTTCCAGGCCCTGGACGACGAGATCAACCGGATCGCCGGCGCGACCGAGTTCAACGGCATCGCGCTCTTGAACACGACCTCCGCCGTCTCGATCCAGGTCGGCCTGGACTCGGCAACGACCGACCAGATCGACATCAACCGTCAGGACGTGCAGTCCGCGACGCTCGGTATCGACTCGCTCGCGGTCGACACCACCGGCAACGCGACCTCCGCGCTCGCCACGATCGACACCGCGATCGACTCCGTGAACACCGCCCGCGGTGAGCTCGGTGCCTCGGTCAACCGTCTCAGCTCGACCTACCGCAGCATCCAGAACACCCGCGAGGGCCTGGCCTCTGCCGAGAGCCGCATCCGCGACGTGGACGTCGCGACCGAGACGGCCGACATGACCCGCAACTCGATCCTCCAGCAGGCCGCGACCTCGGTGCTCGCCCAGGCGAACACCCAGCCGCAGCTCGCGCTCAGCCTCCTCGGCTGATCGCGGCGTCGCCGCCGCGCTCCGTGGAGGAGGCGCGCGGCGGCGACCTGGTCGCACGCACGGACCCGAGGGCGCACCGCCGCCTTCGGGTCCGTCTGCGTCCGTCCTCGGGTCGGAAGAACTTTCCGACTCGAACGCCGGGGTCCCGGGCGACGAACGCACTTCGATTTCCTGCCCTTCGGACCCTCACGTTCCTCCGGATCCTTCCGATACCGCCCCGGAGGAACATCCATCATGTCCGGACCGATCTCATTCGGAGGCCTCGCCAGCGGCCTCGACACCAACGCGATCATCGCCGCTCTGCTGCAGGCCGAGCAGGTGCCGATCAACCAGCTCAACAGCCAGAAGAGCGCGCAGCAGCAGAAGATCAACCTGCTCGGCACCTTCGAGGGCTACGTCAAGGACCTCCAGTCGACCGTCCAGGACCTCGCCGAGGACAACTCGTTCCTCGCGAACAGTGCGACGGTGTCCGAGGAGGGCTACTTCACGGTGAGCAGCTCCGGCAGCGCGGCCACCGGCAGCTACACGATGGAGGTCACCTCCGTCGCCGCGGCCGATTCCTACGCGCTCTCCGGCTCGACGCCGATCACCGATCCCGACGCGGACTTCGGCGACGCCGACATCTCGTTCGACTACGGCGGCGAGACCTACGAGGTCATCCTCGGGAGCGGCGCCGCCTCGCTGAACGACATCGCCGACGCGATCAACGCGGAGACGGGCGGTGAGGTGAAGGCGCAGGTCGTCAATACCGGTACGAGCGCGTCGCCCGACTACCAGCTGATGCTCAGCGCGTCGGAGACCGGCGAGGACTACGCGATCACCAACCTCGCGTTCGACGTGGGGACGGGCGCGCTCGACACCGAGACGCAGCTGACCACGGCGTCCAACGCCTCGATCGTCTTCAACGGCCTCGCGATCGAGCGCTCGAGCAACGACTTCTCGGACGTGATCGACGGCTTGGACATCCAGGTCCAGTCCGTCACGACCGATCCGGTGAGCTTCGCGGTCGAGCTCGACGCGGAAGGCATCGAGGCGAAGCTCCAGGAGTTCGTCGACGCCTACAACAAGGTCGTCGGCTTCGTGAACTCCCAGAGCGAGTTCACCGAGGAGGGCGGCGCCAGCGGTGCGCTCTTCGGCGACTCGACGCTGCGGACCGTCACCTCGACGATGACGAACGCGCTCCTGAACGACGCGCTCGTCGACAGCACGAGCACCTTCGGTTCGCTGGGCCTGTTGGGCGTCGAACTCGGCACCGACGGCACGCTCAGCATCGACAGCTCGAAGGTGCAGGAGAAGCTGGACGAGGACCCCGACGCCTTCGCGGACTTCTTCCTCGACCTCGACGGCTTCGACAACGGCGGCGCGGCCGAGGGAACCTCCGGCTACTACACGGACACCACGACGGACACAGGCCTCTTCGCCGTCCTCGACAAGGCGCTGGCGACGCTGCTGGACTCCCAGGAGCTGAGCAACGGCGACACGGCCAAGGGCCTCATCGCGCAACGCAAGGAGACCTACGAGGCCAACATCGACCAGATCGACGATCAGATCGAACGCCTCGAGTTCCGCCTCGTGGGCTACGAGCAGCAGCTCGTCGCGCAGTACTCCGCCCTCGAGCAGACGATCAACCAGATCAACTCGCAGGGCGCGGGCCTCTCGCAGCTGCAGGCGCTCAACTTCAACTCGAACAACTGACGAGCTCCCGACCATGGCCGCCGACCCGACCGCCCTGTACAAGCAGATCTCCCTCGAGAACGCTCCCCCGATCAAGATCGTGCGGCTGCTCTACGAGAAGGCGATCCAGCACATGGAGCGCCTGCGCCGCCTCGACCCGGTGCAGCAACCGATCGACTTCAACGCCGCGATCGAGAAGGCGGACGCGATCGTCGTCGAGCTGCGCATCAGCCTCGACCCGTCGCACGCGCCGCACCTGACCACGAACCTCGAGTCGCTGTACCTCTTCGTCGAGGACCGCCTCGCGCTCGCGCTCGCCGAGCGCTCGGCCGAGCCGATCGTCGCCGCCATCGGCGTCATGCGCGACCTGCTCGAAGCCTGGCGTTCGATCGAGCTCGGCGGCGGCATCGACGCCACCGGTCGCACCGCCGCCTGAACGCCGCGCCGACCGTGAACGAGGCCCTCGCCGACCTGCTCGCGCGCCAACGCGCGCTGCTCGACACCGTGCGTCGTCGCGCCGACGACATGTCGGCGGTCGAGCTCAGTCGCGCCTGGGGCCTCGTCGAGGAGGCCGCCGCTCGCGTGGCCGAGGAGGCCGACCGTCGCGGCCTCGATCCCTCCGCTGCCCAGGACCTGGCCCGAGCGCGCGCCCTCGCCGCCCTGCTCGCCGCCGAACTGGGCACCCGCCGCGGCGCCGTGGTCGCCGAACTCGCCCGCGTGCGCGCCGCGCGCCGCCGCCTCGAAACCCTGCGTCGCCGCCCGAGCGACTCGGGCCAGAGCTGCGACGTGTCGGGCTGAGTCGAGGCTGACGGGAACGGGCGTCGAGCGGGCGCGTTGCCACTCGACTCTCCATGGGAGCGGTTCGAGGGGACCGTCGCGTCGCCGGTCCGCCACCGAGAGGTTGGGCGCGAGTCGGAACTCGAACCCGCGACATTCAGCTTGGGAAGCTGATCCGCTGCGACGCCTCGAGGCGTCCGGGCATCGCACGAGGCTCGGGAGATCGAATCCCGCACGCGGCGACGCGATCCGGGCGAGGTCGACGACTCCCACGGCCCGCTCGCGACGCCGCGCTGGCGCCCGACCGCGCGCCGGCCAGACGCCCCTCCGGGCCCGGACCGTCCGGATCGACGACACCCGGGCGGAAAGATCTTCCGCGCGGCGGGATGGGCGTAAGTGACGCCCGGGGCGTGCTTTGGGTCCCGCCTGGGCCCCTCCGAGTCCGCCCGGAGGGGGCCTGCTCAAGGGATCGGGGCGCCGACTCGACAAGGGGCGGTGTGGATCTCCTCCACACCCCGCGGCCCGGTTCGGCCGCCCAACACGCCCCGTTCCGATGTTCGACGTCGCGATTCTCGACACCCCGGCCCTCCTCGCGTCCAGCCTCGCCCAAGGTGGGGCGCCGGCGCCCGGCGGTGTCGACGTCACCCGCTACCTGCTCGCGTGCCTGATCGTCATCGGGCTGTTGTGCGTCGGCGCGTGGTTCCTCGCGCGGCTCGGGAAGGGCGGCATGGGGGCGCGCGGGCGCAAGCGGTCGCTCGCGGTGGTCGACGTGCTCGCGCTCGGTCGCAAGCAGAAGCTGTGCGTCGTGCGCGCCTACGACCGGACCTTCGTACTCGGATTGGGCGAGCGCGAGGTGTCGGTGGTCGCCGAGCTCGACGGTGAGGACGACCTCGCGGCGCAAGCGCTGCTCGAGGACGGCGAAGCGAGTGCGAAGCAAGGGCGCTCGTTCGCGTCCATGGTGCGCGGCGCGCTCGGCGGCGCGAGCTCGATCGCGGACGCGGCTCGCGGAGCGCGGGTGGCGGCGCAGGCTCCTGCTGCTCAGGCTCCCGCAGCGCAGGCGCCGAGCGCCTTCCCCGAGCCGACCGTCGCGCAGGCGCCGGCCGCGGCGACGGAGTCGAGCATCGAACGACGCGCGGCCGACGCGGCGCGCGAAGCCCTGATGGCGATCCTCGACGAGCGCCGCGACGCACAGGCGCCGCGCCGGACCCGGTCCAACGACTCGCGAGACGCTGCGCAGCCCGCGACCCAGCCGCGCGCCGCGAAGTCGGCCGCGCCGCAGCGTCGAGCAGCGGCCAACCAGGCCGCCCCCGAACAACCGCAGCGGCGCACGGCGCGCCGTTCGGCCGACGCCGCGGCGCCGAAGCGTCGCGCGACCAAGCCCGCCGCGGCCGCGCGCGACGAGGACGGCGAGGCTCCGCGACGCCGCGTCACGCGTCCGCTCGGCGAGCGCGGCGCGCGCCCGAGCGCAGAGTTCGGCTCGGGTCCCTCGAACGAGGCGCCGCGTCGCGCGGCGACCGCGGCCACCGAGCGTCGCGACGACGGCGCCAGCACCTGGGTCGGATGAACCGCTCCCTCGTCCACTTCCTGCTCGCGGTCCTGTTCCTCGCGCTCGGCGCGAGCGGGGCCGACGCGCTGCAGCTCCCCGACCTCGGTGAGATCGGCGACGCCGTGGCGCGCATGGGCGGCTCCGCGGCCGACGCCGCGTCGCAGGTCGCGAACGACGCCGCCGAGGAGACGGAAGGGCGCCTGAGTCAGGCGCTCGAGATCGTCCTCCTGCTGACGGCGCTGTCGCTGTTGCCGGCCGCGCTGATCTCGGTCACCTGCTTCACGCGCATCGTGATCGTGCTGTCGTTCGTGCGCCGCTCGCTGTCGGTCAACGAGCTGCCGCCGAACCCCGTCATCCTCGGCCTCGCGCTGTTCCTGACGAGCTTCGTGATGGCGCCCGTCTTCACGCGGATGTACGAGCGTGCCTACGTGCCCTACGAGGCCGGCGAGATCCAGTTCGAGCAGGCCGCGGGCGAGGCCTGGGAGGAGCTCGGCGGCTTCCTCGTCGCGAACACGCGCGAGACGGAGATCGAGCTGTTCCGCGAGCTGTCCGGCAACGACAGCCCCGAGGGCGAGGCGCTGCCGTTCACGGTCATCGTGCCGGCGTTCGTGCTGAGCGAGCTGAAGACCGCGTTCCAGATGGGCTTCCTGCTCTTCCTCCCGTTCCTCGTGATCGACCTCGTCGTGTCGAGCGTGCTGCTCTCGATGGGCATGTTCATGCTGCCACCGGTCACGATCTCGACGCCGTTCAAGATCCTCCTGTTCGTCCTCGTCGACGGGTGGAGTCTCGTGTGTCAGTCCCTGGTGTCGTCCTTCGTGACGGTCTGAGAGTTCGATGATGGACACACTCGATCTCCAGGTCCTCGACCTTGCACGCGAGATGATGATGACGGTCATCATCCTCGCCGGTCCGATCCTCGTCGGCGGCTTGCTCGTCGGTCTCGCGGTCAGCCTCTTCCAGGCGTTGACCTCCGTGCAGGAGCAGACGCTGAGTCTGGTCCCGAAGATGTTCGCGGTCATCGGGATGACGCTGATCGTGCTCGCGCCGGGGCTCTCGCTCCTGCGCGACTACACCGAGCAGCTCTTCCAGCAACTCATCACCTTCGGGCTGAGCTGAGATGATCCCGACCGACGCGACCGTAGCGGCTTTCGGCCTGTTCATCGTGCGCAGCAGCGCGCTGGTGGCAGCCGCTCCGTTCGTGTCGCGCCTCGGCTTCGCGACCTACAAGATCGCGATCGTGGTGACGCTCTCGGCCGTGATGTTCACGATCACCGGCGCGCCGACCGTTGCGATCGACGGCGCGCTCGACTGGGGGCTCCTGGCGATCCGCGAGCTGATGATCGGCCTCGGACTCGCGATGCTGCTCCAGATCGCCGTGCTCGCGGCGCGCGTCGGCGGCGAGCTGCTCGGTCTCGAGATGGGCATCCAGATGGGCGCCCAGGTCGACCCGGTCAGCGGCGTCTCGACGCCGATCGTCGCGCGCTACTACGAGGAGGTGCTGCTCGTCGGGATGCTGACGGTGAACGGGCACCACTGGATCGTCCGCGGCCTCAAGGAGTCGTTCGAGCGCGCGCCGATCGGCAGCGCGAACATCGAGCTCGGCGTCACCGAGCTCCTGCTCCAGTTCTTCCGCGAGATGTTCGCCGCCGGCATCGCGTTCGTCGCGCCGGTCGTCGTGCTGATGACGCTCGTCTCGCTCGTAGTCGGCCTGCTCGCGCGGACCGTCCCCCAGATCAACGTGCTCGAGATGAGCTTCACGCTGCGCGTCGGCATGGGGATCGTCGGCCTGCTCCTCTTCGCACCCGGGATCGAAGTGCTCGTGAGCTCCGTCATGGAGCTGCTCAACGAGTACACGGTCGCCTTCCTCGACCTGTTGGAGGCCTGACGTGTCCGACGAGACTCCGAAGGAAGAGAAGACCGAGGAAGCGACCCCGAAACGCCGCGAGGAAGCGCGCGAGAAGGGCCAGGTCGCGATGTCGCAGGACGTCGTGGCCGCGTTCATGCTGTTCACCGCGTTGCTCGCCTTCTACATCTCCGGCCAGCAGCTCTTCCTGGGCACCGCGCAGCTCACCTCGGGCATCGTCGGCCGCCTGGACGCCTGGGCGCTGAACGACCTCGGGGCGCAGGAGGCCTCGAAGCTCGCCGGCAACGCGTGGTGGGAGATCGCGCCGCGCATCGGCGTCGTGCTCCTGCCGACGATGGCGGTCGGTCTCGTGCTCGGCTACCTGCAGGTCGGCTTCAAGATCACGCCGAAGACGCTCGAGCTCGACCTGAAGAAGCTCGACCCGATCAAGGGCGCGCAGAAGATCGTCGGGCCACGCGGGTTCATGCGCTTCGGTCAGTCGGGTCTGAAGCTCGTCACCCTCACCGTGGTCGCGGTCGTCGTGACCGTGTTCAAGTTCCACGAGCTCGCCGCGCTCGCGCACATGGAGCTGACGCAGGCGCTGTACCACGGCGGCCGCTTCATCCTCAGCGTGGCGATGTACGCCATCGTCGCGATCATCGCCATCTCGATCATCGACCTGCTCTTCCAGCGGTTCCAACACGACAAGGACCTGAAGATGAGCAAGAACGAGATCAAGCAGGAGATGAAGAACAGCCAGGGCGATCCGCAGGTCAAGCAGCGGATCCGCGCCGTGCAGCGCGAGATGAGCGCGCGACGCATGATGGAGGACGTACCGAATGCGACGGTCGTCGTCACGAACCCCACGCACTTCGCCGTGGCGCTCTACTACGAGAAGGGGCCCGACGGCGAGCCGCTCGTCTCGGCGCCGAAGGTCGTCGCCAAGGGCGTCGACTCGCTCGCGCAGAAGATCAAGGAGGTCGCGGCCGAGAACGACGTGATCCTCTACGAGGACGTGCCGCTCGCGCGCGCGCTCTACGCGCGGTGCGAGATCGGCGACCTGGTGCCGGTCGAGCTCTTCGAGGCCGTCGCCGCCGTCATCCGCTACGTCTACGGGATCCGGGAGGGCCACAAGGTGAGCGCGTGAGCGCACCCCCCCTCGAGCCATGGCCAACCCCACGATTCCCCCCGTGTCCCAGTCCGCCTCCGGCGGCGTCGGCGCGTTCGGACAGCGCCTCATCCGTCACGCCGACTGGCTGATGGGCATGGGCGTGCTCGGCCTGATGATCACGCTCATCACGCCGCTGCCGCCCGTCGTCCTCGACGTGCTGCTGACGTTCAACATCGCGTTCTCGCTGATGATGTTGCTCGTCACGCTCAACGTGCGGCACACGAGCGAGCTGTCGACCTTCCCGACGATCCTGCTCTTCGCGACGCTGTTCCGCCTCGGCCTGAACGTCGCGTCGACGCGCCTGATCCTCTCGGGCGGGGACGCGGGCTCGATCATCACCGCGTTCGGCAACTTCGTCGTCGGCAACAACCTCGCCGTCGGCCTCGTCGTGTTCCTGATCCTCGTGGTGATCCAGTTCGTGGTCATCACGAAGGGCGCGGGGCGCATCAGCGAGGTGTCCGCGCGCTTCGTGCTGGACGCGATGCCCGGCAAGCAGATGGCGATCGACGCCGATCTCAACGCCGGCCTGATCGACGCGGACCAGGCCAAGGAGCGGCGCGCGGCGATCGCGACCGAGGCCGAGTTCTACGGCGCCATGGACGGCGCCAGCAAGTTCGTGCGCGGCGACGCGATCGCGGGCCTGATCATCACCTCGCTCAACCTGATCGGCGGCATCGCGATCGGGATGATGGGCTCGATGACGCTCGGCGAGGCGGGGCAGCGCTACTCGCTGCTCACGATCGGCGACGGCCTCGTCAGTCAGGTCCCCGCGCTGCTCGTCTCGACCGCGGCGGCCGTGCTAACGACGCGCGCGTCGGGGCGTCAGTCGCTCGGCCGCAACCTCATCGCGCAGGTCGGCGGTCGCCCGAAGGCGACGCTGATCGCGAGCGGCGTGCTCGTGCTGCTCGGCCTCCTGCCGGGCATGCCGCCGATGCCGTTCCTCCTCCTCGCGGGCGTCATGCTCCTCGCCTGGCGCTCGACGCGTCACGTTGACGGCGCGAAGGAGCTGCTCGAGAGCGAGGAAGAGGAGGATTCGAACACCGCCGCGCTGGCCGCGCAGCGCGCGACCCAGGAAGAGGCGACGACGAAGGAGCGCGATCTCGAGGCGGACGCGGAAGAGGTCCGCGGCCTCCTGACCGTCGACCGACTCGCGCTCGAGATCGGCTACCGCCTCATCCCGCTCGTGCAGGACAAGACGGGGTCGGGGATCCTCGACCACGTGGCGCAGCTGCGCAAATCGGTCGCCGCCAAGCACGGCATCGTCCTCCCGGCCGTGCGCATCAAGGACAACGTGCGCCTCGAGCCGAGCGCCTATCGCGTGCTCGTCGGCGGCGTGGAGGTCGCGAGCGGGTCGGTCGAACCGGAGCACTGGCTCGCGATGGACGGCGGCGGCGCCGTCGGACCGATCCAGGGCAAGGAGACGACGGACCCGACCTTCGGCCTCCCTGCGTGGTGGGTCGACGCGGCCGGGCGCGACGAGGCCGAGATCATGGGCTACACCGTGATCGACGCCACCAGCGTGCTCGTCACGCACCTGTCGGAGACGATCAAGCGCAACTTCGACGAGCTGTTGACGCGCGACGACGTCAAGGAGCTGGTCGAGAACGTCAAGAACGAGTCGCCCGCGGTGGTGGAGGAGCTCGTCCCCGATCGCCTCGGCTACGGCGAGGTCCAGGGCGTCCTGCGCAACCTGCTCCGCGAAGAAGTGCCGATCCGGAACATGCCGCTCATCCTCGAGGCGCTCGCCGACGCTGCGACGCGCACGAAGGATTCCGAGCAGCTCACCGAGCTCGTCCGCCAGCGCCTCGCGCGCACGCTCGTCGAGCTCTACGCCGACGCGAACGGCGTCGTTCACGCCGTGACGCTCGAGCCGCACCTCGAGGCGCGCATCGCGGCGTCGGTCGACCCGAAGGCCGCCGGCGACGCGCGGCCCGTCGACCCCGCCTACCTCCAACGCCTCGTCGAACGCATCGAGCGCACGCTCTCGAACGCGTCGCAGGGCGGGCGCGAAGTCGTGCTCCTCGTGCGTTCGAACGTGCGCCGTCTCGTCGGTGAGCTCGTCAGGGCCTCGCTGCCGAAGACGGCGGTCGTCTCCTACAACGAGGTCGTTCCCGCGCGGTCGATCGAGACCGTGGACATCGTTCGCATGGATGAGGCGCCCGTGGCGACCGAAGCCTGATGCAGATCCAGAGAATCACCGGCAAGGACATGCGCGACGCGCTCGAGCGCGCCGCCAAGCTGCACGGCGACGGCGCCCTCGTGCTCGGTCGTGAGATCGACGCGAAGGGTGCGGTCACCGTCTCCGTGCTCCCGCGGCCGAAGAGCGCCGTCGACCACTTCGCGAAGCTCGGATTCGCGCCGAACGCCGAGGACGAGCGTCCTGCGGTCAAGGCGGCGCGCGAGCGCGACCCCGCGATGTTCGACGTGCGCACGCGCCTGCGCGCCGCCGGCTTCGGGCGCGCGTTCGAGGACCAGATCGTCGAGATCGCGCAGCGTTTGCGCGAGAGCGGCGTCCACCCGATCGACGCGGCAGCCGGTGTGCTCGGCCGGCTCGTGCCGATCGCGCCGGGCCCGCGCTCGAAGGGGCGGACCGCGATGGTCGGGCTCGTCGGCTCCGAGGCGGACGCGAACCGCGGCATCGCCTTCTCGCTCGCGCGCAAGCTCGCCGACGCGGGCCGTCGCGTGACCGTCGTCTCGATCGAGCCGCACCCCACGCCCGAGGGCGACGCGCTCGAGGACGAGGTGCTCGGCGCCGG
>Ga0180430_10002538_pt1 | contig 16398 bp, 13 predicted proteins | sample SS_ome_9_FD_132999 | JGI IMG/M metagenome (GOLD analysis project Ga0180430, IMG submission 132999) | Hypersaline lake sediment archaeal communities from the Salton Sea, California, USA - SS_1_S_2 metaG | ecosystem: Environmental > Aquatic > Non-marine Saline and Alkaline > Hypersaline >... | reverse complement strand
TCGATTCCTTCGCTGATGGCTGGAACGAGCGCCGTAGACAGAGAATATGTGATAAAGCTCGGGAGGGTGAGAAGCGTCAGGGCAAAGCCGGTCAACTCTCCGTACTGGCTCGTTGCGGCGGAAGCGGCGACCCCTGCTATTGCAAGGCTTTGCGCTACAACAATCGGCTCAAAAAACCATGACAGGTTGCCGATAAAACGGCTGCCCGTTGTTGGGAGCGAGACGCTCATCAGCTCGAAAAACGTGGTCCGTCCAGATTTCAGCGATTGGAAAAAACGTTTTCTGATGCGGATTTTCTTTTTGTATTGAAAGGCGACGAACAAATAAAGGAGTGAAGCCAACTCGCCAAACACGGATGACAGCATCGCGCCCGCAGCCGCATATTCGATGCCGAGCGGAAGGAATGCCGTCGTGCATACGGCGACAAGCGATATCCGGACAATTTGTTCGAGAACCTGGGACACGGCAAGCGGCCTCATATTTTGCTTTCCTTGAAAATAGCCCCTCAGCACGCTGGAAACAGCAATGATCGGAACGACCGGTGTAACCGCCAAAAGCGGATAAAGCGTTCTTTTGTCTGTGAGCAGCGTGTCGGCCATCAGCGGGGCGTAGATGAGAAACACCGGAGTAATGACGGCGCTGAGCGTCCCGGTAATTGCAAGAGACATCACTAAAATCTGCTTTGTCTTTCTGTGGTCTCCGCGCGCTTCCGCTTCAGCGACCAGCTTGCTGATGGCGACTGGAAGGCCGAACTGGGTGAGGGTGACCGCCAGAAAAAAAGTCGGAGCCGCCATCATATAAAGCCCGACACCTTCACTTCCGATGAATCTTGCGATGACAATCCGGTTGATAAAGCCGAGTATTCTCGTAATCAAACCTGCCGCTATTAAAATGAGCGTTCCTTTTAAAAACGTCTGCTTCGTCATTTCTAGAGTCCCCTGCCTTCTCAAACAACCTTTAATCATATACAATAAGATATGCGCATACATCGTCCAAGCATGACAAGTCTCTCTGAAAAAATGTGAAAGGAGCGTGGCTTTGGCATGGGCAAACATCCGGCTGATCTGTACAAGGATCATTTAAAACCCTTTCTTCACAGCAAGACGGAAGAGTTCAGGATACTCGGTTATGACGATATTGAAATAGAGGAATTGTGGTCATACTTATTGAATAAGAAATGGAAGAAAAAGAAGGGTGTTCAAATTCATCAGCTCGCCGGTGATATATTATCTGTGAAAATTGGCGAATTTATGAACTATGCAACCGTAGAATCGTTTAAAACGTCTAATTTACTCGACAGCAAAGAAGGGCAGAATATGCTCGATGAGCTGCTGAGGTAGCCGTAGATTTTGGTTGATTTAAGGAGGAAATACATAATGAAAAAAGGACGCTTGATTGCGTTTTTCCTTACCGTTCTCTTGATCGGTACGGGACTGGGAATGTTCACGAAGCCGGCTGCAGACAGCATCAGCCTCGGCCTTGACCTTCAGGGCGGTTTTGAGGTTCTGTATGAAGTCCAGCCTGCCAAACAGGGCGACAAAATTGACAGGGACGCCCTCATCAGTACGGTTGAAGCACTGAACCGCCGGGCGAATGTGTTGGGCGTCAGCGAACCGAACATTCAAATCGAAGGAAACAACCGGATCAGGGTTCAGCTTGCCGGCGTCGACAACCAGAACAGGGCGCGGGAAATCTTATCCACACAGGCTCAGCTTACGTTCAGGGATACGAATGACAAAGAGCTTTTGAACGGTTCAGATCTTGTCGAAAACGGTGCTAAACAGTCGTTCAAGCAGGACACAAATGAGCCGATCGTGACGATCAAGCTGAAGGATGCCGATAAATTCGGCGAAGTGACAAAGAAAGTGCTCGATATGAAGCCGAACAACCAGCTCGTCATCTGGCTTGATTACAAAAAAGGCGACTCCTTTAAAAAAGAATCGCAAAAAGCGGATCATAAATACATCTCCGCTCCGAATGTCAGCCAGGTGCTGAACACGTCAGACGTAATGATTGAAGGAAACTTTACGATTCAGGAAGCAAAAGATATGGCGAGCATTTTAAATGCGGGCGCTCTTCCTGTCAAACTCGTTGAAAAGTATTCGACATCCGTCGGCGCGCAGTTTGGGGAGCAGGCTTTGAATGATACCGTGTTTGCGGGAATCGTCGGTATTGCTATTATTTTCTTATTTATGCTTCTTTATTATCGCTTGCCTGGTTTTGTCGCGGTCATTACGCTTTCTGTCTATATCTACATTACACTGCAGATCTTTGACTGGATGAATGCGGTTCTGACCCTTCCGGGGATCGCGGCTCTTATTTTGGGTGTCGGGATGGCGGTTGACGCCAACATCATTACGTACGAACGCATAAAAGAAGAGCTGAAGCTCGGCAAATCGGTACGCTCAGCTTTTAAAGCAGGAAACAGAAGATCATTTGCAACGATCTTTGATGCCAATATTACGACGATGCTTGCCGGAATCGTGCTTTTCATATTTGGTACGAGCTCTGTCAAAGGCTTCGCGACCATGCTGATCCTATCCATTTTGACAAGCTTTATTACAGCTGTCTTCCTGTCGCGCTTCCTGCTCGGCCTGCTGGTCGAAAGCCGCTGGCTTGACCGGAAAAAAGGCTGGTTTGGAGTGCGCAAAAAAGACATCCTGGACATTAGCAAGACAGACGAAAATACTGAGCCTCCGACTCCGTTTACCAAATGGGATTTCGTCGGTAAGCGTAAATGGTTCTTCGTATTTTCCGGGATTATTTTGGCTGCGGGAATTGTCATTCTGCTTGTTTTCAGGCTGAACCTTGGCATCGATTTCTCCAGCGGATCAAGGATCGAAGTGCAAAGCGACCACAAGCTGACGAGCGAAGAGCTGAAAAAAGACTTTGAAGAGGTCGGGTTGACAGCCGATTCAATCGTTCTTTCGGGTGATGATCAAAAACACGGCGTCGCCAGATTTGTCGGCGTTCCGGATCAGAAAAAAATTGCCGAAGTGAAGGATTATTTTAAAGATAAATACGGCTCGGAGCCGAACGTCAGCACAGTATCACCGACCGTCGGAAAAGAGCTGGCGAGAAACGCCCTCTATGCGGTGGCCGTCGCGGCTCTCGGGATCATCTTGTATGTTTCGATCCGCTTTGAATATAAGATGGCAATTGCGGCGATCGCTTCCTTGCTGTACGATGCATTCTTCATCATCGCGGTCTTCAGCATTACAAGGCTCGAGGTGGATATTACGTTTATCGCAGCCGTGCTGACGATTATCGGTTATTCGATCAACGATACGATCGTAACGTTTGACAGAATCAGGGAACAGGTGAAAAAGCGCAAGCCGAAGAGCTTCAGCGATTTATCACATATTGTGAATCTGAGCTTGCAGCAAACGTTCACTCGTTCAATTAATACGGTGCTGACCGTCGTCATTGTGGTCATTGCGCTCCTCATTTTTGGCGCAGCATCGATTACGAACTTCTCTGTCGCGCTGTTAATCGGGCTGTTGAGTGGAGTGTATTCATCGCTCTACATCGCAGCTCAAGTATGGCTTGTCTGGAAAGGGCGCGATCTGAAAAAGCCGAAGCGCAAGCCTGCAGGAGAATAAATCGAGGACTGCCCGTACTGCCGGGCGGTCCTTTTTTGGTTTGAAGAGAAAAAAGTTGTTTTGGCGGCTTTCTATCGATCTTCTTTTTGTTTAAAATGGGAGCAGAGCGGGAAAATAACGCTAGAAAACGACGCGAATGGAGAGAGTATCTCATGAACAAACAATGGACGTTAATCGCTGCACTTATTTTTACATTAATTGTTGCTGTTTTCGCGGTCATTAATGTTGAACCGGTGAAGGTTGATTTTCTTTTTGGAACGGCAGAATGGCCTTTGATCCTGGTCATTTTGGTATCGGTATTGATGGGGGCGCTCATTATCGGCTCGGCCGGCGCTTTCCAGATCATGCGGCTGAAAAAAGAGCTGAAGGCGCTCAAGAGAGAAGAACGGGTAAAGTATCCTGAACTTGAAGCCGAATCGGCGGCCCCTGAAAATCAGAAAGACTAGAAAGATTGCACGAAATAAATTGAATCCCCTCATGCTGCTCTAGTATAATAGTGTGGTTGAGGGGTGAATTTATGTTAGCGTCAAAAATGCGTTGGGACGTGCAAACGCCCGACAAAGAAAAGGTGGAGCAGCTCGCCGGAAGATTAGGCATTACTCCCCTTGCCGCCTCATTGCTTGTCATGAGAGGTTACGATACAGCCGACAAAGCATCTTCATTTTTAAATGGCAAGGATGCTGTTTTTCACGATCCTTATCTGCTGAAAGATATGGAAAAAGCTGTACAGCGAATCAAACAGGCAATTTCAGATCAAGAAAAGATTATGATTTACGGCGATTATGATGCGGACGGTGTGACAAGCACGACTGTCCTTTTGCAAATGTTGAAAAAATGTTCAGCACAAGCCGATTTTTATATACCTGACCGCTTTAAAGAAGGGTACGGCCCGAACGAAGCGGCCTTTCGCGGGATCAAAGAATCAGGCTATTCATTGATCATCACAGTTGACACAGGCATTGCCGCCGTTCATGAAGCTGAAGTCGCTAAAGAGCTTGGCGTCGATTTGATCATTACGGATCACCATGAGCCGGGACCCGTTTTGCCGGATGCCTATGCGATCATTCATCCGAAGCAGCCGGGCTGCGGCTATCCATTTAAAGAGCTTGCCGGCGTCGGTGTCGCATTTAAGCTAGCCCACGCTTTGAACGGAGAGCTCCCGGAAGATTTGCTCGACCTTTGTGCGATCGGCACGATTGCCGACCTTGTGCCGCTTCATGATGAAAACAGGCAGATTGCCAAGCGCGGCATGGAACAGTTCAGGAGAACGAAGCGCCCCGGATTAAAGGCGCTGACCAAAATTGCCGGAGCGGAGATACATAGTGCGGATGAAGAGACCATCGGTTTTCAAATTGCGCCCCGCTTAAACGCGGTCGGCAGAATTGAACAGGCTGACCCAGCCGTTTACCTCCTGAACACAAAAGACGAAACAGAAGCGGAAGAGCTGGCCGAAGATATCAACGCCTTGAACAAGGAGCGCCAAAAAATCGTCAATCAGATGACAGAGGAAGCCGTTCAGATGATCGAGGAGGAAGGGCTTGACCGGCCGGTGATCGTCGCGGCGCGGCCGGGCTGGAATCCCGGTGTCGTCGGAATCGTGGCTTCAAAGCTTGTCGAGCGGTATTACAGGCCCGCCATCGTTCTCGGTATCGATGAAGAAAAAGGCATTGCCAAAGGATCTGCGCGCAGCATCAAAGGATTTGATTTATTTCAAAATCTCTCGGAGTGCCGGGATATTCTCCCGCACTTCGGCGGGCACCCGATGGCAGCCGGAATGACACTCAACCTGGAAGATGTTTCGGCACTAAGGGAGAGAATCAACCGTCAGGCTGAAGCGGTTCTGACCGAGGAAGATTTTATTCCCGTTCAAGACGTCGATTTGTGCTGCCGGCTCGAAGATATCACGGTTGACAGCATTGCCGAAATGAACATGCTGGCGCCGTTCGGCACGGGAAATCCGAAGCCCTTCGTCCTTGTCAGCGACGTTAAAATTGATGATTCCAGGAAAATCGGCGCCAACAAGAATCACTTGAAGCTTGTGCTGGCAGACGGCGAGAACAAGCTTGATTGCATCGGATTTTATAAAGGCGCCATCGAAGACGGGATCGTTCCTGGAGCAAAGATCTCGATTGTCGGGGAACTGTCGATTAACGAGTGGAATAACAGAAAAAAACCGCAGCTGATGATCAAAGATGCGGCCGTCAATGAATGGCAGCTGTTTGATCTGCGGGGAAAACGGTCATGGGAAGAAAAAATATTGCAGCTGGATCCTGCGAAACGGGCGTGCATCTGCTTCCGTGAGGAAACCAAAGCGAAGCTTGCGGGGACAGGCCTTGAAGAAGAGCTGACCGTCATCAGCGGTCCTGAAGATGCAGAGCGTCTCGTCCTTGAGAGCCGCTATGCGGTATTTATAGATATTCCGCCGTCGCTCGACATCTTTGACCAAGTGATAAAAGGCAAAAAACTGGAGCGCATTTATCTGATTTTTTATCAATCAGACGAACATTTTTTCTCAACATTTCCAACTAGGGAATATTTTAAATGGTACTATGCTTTCCTCCTGAAAAGAGGTTCTTTTGACTTGCCGAAATACGGCGGGGAGCTTGCCAGACATAAAGGCTGGACAAAAGACACAATTGATTTTATGACAAAGGTGTTTTTTGAGCTCGGTTTTGTTACAATAGAGAATGGTGTTTTATCTGTTGTTTATCATGCCGAAAAGCGCGATCTGACAGATTCTGAAACCTACCGGGAAAAACAGCGCCTGATTGAATTGGAGCAAAAGCTCATTTATTCTTCGGCGGATGAGCTTAAACAGTGGCTGGATAAGCGGATGGCGGAAAACGCCGTCGCTTATAAAGTATGAGGAGGACATGAATACAGATGGATTTGAAGAAGTATGTGACAATTGTGCCGGACTACCCGAAGGAAGGCGTACAATTTAAAGATATTACAACATTGATGGACAAAGGCGACGTCTATCGCTACGCGACAGATCAAATTGTAACGTATGCGAAAGAAAAAGAGATCGATCTTGTCGTGGGACCTGAAGCGAGAGGATTTATCATCGGCTGCCCTGTCGCATATTCGCTTGGGGTAGGATTTGCGCCTGTCCGCAAAGAAGGCAAACTGCCGCGCGAAGTCATCAAAGTCGACTACGGATTGGAATATGGAAAAGATGTCCTGACCATCCATAAAGATGCCATTAAACCGGGGCAGCGCGTCTTGATCACTGACGACCTGCTTGCAACCGGCGGAACGATCGAAGCAACGATTAAGCTGGTTGAAGAGCTTGGCGGCGTCGTAGCCGGAATCGCTTTCCTGATCGAACTGACATATCTTGAAGGAAGAAATAAACTGGACGGATATGATATTTTAACCTTGATGCAATACTAAACAAATTTTATACTATAAAAAGCACTCATAAAAAGCGGGTGCTTTTTTTCCTATTCATATAGTATTCCGGGGCCGGCAAAAGTCCTTTTGAATTTCTTCTCTTTACATCTGTGACATTTTTCTTGATAATAATTACAATACAGTTTTCAATTATAAAAAAGGTGATTCCATGGCGAACGAACAAGTATTAACCGCTGAGCAAGTCATTGAGAAGGCGAAAAGTTACCTTTCCGATGAACATGTTGCTTTTATAAAAAAGGCTTATCAGTACGCGGAAGACGCACATCGCGAACAATACCGCAAATCGGGCGAGCCGTATATTATCCATCCGATCCAGGTCGCGGGTATCCTCGTCGATTTGGAAATGGACCCCGCCACAATAGCGGGAGGATTTCTCCATGATGTGGTGGAAGATACGAGCGTAACGCTTGAAGATTTAAAGGAAGCATTCAACGAAGAAGTTGCGATGCTTGTCGACGGCGTCACGAAGCTTGGGAAAATTAAATATAAATCACAGGAAGAACAGCAGGCAGAAAATCATCGGAAAATGTTTGTGGCTATGGCTCAGGACATCCGCGTCATTTTGATCAAGCTGGCGGACCGTCTTCACAACATGAGAACCTTGAAGCACCTGCCGCAGGAAAAGCAGCGCAGAATTTCAAATGAGACGCTTGAAATATTTGCTCCGCTGGCTCATCGCCTTGGGATTTCAAAAATAAAGTGGGAGCTTGAGGATACCGCTTTACGCTATTTAAATCCACAGCAATATTACCGGATCGTCAATTTGATGAAGAAAAAGCGGGCCGAAAGGGAATTGTACGTCGAAGAGGTCGTAAACGAAGTGAAAAGCCGCGTCGAAGAGGTCAATATTAAAGCGGACTTTTCCGGCCGGCCGAAGCATATTTACAGCATCTACAGAAAGATGGCGATGCAAAACAAGCAATTCAATGAAATTTACGACTTGCTCGCAGTCCGGATCCTCGTCAACAGCATCAAGGACTGCTACGCGGTTCTAGGCATCATTCATACATGCTGGAAGCCGATGCCGGGCAGATTTAAAGACTATATCGCAATGCCGAAGCCGAACATGTACCAGTCCCTCCACACCACCGTCATCGGGCCGAAGGGGGATCCGCTGGAAGTCCAGATCAGGACGTTTGAAATGCACGAAATTGCGGAATACGGAATCGCGGCCCACTGGGCTTACAAAGAAGGCAAAAATGTCAATGAAGATTCAAGCTTTGATAAAAAGCTTTCCTGGTTCCGCGAAATTTTGGAATTTCAAAATGAATCGAGCGATGCCGAAGAATTTATGGAATCTCTAAAAATCGATTTGTTTTCTGACATGGTGTTCGTTTTTACGCCGAAAGGGGACGTCATTGAATTGCCGTCAGGCTCCGTGCCGATCGACTTTTCGTACCGGATCCATTCAGAAATAGGCAATAAAACGATCGGGGCGAAAGTAAACGGAAAAATGGTTACGCTTGATTACAAGCTGCGCACAGGGGATATCGTAGAAATTCTGACATCCAAGCATTCGTACGGTCCGAGCCAGGACTGGATCAACCTTGCGCAGACATCTCAGGCTAAGAATAAAATCCGCCAGTTCTTTAAAAAGCAGCGCAGAGAGGAAAATGTCGAAAAAGGCAGAGAACTGGTTGAAAAAGAAATTAAAAACCTGGACTTTGAAGTGAAGGACGTCTTAACTGTCGAGAATCTGCAGAAAGTCGCCGACAAGTTCAATTTTGCCAATGAAGAAGACATGTATGCCGCAGTCGGCTATAACGGCATTACAGCCGCTCAAGTTGCAAACCGTCTGACGGAAAAAGAACGGAAAATCAGAGATCAGGAAGAACAGGTGAAAAGCGTTCAAGATGTAACACCTGAACCGAAACCTTACCAAGGGAAAAAACGCGAAGCGGGTGTTCGCGTCAAAGGCGTTGACAACCTTCTGATCAGACTGTCAAAATGCTGCAACCCCGTTCCGGGAGATCCGATCGTCGGATTCATTACAAAAGGCCGGGGTGTATCCGTCCATCGCGAGGACTGCCCGAATGTTTTAACAAATGAAGCGCTCGACCGGCTGATTCAAGTAGAATGGGAGCATGAGCCGCAGACGCAGCGGAGAAAAGAATATAACGTCGAAATCGAAATTCTCGGCTATGACCGCCGCGGCCTTCTTAATGAAGTTCTTCAGGCCGTTAATGAGACAAAAACAAATATTTCATCTGTATCAGGTAAATCGGACCGCAATAAAGTGGCGACGATCCATATGGCCATCTTCATTCAAAATATTAATCATTTGCATAAAGTGGTTGAACGGATCAAACAGATTAAAGATATCTACTCCGTGCGCAGGGTGATGAATTAGGAGGAAAAGCGTCATGAGATTAGTTGTTCAGCGCGTCACAGATGCAAGCGTTTCGGTAGGAGGCGAGACTGTCGGTCAAATCGGCCTCGGCTTGATGGTGCTTGTCGGCGTGACGCATGAGGATACGAGCGAAGATGCCGCATATTTGGCGGAAAAGCTAGTCAATCTGCGGATTTTTGAAGATGAAGGCGAAAAGATGAACCTGTCGCTTTTAGATGTCGGAGGCTCCGTTTTATCGGTTTCTCAGTTTACCTTGTACGGCGACACGAAAAAAGGAAGGCGGCCGAATTTTACAAAAGCGGCAAAACCCGATCAGGCGCTTCAATTATACGAGGAGTGGAACAGCATGCTTCGCGCGAAAGGCGTTGCTGTCGAAACGGGAAGATTTGGCGAAATGATGAATGTCAAGCTGACAAATTCGGGTCCCGTCACCTTTATTATGGATTCGAAAGCATAAAAAAGCTCCCATTTGGGAGCTTTTTTTATTAGTTAAAATAGTTTTCTAAGCCGCTTCTAATGCCGTCTGTCACTCTTTCTCTATAAGCGTTCGTGCTGACAACCGCTTCTTCTTGAGGATGGCTCAAGTAGCCGAGTTCAAACAATGCGGCGGGCTGTTTATTTTCTCTTAATACGAAGTAGTCCCCGAATAATACGCCGCGGCTAGGCAGAGGCGAGTGTTTTTCGATCTCGGACTGAACGTCTGCTGCGAGCTTCCGGTCTTTTGACGGGCTGTAGTAATAGGCGGTATTTCCCCTTACGGACGCGTTTGCAAAACTATCATAATGAATGCTGATAAAAGCGTCGGCGTTTCGGTAATGAGAGGTCGCGACCCGCGACTGAAGGCTGACGAAAGAATCGTCATTCCGCGTCATATAGACGTTGACGCCATCGGCTCTCAGTTTTGCGGCAAGAAGCGTTGCTGTTTTGATGGTCAGCCGTTTTTCGAGCGTCCCCCGCGTTCCGATTGTCCCGCTGTCATGTCCTCCGTGTCCGGCATCGATGACAACCGTTTTATTTTTGATTGTGCCGCTCGCGCTTGACCGCTTTGCCAAAGGCGGTGCTGCGCTTTTCGAATCTCCGGCTGAGCCAGACTGGTCAGCGGTCTGAACGACCCAGTTTGCCACATAGGCGGAATCGCCGTTTGACAGTTTGATTTCATACCAGTCGCCTTTTGCAGAGACGATCGGGTAAGACTCGCCTTTCCCTGCGCGCTTGACGATCGCTGAGGATGTCGAAGGCCCGCTTCTAACATTTGTGCCTTCATACACGATGGTGGCCTGCTGTTTTGACCCGGAGCCGCTGCTTGTTTCCGAAGTTCCGCTTTTCTGTTTGGGTCCTTCGAGAATATAGTGGCTTGCGACCCAGCCCTTTTGACCATTAAATTCGATTTCATACCAGCCGTGCTGTTCGTTTAAAATCGTCACACTTGCATTCCGTTGAAGCGACGCAATAATCCGTCCTTGATGGGAAGCTGTGCTTCTGACATTTAAGGTGGATACGCCGACCGTTCCTGATTTTGTTGATGAAGCGCGTGATGAAGACGATTGAGACTGTTTTGCTCCTGAACCTTGATTGACATAGTCTGAATGGACCCAGCCAGTGATGTTCTGATAGGAAATCTTTACCCAGTTTCCGTCGGTCTTTAGCAGGTCAGCCTGTTCTCCTTCAGGGAATACGCCTTGGACTTCATATGAAGTGCCGGGGCCTTTTCTGATTCTCAGGTTTGCTTCGGAAGATGTGACTTTTCCCGCCGCTGAATCAGAGCCGTTGGAGACTTGGCTTTTTTTCTTGATCAGCCAGGATACAACCCATCCTTTTTGTCCGCCGTTCAGCTGGATCTGGACCCAATCCCCGCGCTCTTCAAGAATCGGATAGCTTTCATTCCGGCTGACGACGCTGACGATTTCATGGCTCAGTCCGGGTCCGCTCCTGACATTGATTTCATCGGTGGCAATCACGGCTTCCCCGATGGCTGCAGAAGCTGTGTTTGACGATGTATAAAAGGCTGCTTGTGCTGCCAGCATCATCGATAGGATCAATACTGTTCTTTTTTTCATATTGTTACCCATCTCCTCCTTTCGGTAAAAAACTTGGAACACTACTTCTTCTTCTATATCGTATATTCCTTGCCGTTTTTTTAATAAAATGAAAATGATTTGTTTATACTATAGAAAAAAGATATCAAAAGGATGTTGTTGTGTGAGGTATAATCAAAGAATGGGCAGAGCGATCCATGAGCAAGATGCAAATCTGCATCTAAAGGATCATGCGGATCCGGAGCAAGCCGGCTTTATGGAAGAAACGGCGACTGAGCTGGGGCTCGCGTCCAAAGAATCAATTCAGAATAAAAAGAACCGCAAATAGGGTTGACATGCACACTTAACACTCGTATTATAATATAAATTAGTGTACATATGAGTTGAACTGAAGATGGAGAATAGTAGGCAAGAGTACGTGAAAAGAGAGGAACCGCCCTGGGCTGAAAGCGGTCTGCACGGTATCTTGACCGAATGAACACTCCGAAGGTTTCCCGCTGAAAGCCCGGCAGAACTTGCGAGCAATTAGGCGGCGGACGTGAACCTGCGTTAAAGGCATGAGCGGGAACGGGTTGATCGTTCCAACTAGGGTGGCACCACGGGTATAACTCTCGTCCCTACTATTGGTTTTATAGTAGGTTCGGGGGTTTTTTTATTTCCATAAATGAAAAAAAGCATTTAAGTCATGAGGAGGATTTAAAAATGGGATTTAATATTCCAAGGGGAACACAAGATATTCTCCCAGGAGAATCGGAACGCTGGCAATACGTCGAAAAGATTGCGAGAGAAACGTGTCACGCATATCAATATAAAGAAATCCGGACGCCTATTTTTGAACATACAGAACTATTTTCCCGCGGGGTGGGAGAATCGACCGATATCGTGCAAAAGGAAATGTACACATTCGCAGACAAAAAAGGAAGAAGCCTGACGCTTCGTCCTGAAGGCACTGCATCAGCAGTACGCTCTTTTGTGGAAAACAAACTTTTTGCTAATCCGGTTCAGCCGACGAAACTTTACTACATTGGACCGATGTTCCGCTATGAAAGGCCGCAGACAGGCCGCTACCGCCAATTTTATCAATTCGGCATCGAAGCGATCGGTTCGAACGATCCGGCGATTGACGCGGAAGTCATTGCCTTGGCGATGAGCGTATACCGGAAAGCGGGTCTCAGCAATCTGAAGCTGGTCATTAACAGCCTCGGCGACAAAGAGAGCCGAACCGCTCACAGAGAAGCGCTGATCCGCCACTTTGAGCCGAGGATCGACGAGTTTTGTTCAGACTGTCAAAAACGGCTCCGACAAAATCCGCTGCGGATTCTGGACTGTAAAAAAGACAGGGATCATGAACTGCTGAAAACCGCTCCTTCTATTCTTGACTACTTAAATGAAGAATCCAAAGCCTATTTTGCGAAAGTGCAGCAATATCTGACCGACATCGGCATTGCGTTTGAGGTCGATCCGAACCTGGTGAGAGGTCTTGACTATTACAATCACACAGCTTTTGAAATCATGAGCAATGCCGAAGGTTTCGGAGCGATTACAACGCTTGCTGGCGGAGGGCGCTATGACGGCCTTACCGAGGAGTTCGGCGGACCGAAAGCGCCGGGCATCGGCTTTGCAATGAGTATCGAACGTCTTCTCGCCGCACTGGACGCGGAAAATGTGAAAGTCGGAGCGGATGAAGGCATTGACTGCTATATCGTGACACTTGGCGACAAAGCCAAAGACTATTCTGTATCCCTCCTTTATAAATTGAGAGAAGCAGGATTTTCCGCCGAAATCGACTATGAACAGAAAAAAATGAAAGGCCAGTTTAAATCCGCCGACCGTCTCAATGCGAAATATATCGCTGTTTTGGGCGAGGATGAACTGAGCCAAAATCAAATGAATGTCAAAGATGCGAAAACAGGAGATCAACAGGCCATCGGCCTTGATGAATTCATCCATTTCTTGAAAACAAACACTGAAAGTTAAAGGAGAGGACCGCTTTGTTTGGACGAACATATTATTGTGGCGAAATAACGGAGAAGGCGATCGGAGAATCCGTCGTTTTAAAAGGATGGGTTCAAAAAAGACGCGATCTCGGAGGCTTGATTTTTATTGATTTGAGAGACCGCACCGGCATTGTGCAGGTTGTATTTAATCCCGACGTTTCCAAAGACGCCCTTGAAACAGCTGAAAGCATCCGCAGCGAATATGTGCTTGACATTACAGGAAAAGTCGTTGCCCGTGAAGAAGCAACAGTCAATCCGAACTTGAAAACCGGGAGAATCGAAATCCAGGCGGAATCGGTCAATGTGCTGAGTGCGGCCAAAACGCCGCCTTTTGCGATCAGCGACCAGGCTTCAGAAGTGTCTGAAGACATCAGGTTGAAGCACCGCTATCTCGACTTGCGCCGACCGGAGATGTTCAACACCTTAAAAATGCGCCATAACGTTACAAAAGCCGTCCGCAGCTTCCTTGATGACAACGGCTTTATCGATATTGAAACACCGGTGTTGACAAAAAAAACGCCTGAAGGAGCGCGCGACTATCTCGTGCCGAGCCGCGTCCATGAAGGAGAATTTTACGCGCTGCCGCAGTCTCCGCAGCTTTTCAAACAGCTGTTGATGGTGTCCGGCTTTGACCGCTATTATCAAATCGCCCGCTGCTTCAGGGACGAAGATTTGCGCGCCGACCGCCAGCCGGAGTTTACGCAGATCGATATCGAAATGTCATTTATGAACCAGGAAGACATCATGAAGCTCGCTGAAGAAATGATGGCGAAAGTCATGCTCGAAACGCACGGTGTGGACATTTCTCTGCCGCTGCCGAGAATGTCATATCAGGATGCGATGAACCTTTACGGATCCGACAAACCGGATACCCGCTTTGACATGCTTTTGACCGATGTATCAGAAAACGTAAAGGATTCCGCTTTTAAAGTGTTTGCGTCAGCTGTGGCAAACGGAGGCGCGGTTAAAGCGATAAACGTTAAAGGCGCTGCATCTAAATATTCGCGGAAAGACATTGACGCACTCGGCGAATTCGCCGCAAACTACGGGGCGAAAGGGCTGGCATGGCTGAAAGCCGAAGCGGACGGACTGAAAGGCCCGATTGCGAAGTTCTTCCAGGACGAAAAACAGCAGGTGCTCATTGAAGCGCTTGACGCGAAGGAAGGGGACCTCATCCTCTTTGTCGCAGACCGGCTGGAAGTCGCCAATGACGCGCTCGGCGCGCTGCGCTTAAAGCTCGGAAAAGAATTGAATCTGATCGATGAAAGCTTGTTCAACTTTTTATGGGTCGTTGATTGGCCGCTTCTTGAGTATGATTCAGAAGAAGGACGTTTCTATGCGGCACACCACCCGTTCACGATGCCTGTCCGGGAAGACCTTGATCTGGTCGACACGAATCCGGAAGACATGAAAGCGCAAGCCTATGATCTTGTCTTAAACGGCTATGAGCTGGGCGGTGGATCAATCCGTATTTTTGAAAAAGATGTTCAGGAGAAAATGTTTGCGCTTTTGGGCCTATCTGAGGAAGAGACGAAAGAGCAGTTCGGCTTCCTGCTTGAAGCGTTTGAATACGGGGCTCCCCCGCACGGCGGAATCGCGCTCGGCCTTGACCGGCTTGTGATGCTGCTCAGCGGCCGCACCAACCTGAGAGATACGATCGCATTCCCGAAAACGGCAAGCGCAAGCTGTTTGTTGATGGAAGCACCTAGCGAAGTGGACAGCGCCCAGCTCGATGAGCTGCACCTGTCAATCAACCGCAAAGTTCGACAGTAAATTGTAAAATATACGGCCGCACATCCCATTGAAAATCAAAGGGACGTATGATATCATTTTAACAAATAAAGTCCTGATGTGTTTGTTGTACACCTAGTTTTGACCGAACATTTTTTTACTTGGGAGTTCGACGTTTCCAAATGGAGCAAATGCCTCTTATCACTCGTGTGCTCAGGAGGACTTGCAAAGTTTGGAACAGAACACCCACCTGCCGAGAGCGGGATCAAAACGAAGGAATACGACAACGGCACAATCGGGACTTTTTTTGTGCTTGAAAAAGCCTTTTTCGGCCATACATAGGATAATCTATGAGGCGAAGCGAAAAAATATGACGGGAAAATGAAATAGACCGCTTGTTTAATCACCCGATTATGATAAGATACTATCGGTAACTGTTAATAAAGATGGAGTGAGATTCTTGTTACATCAGTTTTCACGCAATGAATTAGCGATTGGAAAAGAAGGTTTAAATATTTTAAAAAACAGCACGGTCGCCGTTTTAGGCGTCGGCGGGGTCGGCTCTTTCGCCGCGGAAGCGCTCGCCCGTTCTGGTGTCGGCAGAATCGTGATGGTCGATAAAGACGATGTTGACATCACCAATGTCAACCGTCAGCTGCCGGCTTTACTTTCAACGGTAGGACAGCCGAAAGTTGACTTAATGAAAGCGAGAATCGCCGATATTAATCCTGAGTGTGATGTCATCGCTTTAAAAATGTTCTATACCGAAGAGACGTATGAACAGTTTTTTGCTTATGAACCGGATTATGTAATCGACGCGTCAGATACGATTCATTATAAAATTCACTTAATGAAAGAGTGCCTGAAGCGGGACATCAACATCATTTCAAGCATGGGAGCGGCCAATAAAACAGATCCGACAAGGTTCCAAGTGGCCGATATTTCAAAAACCCACACCGATCCGATTGCAAAAGTCATCCGGACGAGGCTTCGCAAGGAAGGCATTACGAAAGGCATTAAAGTCGTCTTTTCTGACGAAAGCCCGATCGTGATCCGCGAAGACGTACGCCAAATCGTCGGAAATGACGAAGCGAAAATCCGCAAAGCGCAGATGCCGCCGTCTTCGAATGCTTTTGTTCCGTCAGTCGCAGGCTTGATCATGGGCGGCCATGTGATCATGGAGCTTTTGAAAGATATTCCGATCAAAAGGGTGAAAGATAAGTAATACAAAAATGACGGCAACGGTGCTGTCGTTTAAGATTGTT